>JGI10216J12902_100316008_pt1 | contig 42826 bp, 77 predicted proteins | sample KanNatreferecore_FD_12902 | JGI IMG/M metagenome (IMG submission 12902)
GAAAACGCTCCGAGGACCGGAGTTGGTCAAATAAACCACGATTGGGAAACAGAGAACAAATTGCTCAAAGAAATCTCAGACACCTACAAATTCGACATAGGTGTTCTGTGAAGCCTGACGGAGAAACACGAGTAGGACCGTACCTTGTTCAAGTTGTGAACGCCAAGTTCCCAACTATCGTTAGTTTCAAAGGCGGGGCCAAGGGAATTCGTGAGCGTGGTGACTTTGCTTTTTGGACTACCGTTCTTAAAAAGCGACGCGGACCAAAGAAAGGAAATCGTATTTGGGGGAGGGCGAGACTAATACTTCCGCCAGGTGATCGCGTAGACCGCATGAAAAAGGAAATGCTTTACGCGAGCGACAAGAACGACCGTAAAATCTACCGTTTGTGGTGGACGAAAGTTATAGAGAAGGGGAAGAATATTAAATATATTCGCCCTTCATCATTGCCAGAGGTTAAGAAGTGGATGCGCAGCCACCAATCTGACGCTCGTTATATTTTCCGCATCATCGTCGGCGGGAAAATCGTTAAATGATTGCCGTAACCACCTTCTCTCCTAAAGGCTACGAGATTTACGGCAGGAAGTTACTCGAAAGTCTGATTGAAAACTGGCCGGGCAAAGTCAATTGCTACGTTGATGAAATACCAGACTTAGAACACGAGAAGATCACATACAAACTTCTTAAAAACGTTCACGGTCACGACCAGTTTATTAAATATTGCAGTCAGAATCCTATCTTCAGCGGCAAGGTAGACGGCGGTTACTCCTATACCTTCGATGCTGTTAAGTTCTGTCACAAAGCCTTTGCTCAGTTTGATTCTCTAAGACATAACAAAGGGAAAATATTCTGGATCGACGGGGATTGTGTTTTAACCAAACCCGTCACGGAAGAGTTTATGTCTTCGGTATTTAACGGCGCGACACTTGCTATCTTAAGCCGTCCCGGTTTTTACACTGAATCTGGGTTTATAGGTTTTGACACAGAGGGAGAGAAGTTCAAAGAGTTTCTAGATTGGTACGTGAAAATCTACCAGAAAGGTCTCCTCTTCACCCTTCCAGGGTGGCACGACTGCTACGCAGTAGACCACGCGATCAATCAGTCAGAAGCTCCATACCGTGATTTGGTAGGAAACTGGAAATTCGGAGACAAGCTAGAGGTTTTGGAAAACACCGTTCTCGGTGAATACTTGATTCACAACAAAGGCGGAAAGAAATTTGCGAATAGCGGAACACGAGCTGAAAGCGGAAACTCACACCGACCCTTATCCGTGGCACCGACTCACTGATTGTTTCCCTGATTACGAAGTTCTCTTAAAGAACTTACCTAAAGACGAAGAATACAAAACCTATCCTCTCTATCCCAATAGGACAATTTACCGTCCGATAGATGGGTTTTGGTCTGACTTAGAACGTCAGTTCTCTGAGATATTCGGAAACATACGGTTTCAGCTTTGCAGAGACTTTCCTGGGTACTCCATCGGTCCGCATACCGACGGAGGACGAGATAAGGAAGCCTATTTATTTTATCTCGCTAAAGACGATTCCAAACCGCATTTGGGAACGTCTATCTATAAGCGAGATGGATTTACCTGCGACGGTTCAAAACACCACTCAAGAGACGGTTTCGAGTTGGTAAAGACAGTCCCTTATCTTCCGAACACCGGTTTTAGGTTTTGGCGAACTAACAATTCTTTCCACGGAGTCGAACCTACAGACTCCGTTCGCGATGTTCTTCAGATAAATATTTACTAACACCGACGAGGGTTAATGAGAGCGTTAATAACTGGCCTAAACGGTCAGGATGGATTCTATTTGTCCGAGTTTTTGAAATCGAAAGGCTATGAGGTATTCGGTTTCGATAAATTCGAATACATGCCGGAAGGACTGTTCGATGAGGTTTATAACCTCGCCGGTGTTACCGACAGCGAGTACACGTTTGAGAACTGTATTGAGACTTTCAAAGTAAACACGCTTATCGCTATCGAGATGTTGGAATTAGCGAGAAAGACCGGAGCCAAGATTTTCCAAGCCTCAAGCTCTATGCAGTCAGGTCTTACGCCTTACGGTATTTCAAAGCTCGCGGCGCATAAATTGACCAAGATGTACCGTGAAGTTCATGGTGTCTATGCAGTTTCAGGCATTTTGCACAACCATGTTAGTCCACGTTCCAAACGAACTGTCGTTAACAAAATTTGCGACCACGCCAAACGTGGGGAACCGGTTCAGTTAGGAAACGTACTCTCTGAGAGAGACTGGACGCACGCGAAAGACGTTGTAAAGGCGATGTGGTTAACGTTGCAACAACCTCATCCTGATGATTACGAAATCTGTTCAGGCGTTACACATTCTGTATTAGATGTTGCAAACATGGCGGGGGCAGAAGTTATTCATAGCAAGTCGTGCTTAAAGAGGGCGGATCAAAACCATCTAAGCGGAGACCCGTCGAAAATTAAGTCTCTCGGATGGAAACCAGAATACTCCTTAGAAGAAATCATTAAGGAGATGATGTGAGTTTCCCGACCGCTATATCTACGTGGGGAGATGAAGAGATATCAGTAATCCATCGTGTTGTTCAGTCTGGGAACATCACGATGGGGGCAAAGACATCGGAATTTGAAAAACGTTACGCGGATTACATAGGCACTAGGTATTGCGTAGCAGTGAATTCAGGTTCTTCGGCGAACCTATTGATGGTCGCCGCCTGGACGTTGAGGTACGGGAAAGGAACGGTAGTTGTTCCTTCTATCGGTTGGGCTACGTCTTATAGTCCTTTTCAACAATACGGTTGGAAGCTTAAGTTTGTAGACATAGACGTAAAGACGCTTAACTACAACATAGATAAGTTATGGGCAGCATCGGTTGGCGCTGATTTAATCCTTGCCATAAATCTTCTTGGAAATCCTAACCAGTTTTCAAGATTTCCAGATGTTCCTTACCTTGAAGATAACTGCGAATCCATGGGGGCGGGATTCGACGGACTTAAGTGTGGATCGTTCGGTGTAATGTCTAGCCATTCAACCTACTTCGCACATCATATGTGCACGATGGAAGGGGGAATGATTACCACAGACGATGAGTATTTCTACCACATGCTTTTAAGTCTAAGGTCTCATGGTTGGACTAGGCATTTGCCTGAAGACAATTTGTTAAACGCCAAGGTAGATAAGTTCTCTTTTATTTACCCTGGGTACAACGTAAGACCCACCGACATGCAGTGTGCTATCGGGATCGAGCAGTTAAGAAAACTCCCTGGGTTTGTAAAGCAAAGACACGAAAACCAGGAAAGATTTAGAGACTACTGTGTAAAAAGAAACTGGGGATGTCAGGTAGAACCTATCGGTGGTTATTCCTCTTCCTTTGGATGCGCTTTGTTCACTCCCGATGTAGAGGATGTGAAAAAGGACTTCGAGAGAAAAGGAATAGACTTCCGACCGATCATGAGCGGGAACTTTACCAAGTCTCCCTCAATTAAATACTACGATTACGAAATTCACGACCGTTTAAGTAGTACGGATTGGGTCGAGAAGCATGGAATTTTCGTAGGCAATCATCACACGAAAGTCGATTGGTCGATCCTTGATTAGCTTACTTTGCCCTACTAGAGGAAGGCCGGATTTATTTTCAAGGATGGTTCAGTCTGCAAACGACACGGCGGATGGTTTCTTTGAAGTCTTGGCCTATGTAGATGAAGACGACAAATACAAACATAAATACCCAGACTGGGTAAAGATCGGAAAACCTATTCCGTTAGCTCCGGCGTATCAGTATCTATACGAGCTGTCGAGTTACGACATCATCATGATGTGCGCGGATGATGTTGTTTTTAAAACTCCTGGATGGGACACGAAAGTTAAAGAACTGATGCCGAAAGACGGTATCGGTTTGGTGTCTTACGACGACTTGGGAAGACCTAGAAAAGAGGACGGTCATCCTTTCGTCGGAAGAAAGTTCGTCGAGTCCGTAGGTTATTTCTGTTATCCAAAATTGAAACATTCCTGTATCGACAATTGGTACGTCGATATCGCTAAAGACGTAGGAAGGTATTTCTACGCAGACATAGTAATCGAACACCTTCACCCTAAGTACAAAAAGGGCGAGTGGGACAATACCTACGAGCTTAATTCCAAAACAATAAAGAAAGAGGACGGTGATATTTACTTAGGAGAGGAAGGAAAGTCTGAGATAAGGAAGGCTGTTGATCGCGTAAGGATGTCGTTAACGTGATTAGGTGGGCGATTGGTTATGATCCGGTTGAATCGGGTACGTTCTACACTTTGGCGCATTCTTTACACCGTCGAAGCTCGATGCCTATCTCGATTACTCCCGTTGATTTACAGAATCTCCAAGGGATTCTAACGAGAGAAAGACATCCTCTACAAAGTAATGAATTCTCTTTTTCTAGGTTTCTAGTGCCTTGGATGATGAACTACCAAGGTTGGGCGGTATTTTCAGACTGCGACATGATCGTTAGAGATGACCCTGCGAAACTTTGGGCGAGAAGAGACGATAACTACGCGGTCATGGTGGTTCACCATAACCATCAGCCAAAAGAAGAAGTGAAATACCTCGGAAACGTACAAACCAAGTACGAACGTAAAAATTGGTCATCTGTTGTGTTGTGGAACTGCGGACATCCTGAAGTAAGGAAACTAACCCCAGAGTATGTAAACAGTGCTGAAGGTCTCGAATTACATCAATTTCGATGGCTGGACGATTCTGTTATTGGGTATCTGCCTTCTCATTGGAATCACCTTGTGGGTCATGATGCTTATTCTCATGACGCTAAGCTGGTTCACTACACGATTGGCGGGCCTTATTTCGAGGATTATAAAAACTGCGACTTTCATCAAGACTGGTTTAAAGAAAATAACCAGATGAATTACATAAAGTCGAAGTAATGGAAGCCGTAGAAATAATCCAACAACTAGAAGAATACAAACAGACTCACAAGCTCGAATATTACAAGCCTTACGACTTTCAAAAGAAGTTTCATAACGCCGTAGGGTTTGGAACAGATAGACCGGCGCGCCAAAAGGCGCTGATGGCAGCGAATCAGATCGGTAAGACTTTCTGTGGAGCGATGGAGGTATCAGTTCATCTAACCGGCAAGTATCCGAAGTGGTGGACCGGAACTAGATTTAGCTACCCGAACGAATTCGTTATTGCTTCTACGACTAACGAAATGACCCGTGATAGGTGCCAAAAAGACCTGTTTGGCGACCCTGAGATTGAAAAAGCATTAGGTACTGGCGCGGTTCCGAAAGAAGACATCGGAACCACCACCAGGAAGCCAGGAGTCCCAAATGCATACGACTCCGTTCTCGTAAAGCACGTCTCTGGCGGTTGGTCTAAGGCTGTTTTTAGGGCCTACGAGCAAGGCCCGAAGAAGTTCATGGGGACTAGATTAACCGGCGGTTATTGGGCCGATGAAGAGCCTCCACCGGATGTTAACTCACAACTACTTCGCGGAATCATCGCTACTAGCGGGATAGGAATCCTGACTTTCACTCCCGAAGAAGGGATGACCGAAGTTGTAGCGGGCCTTATAAACGATATCCAAGTAGGTCAGGCTCTAGTAAGAGCCGCTTGGGACGACGCTCCGCATATGACGCCTCAGAAGAGAGAAGAGGCGTTAGCAAGGTTCCCGCCTCATGAAAGAGAGATGAGGTCTAAGGGCGAGCCTTTGATGGGTTCCGGTCGAGTCTTTGACGTTCACGAAGACTTGATAAAGGTCGATCCTTTCGAGATTCCTCAACATTTCGCCAGGATCAACGGAATAGATTTCGGATGGGACCATCCTGCTGCAACGGCGTTTTTAGCGGTCGATAGAGATAAAGACTGTGTTTACGTCTACGACGGATGGAGAGAGAAAAGAACTCTCATTCCGGTTCACTCTCAGGCTTCAAAGTCTCACGGTAGCTGGATTCCATGTGCCTGGCCTCACGACGGCCTTGTTCATGACAAACAGTCAGGAAAACAAATAGCAGACCTCTATCGAGATAACGGGGTGAATATGTGGCATACACAATTCACCAATCCTCCTCCTCCTGGAATGGAAGAAGGCAAAGGAGGGAACGGTGTCGAGGCAGGTATTTTTGAAATGATGGAAATGATGCAAACGGGAAGATTCAAAGTCTTCTCGAACGTCAGATTTTGGTGGGAAGAAATGCGAATGTACCACCGGCAAAACGGAAAGATCGTCCCGTTGATGGATGATTTTATCTCAGCGGTTAGAGTCGGGACCATGTTCAGAAGACATGCACAAACCAAAACTGTCCACCAACCTAAAGTCAGAACTCAAAGAGGGTTAAGTAATTGGAATTAGGTTACGACGTTAAAAAAAGACGTATCTCTGAAAAGGACTGGATGAAGGTCCAGGAATACGTCAAAAAAGAACACGGAAAAAGAAAGACCGACTCGTTTCGTAAACACCACGAACTTATTTGGAAGGAAGTAGACCGTCAAGTCTACATGAAATCTCCTGAATATAGAAAAAACGATCCAGATCATAAAAACGATTGGCATTCAGCAATAGAGCTAGGGGAACTCGCTAAAGTCTCGGAGATAGTCACCGCTGACGCGATGAGGTTAGTTTTCCCGGATAACCGTTCTTGGTTTGAGTCTCATATTGAATTGCCTCCTGTTCTAAACCCACAGACAGGAGAAATGAAGTCTCCCGACGAAAAACAACAGAAATTCATTGATGGCTCATTAAGGGCCTTCATGTCTCAGCAACATTTAGACTTCGGTCACCAGCAGAGAGTAGAGCTTTCAGTTAAAGAAGCATTACACCATGGCGGTTTTGTAGCTACAGCTAGAAATGAATCAGCGATGATGGTCCATGACGGTACAGGTATTCAAAGCATCTCCGCTCCCGTGTGGGTTCCGCATTCCATGTGGAACTGCTATCCCGATCCAAGTCCTTCTGTCATTGGAACCAACATGTTTTATACCGGTTCCATGATAGTGGTTGAGTATAAACCACGTCACAAATTGGAAGAGGAATGCAATAGCGGCGGTCTAGGGTGGATGCCTGCAAACCTAAAGAAGGTCTCAAAGAGAAACAACAAGAACAAAGATATCGAAACCGAAGACGTAGAATTAATAAATTACTTAGGTGACTGTGTAATAAAAAGAGAAGACGGGGATATTTATCTTCCTAACTCAAAAATCATATTGGCGAATGACACTATTGTTTTCTACGCCCCTAATGATCTTCCGTTTCCTCCGGTCATCTATAACGGTTATGAAAAACTAGACGTAAGAGACCCTTACTACGTAAGCCCTCTAATCAAATTGTCGCCGATGCACAAAGTAGCGACGACGATTCTTAACAAGTACATAGAGTGTATTTCTCTAAGCGTTGAGCCTCCCATGCTGTATGACGGAAATGACCCGTCTTTTGTACAGACTGGAGGACCTGTTTTTGCCCCCGGCTGGAAAGGCCCAACAAAGTCGATGGGGAACGTAAAACAACTTGAAACAGGCGACCCGAATGCGGCTTTACAAGGGTTTCAGTTAATCACCGAACAAATTAAGCAAGGCTCTACAGCGGATTCTATTCCTTCTGGAGGTGATAAGACCGCCAAGGAAATCAGAGCGCGAGAGATGCGAAGCGAAGTAAGGGTTGTGAACTTCGTTTCAAAACTTGAATTCTCTCTTAAGACCTTCTTGTACATGCAGCATGAAATAAACAAGAAGTACATGACCATGTATACCTTCTACAACCCGGAAATGGACGCTCCAGACTTCATGAGGATCACTCGTGAAGAACTGCCACCTACAGCCAGGTTCGACGTTATAGGTTCAAAGGGAATTTTAGGAGAAGAGGAAAGGTCGCAGAAAATGTCTCTCGTGGTCGCTTTTGCCTCTGGAAATCCTCTTTTTGCGCCTCTCTTAAAAAGAGTCGATGTACTTAAAGAAATGTTCCAAGACGCTGGACAGAAAAGCCCTGAGAGATTTATTAACGTTCCAGACGACGAGTTTCAACAGCTTGAAGACGACATTAGAGCTCAATACGAAGAGGCTATGAATCAAGCCAAATCTCAAATATTCGACTTGGAAAAGAAGCTAGCGATTTCTCAAGCAGTAAATGGCGCAAAGATAGAAGAGGCTCAAATAAAGTCTTCTATTCAAGCCGACTTGGCGCAATTCAAAGCTGAAATTCAAGCTCAACTCGATACATTGGAAACCGGTTTAAAAATTGCCGAGTCCAAAGCGAAGAATGTCCAAAGCGTACAGTGACCTGATAGCCAACATCCACGCGCATCAGTTCTTTAACGACTTCCGAAAAGATTTATTGACTCTGCGTCCCATTGTTCCTGCCTTCGACGAAAAGGCAGACAACACCGAGCAATGGAAAGCAGATTCAATGAAGCAGCAAGGTTTCGACCTTGTTTTGAAATTCCTTCATATCAAGGAGTAATCATGTCCGATTTACCTAACGTCCAGACCCCCCCGGCTGGCGAATCCCAAGCTACGCCTGTAGTTAATACACAGCCCGAACCGACACTTGAGCAGATCGCCAAGGAAATCCCGGTTGAGGAGCAAGTACAACAGTTCAACGCACGTCCCGTTCAGCAGTTTCAACCTCAACAGTACCAACCGCAGCAGCCTTACGTCCCTGATCCGATAACTGACCAGGAAGGCTACAAACGTTGGGTACTGTCTCAACAGCAGGCCACGACACAGTTCGATGGCGCTATCAGAGAGATGCACAAAGAAATCTCTGAGTTCAAGCGGGCTAAAGAGGAAGAACGAATAAACGCGGACGTTAATTCTGCTGTCGCGAAAGTAAACGAAAAGCTAAAAGTCGATCCGGTATATGCGGAGCTGGCTCTTGAAAGAGAGTACAGGACGAATCCTACGTTTAAATTCATCTGGGACAACCGATCAAAAAATCCACAGGCTCTAACAAAAGCCTTGGATGTTTTGTCCGGTAAGTTCTCTGGAGTTTTCCAGGTTCGTCAAGACCCACAGCTAACCGAAAACGTTCGCGCCGCGCAGTCTTCTCAACAATCTTTGGCGGCGACAAGACAAACTCCAACTGACAACGGTTTTCCAACCGATCCACGAGAGTTTGACAGAGCATGGAACCGCCTCGTATCAGGAGGCTAGTAAATGGCTGGTTTGGACGTAAGTAATTTAACAAGCACGGTACAGGCACCTATCAACAATGTGTACATGCGCGGCCTGTTAAGCGCGGCACGTAAACGACTTCCCTTCTTTAACGGCACCATGCCGGGTACTTTGGAAAAGAAGGGCGGTTCGATGACGGTCAAGTGGCGTCGTATTGAAAACCTGACCGCTGTAACAAGTACCCTGTCGGAAATCACGGAAAACGGTCCTTTGGCTTTCGGTGCTGGCCGCACCGGCACGAAGGCGACCGTTACCGACCTGACGACCGCTGTAGCGAAGATCGGCAACTTCGTTCTCTTAACCGAAGAAGTCGATCTGTTCAACATCTCTCCCATCACCGCCGCTCTTATGGATACCCTTGGGGCGAACGCGGGTGAGTCGTTGAACCTTCAGATGTCTACCGTAATGAAAGCCGGTACGAACATTTCGTTTACTGGAGGTGTTGCTAATAAGTCCGCCGTCGCAACGGCGATTACGTTGAATACCATCAAGAACGCGGTTCAGAACTTGAGCCGTCAGTCTGCGATGCGTTTCGATGGTGCCGCCTATGGTTCTCAAAACTACAACTCTCAGCCGATCCGTTCTAGCTTCTTCGGTATTTGCCATACCGATGTCGAGGAAGACATTCGAGGACTGTCTGGGTTTGTAGGGGTAGAACAGTACGGTGGCTACACACAGACCTATCCAGGTGAGTTCGGTGCAGTCGGCGGTGTGCGTTGGACTTCAACTGAAATTGCTCCGGTTGAAACAAACACTTCTACAACTTCCGCGAGCAACAACTTTAAGGGCGATTCAACTGCTTTTGCCGACGTTTACTGGAGCTTTGTCTACGGTAAAGAAGCCGTCGGTTCGGTCGGTGTAGGCGAGTCTTTCGGGACTCAAATCACCGAAATGTACGATCCGAAAAAGCCTCAAGCTGTAGAGATTATCTACGCCCCGGCTAAAGCGGGCCCGGCAGACCCTTACGGTGAAATCAGTTCTATTGCCTGGAAGGCTTGGTTTGGTGGGAAGATTTTGAATCCCAACTGGATCAGGTCGATTATTTCTTTGGCGACGAACTTCCGCTAAACAACTGGGGCCTCTTCGGAGGCCCCTTTTCTTTTGAGGGGCTATGAATTTTTTAGCGGCGGTTAATAGACTTCTTAGAATAGAGCACATTATTCAGGGAGACGACGACGATATCACTTCGTTCGGAGACTCCCAACACGCTGCGGACACGTCGTTAGCTCAGATAGCCATTCAAGATGAAATTATAGAATTAACCTCTGAAAGGCTTATCGACTACGAACACACGACAGGCACTATTACTTTAGTAGCAAGCCAAAGAAGCTATTCTCTCGCCAATGACTTTGTAAGGTTTTTCGGTAAACCGTCATTCCTAGACACCGTTCAAAATTCAAGAATCTGGGAATACGTCGGTGGTGAGAAGTCTTTAATGCTTCACGACTACCAGTATAAAACTATTACCGGTTCTCCTAATTTTTGGTATTGGGACAGTACGACTACTAAGAAAGTAGCTTTCTGGAACGTTCCTGATTCGTCTTTCGATCAAAGAAGTCTTTCCTACGACTACGAGAAGTCCGTTCTAGTTTCTGACACCACAGACACGATTCCTTTTCATAACAATGAAGAGGCGTACACGTTTGTCGATATGGCCGCTAGGCGATTCAATTTCATGATTAACAAAAAAGAAAGAGGGCTTTTGACTCAAGACTCTACGTACAGCAATGCTAAAAGTCGTCTGTATCAGTTGATAAAGCCTACAGACGCTAAACAATATTACGGGAAGCGGTATTAATGTCCGTCCTGACTTTTCAAGGAGGGCTAAACGAACAGGACGTAAGTTCAGTTAATCCAGCAGAATGCATTGCAGGTTATAACTACGAATTGGGTTCTAAAAACACCCACTTCGTTCCTAGAAAACCTTTCGACCTTAAAGGAACTTCAACAAATACAGGAGACATTAGGGGTTTCGTTCAGTTAATCAAAAACGACGATACCGAAACAACCTTAGTCCAATCTGGGGATACTGTTTATCAATGGGACGGAACAAACTTTACCAGTAGGGGTACGGTTTCATCCTCCTCTAAGTTACGTGGAGTAACGTGGGAGCTTGGAGGATATTCTGTAATCGTAGATATAAATAAATCTACTGTCATTAAAAAATGGGACGGGACAAGTTTTACAACCCTTACTACTGGACTTGGGGCCAGTCTTTTTGCGAAGTACGCGATTGTTTACTTAGGGAGGGTTTGGCTATTCAACGTCACTTCCGGTACTTCGACCCCTCATTTAATGGTCGCTTCAGCGTTTGAGAATCCTGAATCTTACGACACGACAAAACGAGCACAGGATTCTAGCTTCTCTACAGGAAATGAAGCTTTTTACATGGTCACGCCTGATCTTAAGCCGATTAATGGCGTGGCGGTGTTCTTTAATACATTGATTGTTTCAAGCGAGAAGGGCCAGTTATGGAAATTAACTGGTTCTGATTCGATGGATTTCCAGTGGGCTCCTTTTTATCCGGGGTCTTCAGCTACCGGAACGGAAACCATGATGAACATCGGAAACGATGTTGTCTATATGAAAAAAGACGGAGTGATTGAAAACCTCCGTGCTGTTCAAGACTTCGGAGACACTAAGGCCGATGATTTATCGAGGTGGATAAGAACCACTACTGACGGTCTTAACGATTGCATTACGGTATATGACCAGACCAACCAGAAAGTCTATTTCTTTGCGGGATCAAATAAATTATTGGTCCTATTTAAAGAAATGATGGATGCATCTCCGGATTTAAGTCCATGGAGTCTTTACAAGACTTCTCATATGTCTAGTTTCTCGACCAATGCGGCTATTTATATGAGAGAACCCGGAGGGGACAACTATTTTGTCTACTTCGGAGATTCTTCTGGAAACATATACAGGCTCGAAGGAACTGGTACGGGAGACCCTTCCGATACGACTATCGAGACACATCGTAAATCGAAATTCTTCGAAGAAATAGAACGAGAAGACGGAAGCGTTTTCGACCCTCAGAAAGACCCGTTAAGAGGAAGAATTTACTACCGAAGACTCGCGGACTGTGACCTATTTATGGACCTGGAATGGGCGGATGATTATTCCACTCCTAGAAATGTAATCCCGCTAGACGGTCCTGGGACGGGAGACGGTGCCGGATATTTCGGAGGCTCCGCATACTTCGGTGGGAGTTTTTACTTCAACTTAGGCTTTATGTTTTCCCAAAGAACGTCTACCAAAGGGTTTTCTTCGGTAGGACGAGGGCCTGGGTTTAACTTAAGTCTAACCATTCAATCCTTACAACAGTTCGATATACAAAAAATAGAATTGTGAGCAAAGAAAAAAGAGACCGACTCTTCAAAAGCGGTCGTCCACAGTTAAGAAAAGTAGAGATTTACGACGGTGATAAGTACCACAAAGACGTAGGTTATCTTTGGGTAGCTCATACTAAAAAACCATTCGGAAACTTAGGTAATGTTTCTCAAGAAGAATTCGCGAGATGGATAGAAAAACTTTCAAAGGGAAGTGAGTTAATCATCATCGAAGACTTCAACCGAGAGCTAGGTAAAACCGGTCCGGTTGGTTTGATAGGCATAAGTTCCGATGGTTGGTTAGTAGAACCATACGCAGAATTCTTTAAGTGGGCGACTGCAAGAAACATCTTGCGTTGCGCCGTTTCATTTTTGCAAATGATTAGATACCGCAAGATAGGGGCTTGTTTAATCAAGTCCGCTCCAGAATCGGTATCCCTACTAAACAAAGTCTGTAAGTACGGAGTCCTTCATTTCGTCGGGAAAGTACCAAACGGTGATCCTCATGGGGACCTTTGGCTTTATTCCATCAGAGGCAAAGCTTAGAAAGGTGAAATATGGCATTCCCTAATATCATGAGTTCGTGGCGATCCGCACAGCGAATCGACCAAATACCGACAAATATTTCCACCGGTTACAGTTCCGTAAACAACGGAAATGTCTCTCTCGATCCTTCTATCAGAAGGTTTCAAGATGAGAGCTACGGAAGACTAGGTGAAGGAATCACAAGGTATTTAGGAGATATAGATTCGCTAAGGGGAAGATTTACCGGTAATGAGTCTGCTTTTCGGCAAGCTAGAGTAAATCCTTTACTTCAGCAAACAGCGTTGCGTAGAGGCGATCTTCAGAGGTCAATAGGTCTAAGAGGTTTAGGAGGGTCTAGCTTCGGAGACCAAGCTATGACTAATTTCGATTTGGATTCTCAAAGATCAATCGGAGATGCAACGGCTCTAGCGGAAAGAGAGAACATTGACGCTCTTGGCGCCATAGACAAAGACAGGTTATCTGGTGTTGGAATGTATTCAGATGCCGGCATGAACTTAGCAAAAGACCGACTAGCTCAAGAACTTGCGGCTCTTGGCATTGGACAGCAGCAGGCACAGCAGATTCTTCAGTCAAGAATAGCTCAGAACGCAGCGTATAACCAAACGCTAGGTACGTTCCATAAGCTTGTTACCGACTGGGGAGACTTCGCCAAGATGATGCCAGGAGGCGGTTTGGGCGGAGATAAACAAGAGACTGACGACGAAGCAAGTCTCGGTGGTTCCGGTAAAAAGAAATCTAGCGGCGGTATGGGCGGCGGTATGGGATCACTAGGCGGAGGTGGCGGTGGAGGTTTCAACTTCGGAAGCTTGTTTAGTATGTTCGGTGGAGGCGGATAATGGCTGGCCTTAGAAGCAATTCTCTAAGAGACTCAACCGGAGAAATGGGTGGGTCATTTGCTACTTATGTAGACACGCTGGACGAAAACGATAGAGGTAATTTAAATCCGTCAAACCCAAAACATGCACAACTTTTGAATGTCGTCGTCCAGGCGATTCAATCTGGTCAATTAGACGAGACTAGAATCCAGAAGTTAATGAGGATGAATCAAAAAGCCGCACCTGTTTTTGCCGCCGCGTATGACTCCTACAGATCAAACCCTCAATTCCAAAGACAACAGCTTCTAGGGCAATATTTTGCTCCTGCGAAACAAGAAACTGTGTTTTCAGGTAATGAAGAAGAGCCTAACTATGCTAGAGAAATTCCTGCAAAGAACGACATGCAAGGGGCTATCCTTGCGGCTTTGAATCGCGGAGATTTGGCATTAGCTAAAGAGCTTGGTTACGGATCAGGAAACCAGAGAAGCGAATACTTCCAATTCCTACCTACCACAGAAGGATATGCCGTAGGAGACACAAGAAAAGGAACTATTTCATACCCAGAAAAACGAGTCGTTCCTGCTCAATTCGATCCGTCACTTCAAGGAAGAATCGCAGGATCGAGGAAGACCGGAGAAATTGTCGCCGAGGTTGAAGGACAAACAAACATTAAGAAACCAGCGCAAGCAAAGACCGTCCTAGGCATACTCGATGAAGCGGATAATGAAATTGACAAAGCTACCGGAAGCCTTGCAGGTGCCGGTAGAGATATTGCTGTAGGTGCTTTTGGCGGGACTACTCCAGGAGCGGAGTCCATCGCCGGGTTAAAAGTTCTTCAGGCACAGTTAATGACAAGCCAACCTCGTATGGAAGGTCCGCAGTCAGACAGAGACGTTCAACTTTACAGGGAAATGGCTGGACAGATCGGAGACCCGACTGTTCCAAGCGCCTTGAAGAAACGAGCTGTAAAAACTATCAGACGGATTAACGAAAAGTACGCCAATAAACAACCCACAGACACAAATCAAAACGATAGAAAATCAAAAGAAGAAGCCGCACTGAGGGCATTACGTGGACGTTAATAGATTTAAACAAGTCTTCGACACGTTAGACGAGGAAGGACAGAAGAACGTTATTTCTCAATTATCGGATGACGAACTTAACGCCATATCAAATTTTAAACAGCCTAAGAATGTGTCACGGACCTACGCTGAATCAATGTCAGATTGGTCTTCGTCTCCGGAAGTAAGAAAACAAGTTAGAGAAGATGTTGTTAGAAGAATGACAGACTTTTCTCCAATTGAGCAAACCGTAAGAAATCTTCCAGGTAGCTTCATTCAGGACTTCGTTAAGCCTGTAGCCGAAGTGGTGACAAGTCCTGTGCAGACTTTAAGAGGATTAGGGACGTTAGCCGGTGAAATCCTTCAAGGTCGTCCAGGTCCGGCTATGCAGTCCGTGGCCAAATCTTACATAGACGACTACGGCGGCGAAGAAAATATACGAAACACTCTAATCAACCGCCCTGTGAAGGCGTTAGGAGACATATCACTAGCGTCTGGTGTAGCGGGTGGCGTATTAAAAGCAGCAGGCGCAACAAATGCTGGTCAAGCGGCTTCTGCAATCAGTAATGCTACGAATCCGGCCACGCTGGCGGCAGAAGCATATAAAGTCGCCGCCCCGGTTGTTAAAGCAACGGCCGCTAATGTTCTAGGAAGAACGACAGGCTCCGGCGCTCAGGCGATGTACAAAGCCATCGAAGGAAAGCCTGAATTTGTGAAGGCGATGCGTGGGAATGTAGACGACCTCGAAGTAGTTGAGAAGGCGCAGCAAGCCTTCGGTTCAATGAAAGAAGCAAGAGCCGCGAACTACAGAAAGCAACTCGAAGGTATAAAGGCTGCAACCAAGGAAATAGACATTTCAGACATCAAAGCACTTGCTGACGATTGGCTAGATAAATTCGGAGTCCAGAAAACGGATAAAGGATTGGATTTCAGTCGTTCTACCATAAGTGGTAGTGCGGTAAACGACGTTACCTCTATATACGATGACATTCAAAACTGGGGGGCCAAAGCAGGCGATAAAACCCCGATCATGTTAGATACCCTGAAAAGGCGTATCTCGGACTTTTATACCCAAAACGGCAAGGCAATGGCAATGTCAGCGTCCTTGTCTAATGCCGTTCAAAAGAAAATTTCCTCAGTCGTTCCTGAATACGGAAAGATGACGAGCGATTACGAAAAAGCATCCTCATTCATTAAACAAACAGAACAAGCCGTCCTCTCTAAAGACCCCAAAGCCGTAGACACTGCTTTACGTAAAATCATGATGGGGGTTAGAGAGGATAAAGGTTTAAGACGTTCGTTAATGGACGACATGAGCAAATTCAGCGATGAGGATATTTTGTCTCTAGCCGCTGGACGAGTCTCTAATCCTTGGTTCACAAGACGTTTAGAGTCTTCAGTCGTAGGAACCGCAGGTGTGGTATTAGGAGCGTCAATCGCTCCCTTGATGTTTGCATTAATTCCAATGTCTTCACCCCGACTCGCCGCCGAAGCGAGCGTTCTATTAGGACGCACCGCACGAGCTATTGAAAAAGGGGCCAGGAAGATTCCACGATCCGCTTACTTAGCCGCTCAGCAAGTAGGACAGACACAATTGAGCGACGATGGGAACAAAATACAGCAGCCAAACCGTTAGCGGATATAACTCTACCCCTCCGGTAGACGATGGAACGGTAAGCGAAGCGAATAAAGTTAAATGGTCTACGATAAAAACAAAGCTTTCTGATCCTCTTAATTCATTCGCTTCGTCCATAGATTCCGCACTAACCACACACTTCAATAACGGCCCCGTAGCGTTAACGACTAACACTACTCTAGGCGCGTCTCATTATCAGCAGTTAATTCAAGTATCAGGTTCAGGGGTAACTCTTTCACTTTCAGACGCCAATACATTAACCGCTGGGTGGAATTGCGAGATTCATAGTACCGATTCGAGTAATGACGTTGCGATAGCGAGAGCAACCGCTTCAGACACGATCAACAGCCTTTCGAATAATTTCGTATTACTTCCGCTTCAGTCCGTTAAAGTTTTCGTAAATGCGTCAGCAAATGGTTTCATTATTAGAGACCTTGTAAACGCTCAATCAACAGACGCGGGAGCTGGGGTAGGGCCTAAATTAACCTTGTACCGCAACAGCGCATCTCCTGCCGCTAACGATGTGTTGGGTGGATATTACTTCGACGGAGAAGACTCTGCTGGTAACAGGGAAACCTATGCAAGAATTTATGCACAGATAGACGACCCAGGAAGCACTACTGAGGACGGGTCTTTATCCATTGACGTAATGAAAGCGGGCGCCTTAACAAAGGCGCTAACGATTACGCAAACCGCTTTAAATTTGTCTTCTGGATGGGAATTCCTAATTAATGGAACCTCTCCTTTTACCGCCGCTAACGGTGCTTCGTTTGTAACGATTACCTCACAGACAGCATCATCTAGTGCAACGTTAGACTTCACGACGACTGTAGATTGGACGCTGTACGACATTTACGAATTTGACTTTATCAACATACTTCCTGCAACAAATGGCGCTCAGTTGGAAGGATTGGTTACTAAGGACGCAGGGTCTAACTGGGAAGCTGGCGCAAGTGACTATGCAATTAACATAAACGCAAGCACGACGGCTGGAACGGACACCGTGAAGACTAACGGTGTTACTAGAATGATTTTTACCGATGACGTAAACGGAGTGTTGAATTCAGCCGGAAACGGAATAAACGGAAAAATCACTTTATACGCTCCTAATGTTGCCTCGAAAGTAAAACAATTCATCTCATACATTTCGTATTGGGACTCTGCATCTAATTATGCGTCTGCGGATGGCAGCAATTGCTTCTATGACGGAGCGGCGCTAGGTACGGGGGCGGCAGCTATTAACGGCGTCCGGTTCAGGTTCCATTCAGGAAATATAGCGTCAGGAACTATTCGTGTGAGAGGAATCAAGAATTCGTAAAGGAGCGAGACACGGACGACTTAACGGGCCGTCCGTGTCCCTGGCCAAGCAGTACCCCATGACAAGCATGAGGAACCACATGGTTGAAAGGAAAGGTAGTACACAACTGGACGTGTTGGGGAGGCACAAAAGTGCCTAACTTATCAACACTTTGGGAATTTGGACTTATGATGACGTTTCATCCATTCACATTTTTATTAGCCGGAATCATGGTTCATTTCGGTAGAAAGGTGGTCGCCTCAAGAATGCACGAGAGCGACAAAATACCGTGTATTACGGATTACTGGAAGAAAAACCCTGTTCAAAGCGCTCTAGCTTTGATCGGTGCGTACATCGGTTACGGCCTATTCGTCGCTGGACCAGACTTTGAAAAGGCCGACCCTCAGTTACTCAACATGGCGAGAATGACGGCTTTTGGTGTTGGGTACATGGCTGACAACATATCCGACGCCATCGGAGCCAAGGTCGCTAATAGAATTATTGGTACCGAGAAGCAATGAAAATATCGGTATCTCTTAAACACGCTTTGCCAGAGAGAACGATAAGCGACATATTAGTAGATGGAGAGTGGTTTAGTTACGTTCTTGAGGACAAGGTTCGAGAGGTAAAGGGCAAGCCTGTATCGGAATGGAAGATTCAGAACAAGACCGCTATGCCTTCTGGTTCTTATGACGTAACTCTTGAGGACTCTCCTAGATTTGGTAAAGACACCATCACCATCAAGAACGTTCCAGGTTTTACCGGTGTCCGGTGTCATGGTGGAAACAGCGAGGACGACACTGAAGGTTGCCCACTTCCAGGATTTGAATTGACCGACGACTACAAGATAAAGGCCGGCACTTCAGGTCCGGCCGTCGCTTCTCTAAAGATGAAAATCAGAGCCGCTATTGTTCGTGGTGAAAAAATCACGTGGGAAGTAACAAGATGATACAGAGGTTCGTTATATACGCCCTGGTCATTTGTATTCCGATAGCTACATACATTGGTTACGATTACGGAGAGGCCAAAGAACGCGACAGGTCGTCGAAAGCCTCACAAGAACTCACGAAATACTCCATCGCCAAAGCCGCCGAGCTTCGTAAAGTGAAGGAAGCCAGCGCCAAGAAAACCTTAGAAACTATAAACGTCGTCAGGAATGCAAAAGATGAAACGAACTGCCTGGATACCGTTGCTCCTAAGCCTATTCGTGACGAGCTGCGCGACCTCCAATCCGTCAGCCGTTAATCTCGATCCTGAATTATTCGAGCCTGGGGAGCGTCCTATTCTTCATCTTGATCCAGATCGATCGACAAACCGTGAAGCTTGGGAATACCTATTCAGATCGGACCAGATAATCAGGAATCTTAACGATCAGATAAGAAAAATTTACGAGACTCTTTTGCGAAGTTAGATAAACGTCTCTGCTTAAAGATAATCAACCGCCCGGTAATGCCAAGGCCAGTATCGGTCGAACTCCCAAAAACCCGTGGCCGGTCCGTGACGAATGTCGATACAAGGTCATAGCCTGCGTTGTTTGCCTCTCTACAAATCTCTTTCCAGTTCGTTAGATGAACGCAGCAGTCTCCCGCATATCCCAATCTGGTTTGTATCCTTTGAGTAGCAAGTATGGTTTCGGATGAGTTGTCGGGCGACAGGTGGCGACTAAGCACAAGGTATTTAGGCTCCGTATCCAAGAGAAAGCGAATCAGAGCTTTCCAGTCTTTAACGTACTGCAATACCCCCCGTAAAAATATCAAATCCGCTCCGTAAATATCCGACGCCTTAACAGATCGAGAGTCGATAAAAGATATTCTGCTGTGTTTCTTTCTACCGACATTTATTAATGCAGTGCTGTCAACAACTATGTAATCGACGTTATTAGCATCAGCGTTCGCAACGCAAGACTCGTACAGCTCTCCAATACCCCCACCGAAATCTACTACCTTTATTCGTCTTTCCTTCGACAAATCACTGATCAACGTACATAGAAAGAACTTGTCCACGTCCTTGGCAGTGTGCCCATTGGGTTCGTCCGCAAGCTTTTCTTGAATCCATAGCGTCGATGAAAACGGGTCTGACGTTTCGTTCCACGCATCCGTTCTCGCGTAGGTCGGCTTTTTATACAGCCACAGGTCCAATAAAATTGGCGGAACAATGCGCTTCGCTATCGATTTTATTCTGTGCATTGGCTTATTGGAGCTTGAACCGTTTTTCTAAGGAGACTGCGTACACCGTACTAAACCCGCTCGGCCATCCTCCGCCGATGTTATCGTTAAAGACGTAAGCGCCCACACGATAGTTGTCCTCAAGCTTAATCTTAAGCCCGAAGAAATAGCCAAACCCATTAAGCGAGCTATCCGGGGTGTTGAGCAAGTCTTCACGCTCGACTAAATCCTTGTCAGGCTCCTGCGTCTGTATTTTGAACCGGCGATGAAGGTATGTAAAACCTCCCTCGAATGCCATGTATTTCGTTGCATATTCAAGGGAAACCGCGAGACCCGAAGCGCTTGTTTGGGCTACGTACCTTTGTGTATCTCCGCAAATAGCCGGGGACAATGTACCACTGCTTAGTGCACAGTTCTCATCGTTGGCAGCTCGTGAGTCCTTTTTCGCGTGGCCCAACCATACACCGGCTACGTTGACGGAAAGGTCTTCCGTTACCCCAAAGCTCAATCCTAGCCGTGCGTAGTACGACCGCAATTTTTCCTTCGATGAATACCCCATGCAGTCCTGGTGCCACAAATCACAAGGTGGTGCGTCGTGTTGGGATATTCCGCCTTCGGCCAGTATTTGAACTTCTGCCTTAGCGGTAAACGCAAACAGCAGAAACAGTACAGCGACGATCCGTGTAAAATGGCTTCCAGCCATGACGCATCTCCTATCCAGTTGCGTTGTGGTGAGTCGTGGCCGGAGGTAGTTCTAGCTACCTTCGGTCGCGCATGTTTTAGTGCTTAATCGTTATCGGCCTCTCGTTCTTTTACTTCTTCAATTTCGGAGTCGTGCCAATACAGGTCGTTCGGCTCTCCGTCGCACATATCATGCGCCAAGTCCTTGGCCTCTTCCTGTGAATTGGCGCGTATGAAATGCCTATACTCGCTTTTGAATATGGTCTTGACCTTGTAAACCGGCATTATTTCCGCTCCTTAAAAAACTCCTCAATTGTTTTTACAAGAGCTTCAATTAATGGTGGGCGTTCTCCAGCTCTAAGTCCGTAATTGGACCATTCTCCAGTAGGGTCCGGTAAAGCACACACAAGCCTATCCGAACTGGTTGGCGCATATCCTTTTGGGAGCCAAGTTACATACCATGTCGCGCACTTAGGGAAGTGCTCGCTTCCGCTAAAAGAAACAGTGCAGCATGGCTCTCTCTTGTCGCTCATTTCCGCTCCTTCACTGGGTATGCTTTTACTTCAATCGTTCGATAAACTTCTTTAGCTTCGGTATCCAAGCCGGTTTGACCCAAGTCTGAAATAACGTGAATCCTTGCTCGCGCATACGCTCGCGCTCTCGGCGCTTGCGTTCTGTTGCTGTCTTGTCTTTCATTGTCCTTTGGCTTTGGCGATGACGGTGCCGAGTTTTTCCGGCATGATCGATCCGCCTACAATGTCTTCCGGCAACGTCTCAATCCAGCGCTTTGCATCCATCAACGCCTCCAACAACTCCGACGCGACTGCGTAAGGTCCGCTCAGATTTACGTCGAGCGGATGCGGGCAAGTTCCGTTGCCGACAAGCTCAACGCCTTTAGGGAGCACCTTCGTAGCTACGCCGCACAAACCGGTGCTGCCATCGGCGCAAACAACAGCGGTTACGGTGAAGTTGTGAGAACGCACAACGTGTTTCGGGTCCAGGATTGGGTCGTTCATGGTTCATCTCCTATGTATAAGTAACACTATACACCGTGACATGTCACATGCAACTACCGCTCATCGGCTAGTGCCAAATCCAGTGCCAAATGGTGGTATCTGTAGGTATCCCATAGTGGTATTCCAGCAGAAATACGTAAATTCACTGTACTGTTTTACCTACGAGGAGGGTTCAAATCCCTCTCTCTCCGCCATTTTTACACTAGACATGTCGATTTCTTCAATTTCTAGTGCCTTATTAGTGCCAAATCCCATCGATTTTTTGATGTCCTCGATGGTATTTTCGTCTGATCCACGGAGCCATTTTGCATAAGTCCTCAGCATGACATTGGTGCTATGGCCGTGTTGTTCAGATACCCAAAGCAGGTTTTTACCTATCATGAGGTTCCAAGTCACGGAGCTATGGCGGGTTTGGTATGGCTCCCTGTATCTCACCCCAATCCTTTTATGGGTAAATTCCCACCTTCGCCATTGAACCTGTAAGTCGTGGTAAGGACTGCCGTTCTCATGGCCGAAGACATGCTTTCCCCATAGTCCTGTAAGGCACCACTGGCGTTCTAGGACCGCTCTAGCGCGTGGATTCAGTTCTACCTCTCTCTCAACGCTGGTTTTCGTCGTGCTCTTGTCCCTGGCCATTACGCGGGCCTTAGACACGCGGATTACGCCTTTATGCCTATCCACGTCTTTCCACTGTAAAGCGATGGCCTCGGAAGGTCTTAGGCCGGTAAAGAACGAGAATTCAAAGTAGTTGCCTAACCACTTTCCATTGTCCTCCCTGAGACCTGCTAGGAGGTATTCGGCCTCATCGATGTGGTACGGGTCCGGGGGAGGGGTTTGGACCTTGAGAGTCTTCAGGTGTTTAGCCGGAGAACTAGGAATAATCATGTCGTGAACTGCGAAGTCAAATACACCCCTTGCTACGCTCGCTATGTTGTTGCGAGTTTTTGGAGAAGCGGGGTGATTGTTCATCTCTTTAGTAAGGTCGGAATACCTTACGTCCCCTATGATCTTATCGCCTATCCTCGGAATCCAGAAGGACTCAAGGATTTTCCGATAGCTTTCATACGTCGAATAAGCCACCTGCGATTTGATGGAAGCCAAATAGAGATGGGATACCTCGCGAAAGGTCTTTCTATCGACACCTGGAGTTTTATCGAGAAACTTGTATTCGGGGAATTCTTCAGCAAATACAAAAGTTCCGTTACGGATATCGTTAGCGATTCGGTTGAGTCTAATACGCGCATTACGTAGATTGGTTTCGGTAGGCTTTATTTGCAGAGTAGGGCGGTATCGTTTCCCTTGGTAAGAGAAGCTGAATTCAATCCTATTCCCTTTAGCCTTTACCCCGCCCGTTTTTGACCTTCTACCCATTTGTAGAAACCCTCCATGTCTACCAGGATATGCCCGTCCGGCGCTCTTCTATATTCTCTACCTTCGCGCCAAACACCGGTCGCGATCTTACCCTCGATAGACCTTCGTGTGTAGCCCGCGAGGTCTTCGAACTTATCTATTAATACGTAACGCGATTGATACACTACTCACCCTCGTCCGGTGCTTCAGAAATAAAATGGTTTTGCCACTTCCAGCTCTACTACGCGCAATCCTTTTTCATATTCAGGACGTGGTGAGCTAAACTCGTCTATCATTTCCTTTGCTGCGCGCAATGCGCCAGACTTTGTTTCGGCTCTTATAAATACGACTATGTTGTTTAGGCTGCCAGCGTATTTTGCTTTCGGCCTACGGATCACGATAAATGTTTTAATCTTGTCGAAGTAGTTCATATCACCCCTCCCGTTGAGAGCCTTTAGGCTCGTTGCGCGGCGTAGCCGCTATCGTGGCGGTGGATTTGATGGCCTTACGAAGTCCGTCTATTGCTTCCTGGCCTTCAAAGGAAAGCCAAGCGCCGGTTTGTTCACTGCCGTTGCAGTCTGTGGGAGAGCAGTCATCCGCCCATCGTGAAACTACCTCAGCTGCTTTTAGCAAAGCGTCCAACTCCCGCCTTAACTCCGCATTGGCGTGTTTCAAGGATGCGAGCTCAAGTTTCATCTGGTTACAGTTATCCAACATAGAAAGCTCCATAAACGACCACTTCCCGTTCATTTCATCATCTCATCGAGGGTGGAGAGTTCTTTGTTTACTTCATCGGATATCATGGTGCTGTTCCTGGTCGCCTGAATCACCCGTTGCTGCTGCTCCGCTATGGCGATGGCTTTCTCTATGTCCTTGTACTCTCGAACATCACCGAGCCATTTACCCATTACATGCTGAGCGTACTTGAGAGAGGCTACAACTGGATCATCCCTATTCATTCCTTCTCTCCTGGTGATGGGGCGGCGTCCACAGCGGCACGATAAGAAGCTACCATGGTGCTTTTAACTATCGCTGCATTATGCATCTCATCTGTCATTTCTAAAGGAACCAACTTCCACCCATCCGGCACACCCTCAGCGCGTGAACGCATGGCGGCGAAGCGTTCTGCCATTTGTCTTAATGCCGCCGTCGGGTAATCAACATCTATCCCGTCTTTCCATCTAGTGAAGGTGAGGCAATCGTATTGATTGCCGTCTACGCCAGAATCTTTCAGTACGCGCATTATCTCGTCGTCTGAAATCGCCTTCCCCCGCAATTCGTCCTTTGGCTTCGCTTCGTCTGCCTCGCATCGGGCGAGGAGGCGGCGGGCGAGTTCGAGCATATCGTCGCAATGATCTTGTCCATTTGGATTTTCTCCAAGGACTAGAACGCGCTCCGCAATCTGCTTGTCGGTTTCGATCATGTTCTCACCTTAGTCATCTTGCTACAGTGCTGGCACTTCGTTCTTTGCTTTGCTTCCAGGATAGATTCCTGTTTCTTCATGTTCTGAAGATTATTCCACCACTGACTTTGTTCAATGGACATTCTAGAAAGAACCCAAATAGGATTTAGTTTCTCTCCGCACTTATCGCATTCCACAGAATTGTGGCGCTCATCGACGACGATGTTCCTGTGTTGGCAATGACGTGAATAGAATTCTCTCCTCGCCGTAGTCAGGCATATGATTTTCGGATCGCTCATATCACTCCCCCTTCGTCTCGGTAGAGGTGGGTTTGGTGGAATCAAGATATAGCCTCGCAGTGTCGTATAACACTCGTGCGCATTCTTCATCGCTCGTGTACAGCTCTGACCGCATTTCGTAACGTGCCATAATCGTGGCAAGCTCCCGCCGCGCTTCGTTGCGTTGGCGTTCGAGGCGCTCCGCCACGGCCAGGTCTACCACATAATCCGGATCGGACACGCTGCCGATATTGTGCGAATGTGCCTTTGATTCAGGCGTCTCACTCGCAGCCGCAACTTTGGTGGGGTTGGTCATCGAAACTTGTTTACTCTCGGAGCCTTGTCTATCTGCTGCTTTCATTTGCACCGTATACTGATGTGGGCATGTCAACGTGTGGCGACCGTTCGTTGAACCGCAGTAGCTGCAACGTGTGGGGTTGGTTGGGTTGGTCATGGCTATACGACCTGATACCGCAGAGCAAAGAATACTTGTTGTCGGTGCGTCATGGGTTTTGGTATTTCTATGACCTTCATTTTTGGTTCCGGGTACGCTTGTTCGTTGTATTCATTTTTCTCGTACTCTTTCACTCGTAATTTGTACTCACACTCTGCGACCTTCTTTGATTCAAAGAATTGATATCCAATGCTTTCCGGATTCGCTTCATTGGGATAAGTAACAAGATAGAATTTCACACATCCCCCTTTATCAATCCAAGAGCAACTACAGACAGCGCCCAACCAAGTAGCGGCGAAGCAGCCAAGGTAAGCAACCACCATGTCCATTCACGGCGTAATTCGTCCGGGTCGATCATGATTTTCTCCACGGGGCATACCAGCTATCCAATTTCCAGCAGCTAAGACAACGACGGTGCGTGTAGTCGTCATGCCACGAAGCGCAGTAACTGTGAGACCAGTTGTGGAATCCAATTTTGCAAAGGAGTCTGTGGATCACGGCTCCCCCTTAGGTGGTGGTGGGAGCGGCGGAAGCTTGAACCTATACCACTGCTCTCCGTCTTTTGTGTATACGCCATCATCAGGCTGACGAATAAAATAGACACCGAGCTGCGGCGGATCGCACGGCATCCACCCATCCCCAGCAGGCATAGCGGCACGGCTGGCCATCCATGCGTAAATTAGCTCCTTAGCGAATAACTCTAGGCCGTAGGATGGAACATCAATCTCAATTCCGTCTTTCCAACGCTCAAATATAAGAGCGCGGTAAGACTCGCGTTTAAGACCAGACGCGTGGAGCGCATCCATGATTTCGCTGTCGGTGAGGTTGATCGCCTCCAGCGCAGCCTGTTTCTCGGATTCGGTCATTTATTAAGCCCTCGTTCAGCGGCGGCTAAAAGCTCACCAACGGACATAGAGAATCTTTGATACGGCCATATGCTTTGATCTAGCCCGCCGTGAATCTTTGCATGTTCTCTTGCCAGCTTAATTCGCTCCTCCAAAGAGCGCGGTTTATAGTCCTCTACTCGGTCGCTTACGTATTTCATCCTCCCTCCGCTTTATTCGTAGTGGGGGAGAGGGCTTCACGGGCAAGATCATATCCAAGGGGACCGTCTACAGATTCTTGCGCATACATCTCCAACGCATCCCGGTAACGGTCGCGCTCTTGCTGTAGATCGCTTTGCAGATCGTACATCTCAGCATCCATTTCCTTTATGGATGCAATTTCTCCCTTCAACTCCTCCACCTGCCTCACAAGCTCAGCGTTGGCTGATTGGAGGGCGTCGTATATGTCTTGCCTGACGTAAGACGTACACCAATGCTTATGTCCAACAAAGTCGTATTCATGCAGGTCGTAATACTTCGGCCCCTTATCACCAGTCTTATCGGGAGGGGTTGTCATGGAATTTCCTTCACGTACTCGGCGGCTTTGCTTATGTCGCCAGCCACCTCCCAGCCAGAAGCCCTAACAGCGTTGTGCAACGCACGCCCAGTTATTGGCAGAGAAAGACGAACAGCCTCTGCATGAATCAATGGAAGATTTTGCAGAAATTGCCTACGCGCCCGTACTATCTCAGGATCGTCGATGCCTTTGTCGTGTGTTTTCACTCCCGCCTCCTATCGCTTATATGGGGTGGTGGTTAGTCACCAGCAACGTTTTATTTCTTTGTAAAAAGGCTCGCCCGCGCCATCGCAGTACTCTAGGCAGTGCATAACGCGCACAACCTCCGACGGCTCAAGTCCAAGAGCCTTTAGAGCCTTAACCGTCCTCTTGGCGGACGTATTAGTTGACTTGAAACTTCTAGCATCAACAATGATGTCAATTACAAATTCAGCTTTAGTTGTCATATCTCACCTCATCACCTAAGTTAAGAATTCAGCTACACGCGCCAAGCGACTTGCAGCATGGTTAACTTCATTAACGTCGCACACGAAATGCTGCTGGCGCGCTGCCGAACTTGCCTTTACGGGCAAGACGTTTAATTCAGCTTCAAGAACGGTACGGAATTCCCCATCATGTACTGAGGCATTTTCCCGTCCCATTTCTGTACGGCTTCGTACTCCACAAGTTTTGGATTGCTGGCAAGCGCATTAGCACGGATACGCATTGATTCCGCCTGCGCCTGTGCGCTGATAACCTGCTGCTTTGCCTGCTCCTGAACCTGCTTTGTGCGGTTCTGTTCTTCGATGGCTTTCTGAATCGCCACCACCTTATCTTCAACCGACTTCTCGTAGTTCTTGTGGTACTGGATGTTCACCATCTCGAACCGCTCGATGATGATGTTTTGCGGCTTCATAGAATCGGCAATAGCTTTTTGAATCTCGACGGTCGCCTTGTTTCTGTGGGCGATAAGGTCAACCGCTTCGTATGTTCCGACGACTTGCTTTAGAACGCCCTCAACAGCCTGCGGGCCTAAACGAACCCACCAATCACGACCAACGTTCTTGAACATGGTGTGAGCCTGGGACGGGTCTATCTTGTAATTGACCACGAACTTGATGTCGGCCTGCTGTACGTCTCGCGTGTATGTATTCGAGTTTCCTTCATACCTCTGAACCCGAACATCCATTTCGATGATGGACGACGTGAACGGGTTGTAGAAGTACAGGCCCTCCGGCATGGACCCCATTTTCTCGTCTACTTCGCCGAAGGTTGTTTTAACTCCACGGTGACCGGTGTCGATCTGCTCGCACCCCTTCACGAAAGCGCCGATAAAGAACAGCCCAATTACCGCCGCAGCGATCAGCTTCACTAAGGGCCAAACCGAATCATCTGAATTAACCATTGTTCTTCCTCTTGTTGAAATGTTTAAAGCCAGCGGCCACAACACCGACAACCACTACGGCCAAAAGAACGAAAATAAACCCCACTGATGCACACGCGAGCATTTCACTCTCCTGTTGTTAAATAGGTCGGCCCCCTAAAATAACCCTGTGCCCATACCGTCCTGAATTCGGTATCGCTCTCGCGGGGGCGGGGACCGATGATCATTCAGCCATCAATTCCTTCATGGCCCTGCGTTGTTGGGAGTTGAACATTCTCCACAGGATTACTTTCTGATCCGAGTCGAATTCGTCCCAAATCTGTTTAAGCCCTGGCGCGTCATTTTTCTCCAAGCAGGAAAGCGTTTGCTCATGGACTTGGTTTTGAACCTCAGCCGGTATCTTGATCGTCGGCGCGGCGGTAGGAACTTCAACGGCTTCCGTCGCCTGCGCCATTTCGTCGTTCGTGTAGAGTCCAGAAAGCTCCTGCGGGAAAGCCTTACGCAAGGCTAATGCTTCGGCTACCTTGGCTAGCATTACGTCCGGCATCTTGGCCCACATAGCAGCAGGGGTGCCGTCTTTCTTCCTCTGTGCGTAGGACTCGTATCGAGCCACGGCGTAGAGAGGTTCTTTGAAATCCTCTCTCAGAACGCCTACACGGGCCGCTACGGGAGGCGTCTTTTTAAGCCACGCCTCCACCCATACACCGTCCTCGTCGCACCACCACGGGCCTAATTGGCCGGTATACTTACCAGACCTTTCAGCAACAAGTCTGAACCCGTCAATGGAGACCTGCGTAGACATGATTTCCCGCTGCTGCTGGCTGTCCCAACGCTTGATGGCGTAAATCTGCCTTGCAAATGGATCAAGCCCGGTTCGCTTGCACTGATGCAGGAACAGGGTCAGTTCGTCGTCTGTAGCGCCCTTGGCAATGGTTCTCTTAACCAAATCGACCTGTTCAGGCGACCACACTAGTTCCGCATGCTTAACCGTTGATAAGTCGTTCATTTCAACTCCTTCGTAAACCTCAATACGGTTGTCTTTATCGCTTTATCAGCAGCCTCTAGCGCTTCTTCCGCGCTCATGTCTGAATCGAGCGCGTTACGTGCTGCACCGATTGCGTGGGCTACCAGTGGGTAGGGTTTGTCCATGTACTTATCCATGACCGCTTGGACGATTAAAGATTCTCTAACCATCTTCTGGCGTTCGATGCTTGGAAAAGGAAACGCGTAGAGTTTGGCATTCATGTTCCTGTCCTCTCGTAGACGTGAAAGACAAGCGCTCCGTTATCCAAAAGGACAGTTCCTATGAACTTCCTTTCAATGCCCATATCGACATGGATAGGGTGGCCGGTTCCGAATACCTCGAACACGCGCTCCTCCACTTTCTCTTTGTCGTCCACTTCCGCCCAAATACAGATATCGTCTCTTTGTGAATTGACGGACAGAACAACCGATCCTTTTGGCATGTACTGACGCGTCCTTCCGGCGTCGAGTGTGAATTTCCAGATTGTTTTCATATCCATTTCACCTCTCGCTCGACTTTCTTGATCCGTGGAATACACACGCGGTCGAAGGTCTGATGAGTGCAGTTCTGCCTAACGACCTTGGGTTCTTGATACTTGATACCAGGGTCTACAGGAGCTGCGATGATGAGAATCGACAGCATTAGAGCTTTCATGCCGCCACCTTCTGTCTCGTCAATTCATATTTCCCTATCAGGTCGTCAATCTCCTGCCTGATACGATTACCTTCCAGGCAGTAGGCTCCGATACGTCTTACGCAGTAACATTCCCGGCAGGAGTCAACGTGCATTTCTAACTCGATGTTCAGAAACTCAAGTCTGGTTGGCGTTTTCATACCGTCACCTCGAAGAGCATGCGTTCGATTATGCGGTCGCAGGCCTTGGCGCGGTCATCAAGAGAACCGTAGTCAATTCCACCAAACAAGTTTTTTGCCTCTTGTTTCGATATCCCCAACGTTGATAAGACCTGATCAGGATCACCAACGAAGATCATTCTTCCGAAAGCGGACCAATTGTCGTTGTGCACCAGGGACAAACCCATCTCGGTGAATGTTTCAGACCAACCGAGCAAGCATGATGGTGATCCACAAGAATGTATTACTTTTTGAAGATTTACTTTTCCTTCCTTCTCGCGCTCCTTAACAAACGGAATAACCACGTCTCTCAGGAACATGATTTTAGGAATATACGGATTCGTCGCTCTTAACATGGTCTACCCCTGTTTGCTTATGTACGATTCTTCCCATTCACTTCTTCTTTCGTATGCGTCGTCTTCTCTCGTGCCTCGGTCGCGCTTCGATTCCGCCATAGGCTCTAGTTCGTCAAGAAGTAACTTCATAACAAGGATCGCGTCTCTATCGTCTAAAGCCTTCGATAGCTCGATCTTGTTAACGTCTCCCAATGCTTCATGGAAGGCGTCTTCGTGACGGTCTAGGAGCTTTTGGAGGTTCACGCGGCTCCCTCCGAGCGCGAGGCCGCTACCTGAAAGCGCTTCCGGTAAGCCTGTGCGCGAATGTCAAAGCGCAATAAGTCCGCCTGTTCCGGCGTCAGCTCTTTGTTCTCTAGCGCCTTGTCTACATCCTCTAGCGTCATAGTGGTTTCGGTAATCGCATGGCCTGGTGTGCTCATATCATTTACCTCCCGCGAAGGTCTGTTCCTCAAGTTTGTCGATACGCTTACGAAGATGGATGTTGTTCGCCCGCAACATCGTGTTTTGCGCCTGTAGTTCGTCACGTTCCGACGAAACCCGTTCAAACTCCGCTTTTAACTTATGGTCTTGATCGGCCTTGGTCTCGAAGCAGCCGGAAAGTAAAGCTAGGACGGCAAGCAGCAAGAGTTTCATGACGGCTCCTTGGTTGCGTTCTCGATGGCTGCGCCAATGGATTTCACGGCCTGCTCAAATCCAAACATTACGCTCGTTGACGCTTTAACTTCCGTCCTGATGTGCTGTAGCCACATAAGCTCTTTCTTTAGTTCTTTTAACAACTCATCCCGCTGCGCCTTGAGTGTGTCGCGCTCGTCCTTGCGTTTCTGCAAGAGCTTGTCGATGCCCCCGTTTGACAAAGTACCCTCAAGCCAATCAAGTGGCATGCCCGCGCACGCATTCACGCAAGCTACGATGCGGCGTCCATTCGCGTTTCTTTCCCCCACGCTTCCAGCAAAAAGGCTGTGTGGTCCAAGTCTCGCTATCGGCGCATCGTAGGTGTCATGGACAAGTCCGTCCTCGCTTACCATCCACGGCTCTTTGGTGTGCTTCGTGGTCTCACTCACCGGCAATGGCTCCAATACGTCGTGGACATATGTATGTGTTGGCTGTTTCATGTCCGTCTCCTGTAGCTCAGCAATCAGTTCTTCCCGCACATCGCGGATATCGCGTGCCTGCTTCTCGATGGCTTGGGTTTCTTGTTTGGTGTTCATGGGACAAGTATACAAGAGTTACTTGTACTGTCAACAAGAAAAACTGGTATGTACAAGAAAAATAAAAGGTCAGTAACTACAAGGAGTTACGTTACTTGCGGGATTTCTTCGATTTCGCCATCTGTGTAATGGCGGTAAACATTGCTTTCTTTTCGGCTTCGTCGAGCTGCATAAATGCCTGGGCGAGGGTGATTGCTTCCTTGTCCAGGGTCTCGATTTCTTCCGTGCCAAATTGGAGCCATGCCGGGCTTCTCTCCAAAGCCTTAGCGATGGACCCTATTTTTTTAGGTCTCTTTATCATCCCAGCCTCTATTTGTTGGATTGTCTGCTGGGATACCCCTGACATGCGGGCTAGGTCTTCCTGACGCAAACCTTTTTCTTCCCTGGCAAACCTAAGTCTCTTTGCAAGCGAATCCATTTTTATCCTTTCTTGGGCCTCTCTACAAGGTGTCCCAAAGGTACGTTTATTTTTCTTGTAATTCAAACACATAAAAATTGTTGACTGGACAAGTTTTTCTTGTATCATTACGGGTATATGAAAGGCAGCAAGAAAGCTCTCAAAGCGTTAGTCGAACATTTCGGTTCTCAGAAGATCGCCGCCAAGGAATTCGATTGCACACAGCAAGCGATAGCCGAGTGGTTCAAGAACGGGATTCCCGTGGATCGCGCCGTGGAAGCGGAGCGCAAAACGAACCGCCTTGTAACCAAGGAACAGCTCCGACCGGATGTGTTTCGCGCATGACCCATTTCCTCCCGACCCGCCCCATCTCTCCTCCCTTGATGGAAGCGGACTTTGTGACCGGTGTGATTTTGCCGCCGGTCTATTTTTTTACCTCTTTTCGGACCTGAAACGACATGAAACAAGCTTCCAGGTCATTACAGGTAGAGCTGCAACTACAGCCAGGATTGGTGGATCAGTTCCCCGATTTCCGTGACGTAGTGAAGGCGTCCGTCTACTCATGCGGTAGGGCGTTTAAGTCCATCGCCGCTGATATGGACATGTCGGTATCGGAGTTGTCGAGAAAGCTGAACGACAACCCGAGCGATCCCGTTAACTTCCCGCTGCACAGACTCCCCGAGCTGATTAAAGCCACGAGCGACATGCGCCCGATTTACTGGCTGGTCGAAAAGTTCATGGAGGACGCGGAGACGAAACGTAAGAGGGCGATATTGGAATTGTCGGCCGCACTTCCACAGATCATGCAGCTAGTGAAGGAAGCACAGAAGTGAAACGCCTCGAACAACTGGAAGCGAAATGATTCACCCAATGTGCATTTTGAAGTTCATCTACCGATCAGCGACGGTAGGCGCATGGGTAAGCGGCCACGACTACGTGACGAGCAAGGACAAAACGCCGAAGAACGTTCACGTTCTTGAGTGCGAGAAGTGCGGCCACGTAAGCGTGGTGTGGTCTTGGGATTCTTTGGAGCACCACAAGTGAAAGGTTATGGAGCGAATAGCGTGTAAGTCGATGGTGAAAACCATTGCGTCGAAAACGTAGGGAGTGAAAGGCTTCCAGCTCATGCCAGTTACTCAGTAAAGCAGTGAGGTAAAGAGTTTGCGGCCCGCGCCTCCCTGTGGCTGCGAGCGTTAAGGACATACTCCGTAAGTTCGCCGTTTGGCGCAGGACTGGACCTATAAACGACACAAGCATACAGGCGCGGTGTCCGCAAGCAGTAAGCACCAGGAGTGTGTGACTTAGAACATGCATTCTTCGATGGTGTGAGTGAGTAAGGCCGAAAGCGAGCTGCGGAATGAAGGCATGGACATGCGATGCCCGTCCTAGGGGCTATGCAGCCAGTGGGAATCACACGTTAAACAGATTCCATGCTACTGGGCCAGCGCGCCGTAGGTCTTACCAGAGACAGACATAAGTCTCGATATTCGATTATTACAGAATTTAGAAATCAGTACTGTTCGCTAACGTACTAAAGAGGATGGGACATTAATGAGCATGCCGTGGTTCCGCATGTATGCAGAATGGGCCAGCGATCCCGTTGTGCAAACTCTTTCCTTCGACGATCAACGACACCATGCCGTTCTGCTGTGCCTTAAATGCAACGGTACGCTTGATCGCGAGATATCGGATGCCCACCGTGAGCGCATCGTGGTACGCGGCCTTGGGCTTGATCCTGTGGCTGCTGGTGAGGTTAAGCGACGCCTACTTGAAGTCGGGTTGATAGACGAAAACTGGCAACCGAACGGATGGGACAAGAGGCAATTCATCAGCGATGTTTCAACTCAAAGAGTACGTAACTACAGGAATAAAAACAAATCACGAAACGTTTCTGAAACGTCACATGAAACAGTAGGAAACAGTTCCGGAAACGGACCATATACAGAACAGATACAGAACAGAACAGACACAGAAGATTTACATATTGGTTTCGAATCTTCCTGGAAGCGGTATCCAAAGCGAGCTGGCAACAACGTCAAGAAGGACGCACTGCGTTGCTGGAACGCAAGACTCAAGGAAGGATTTTCGGAGAAAGAACTTTCTGACGCCATTGATCGTTACCTGATCTTTTGTCAGCACACCGGAAAGATAGGCACGGAGTTCGTAATGCAGGCTTCTACGTTCTTTGGCCCAAAAGAAAAGTGGAAACAAGACTGGTCTCTCCCAAAGGAACCCCCAGGAAGAAAGCCAACCGTTCTCGACTACCGCCGCAACCTTGAGTCAAAAATGAAATGAACCAAGCCATCCAACAGCACATTGCAAATCAATACGGCTGCATCTGGAAAGAGGACCACTACGGAAAATGGTGGTATCGCATGGGTGAGGTCTTCGGAAAGAGCTGGTTCGAGATCAACGGCCCTGAAATGCCGCAATTGTGGAAAGAGTCGATGGCGCTCAAGTCGTTTCATCGAGCGAAGAAGATCATCGACCACTACTCAACATCGGGCGACACGTTCCCGCCGAACCTTTCGCAGGTTAATGCGATTGCTCGGACGCTAAAGATTCCAGAAGACCTAGAGCACGACAGGCTACAGCACGAAAAACTCCTTGAGCATGCGCGGGCTGAGAATCCGGTTCTTCCGCCGCCAAAGGAAGAAAAGCGCGTTCGCTATAAGGGAAACGCATTCCTCCCAGGTGAATCCATGGGCGACTACCTCGCCGCCCAGCGTAAGAGCGGAATGTCGCCCGATGAATTCGTTAAGCACAGAACCCGGACCGAGGAGTCAGTATGACAAACGCCGAACGTCTCAATTTTCTTTCAAAAGAAATCGACAAGCTCCTCTCCGTCAAAAAACAATCCCGCATTCTCTTGAAAAAGAACGACTACGAATTCGCAGAGAAGCGCGGCCAGATTTGGCTCAACAAAAATCCAAACGGCAACCCTCCAACAATGGAAGGTTTCAGTTTCAAGGTAAACGATCACAGGAAAATTGTCGGCCTTATATACAAGGACATTCCTGTTGTTGATATTGAATCGGTAAAGATGGGTGCGACATGACCTTCCAAACCTCCTACGCCAAATTACTCGCCGATCCTGAATACGGACATATCAAGAAACGTCGAGAGCATGCGAAGCGGATGTACATCGAGGGGATGAGGCGCGCAGTATCGATTGCCAGAGAGTCTGACGGTGAAGGTTATGGCGGTAATGAGAACGCCGTGAAGGATATTGAACAAGAAATCGCCGAGGAATCGAAATGAAACCGCAGCTAATCGTCTCAAATGAAATCAAGATAGCTATTGACATTCCCGTTCCAGAGAAACGCACAACACATTACCCGTGGGCTGGAATGGATGTAGGTCATTCAATCTTCGTCCCCGGAAGAATCGCCTGCAACATACTTTCCGCTGCGAACGATTGGGCGAAAAGAAATAGACCTGAATGGAAATTCACATGTAGGACGGTAACGGAGAGCGGGGTTAAGGGCGCGCGGGTTTGGAGGACCGCATGAGCAAGCGTGAATTCAAAATCTGCGAATTCTGCAAAACCAAATTCCACCGAGACGGCGAACGCCAGAACAACTGGAACGCAAAGAGATTCTGTAACCGTGATTGCCAACACAAAGACAAGCTACAAGAAAGGAAATTGGAGAGAGCCTTAAGACATGTACCGAAGAAGCTTGGCGTAATTGATTACTGGCTCTATCAACACAAGCCGGTTGGAGGGTGATGTGGAAGCCCGCGTAGTCCTTGGAAGTGATGACGCCTTTAAGCGTGCCAAGGACGCATTGGTTTGGCTATGGGAACACAGAGACGGTGACTTGCATGAAATCGAAATCAAAGAGTGGAAGAAAAAGCGCAGCACGCAGGCGAATAACTTTTATTGGGGCTGCGTCATCGCGCCACTTGCGGGACACCTTGGCTATACGCCTGCCGAAATGCACAACGAGTGTTTGGGCGCTGTCTTCGGATGGAAGACTGTGCGAGGTCTGGATGGACGGGAGCGGCAAATTCCGAATCGCAGAACTACGGAACCGGAAAAAATGAGCGTGCAGGATTTCAACCTCTACATCGAGCACTGCATTCGCATCGCAGCAGAGCAAGGCATAACCATCGACCAAAGCGGGTGGAAATCATGAGCGGATCGGTTGAATCAGATGAAAGAAGCGCTGAAGTAATGGCAGAGGTTTATCGCTTGGCCATGTTAAGCACTAATCCGTTGCTGAAGGCGCTCCCCAAGGATCGTGAAATTGAAGTTGATACTGTGGCGCAGAAGATTGCGGAACAAAGCGGGTGGACGAGATGAGCAAATGTATATGCCCTGAACGGTTTACCGGATTTCCTGAAAGCTTACCGGATTGCCCGGTTCACAATCAGCATGTAGAGCAACCGAACATAAATCTTGTGGCTTTCAAAAGAACGCACGTCATGCTCGGTTTGATCGTTGGAGTGTTATTGCTGATTGCCGTTCTTTTCACAGGCAGAGCAATGGGCACAACTAAAACCATCATCGTTACCAAGCTCCCCGAATCTCTCGTGTGCCAGCCCTTCAGAACGAAAGAGGATCACGCCGAACAGATCAAGAGGATTAAACAGAGCGGAGCACAAGAAATCATGTTCCAAATGCTCGGTGCTGCATATGAAGCCCAATCGAGGGGAGAAGGTCAGGTTATTTCATTCTCCAATTACGCGTGCGCCGAAAAGCTAGGGCATATGCAGAGCGCGCGGGCTAGTACGTATTACTTTGTGAGTTCAAAGAAATGAACTGTCCACGATGCGGAAGTGTGATGGTAGAGAAACCGCCAACGGTTATTTACCACAGCAATCCGCCGCAGTGGGATTCCGTCATGTGGTGCGGATGCGGGTATACCGAGAACATGGGCCGTGTTCGCGGTACTACGCAAGAAGAAAGATTGATAGACGACTGGAAGCGTGCGAACAAGAAATGAGCGCAGACCCGCAACTAATGCTCGCCTTGAAGGCCCGCGATGAAGGTATCGCAAGGGTTGCGGGGAATAATCAGACGTTCATCGAATCCGCTCGTTCAATCGCAAGGATGCTATGCAGGCAGCACGGAGAAACAAACGCGGACGAGGTAAGAGCAGAGTGCGAGAAGCGCGGAATTCTACCTAGACATCCAAACGCGTTCGGTGCCGTATTCAAGACGAAAGAGTTTTGCGCGGTAGGTGAATATGTATCGCGGAAGGTTAATTCTCACGGAAACAAACTTTACAGGTGGGCATTGAGTAATGGACGGTAATAAATGCCATGCAGAAAACTGCGTCAAAAATCGACACGGCGGCGGTCGTCACTGTTCCATGCATCAGGCAAGGTTAAGGATATACGGGACGCTTGAGCCAAATTTACGCAAGGTTGATCGTCGACCCGTGTTCGAGAGGATCATGGACAAGGTCGAGATGATTACGGAGAGCGGTTGCTGGATATTCATGGGAACTGCAACAACCCACGGACGAATACACCAGCACGGCGGGTTACCTTCTGTGCCAGTTCATAGGGCGGTGTGGGAGCACTTCAATGGGCCAATCCCAAAAGACATGTGCGTTTGCCATAGGTGCGACATTGGTTTTTGCGTAAATCCAAATCACCTGTTTCTAGGCACCGACCTGGACAACATGAGGGATAAGGTAAAGAAGAACAGGCAAGCGAAAGGCGAGCGCATCGGTAACGCCAAGCTGACTACAGAGAAAGTCATATATATCAAGACAAGCAAATTATCCGCCTCAAAGATAGCAAAGGAACTTGGAGTTTGTAAAAGCGCAATCAAGGCAGTCCGCCGTGGCGTTAACTGGGCGCATGTAACCGTATGAACCACTCCGACCTAATCACCCGCATATCCGAAGCCGCCCAATACAACATCATAGCGGAGACAGGCTACGTCGTAGACGTTAACGGCAGAACCAAGATGTTAAACGGTAACGATACGAGACGGTATGCGGGGATGTGTAATCGGATATTGAATGAAATTTTAATGGAGCTTGCGGTTGAAGAAACCAAAGTCACTCAAGAATCTAGCTGAAACCGCATGGAGACTTATGTCTCTATGGGTCAGGCAAAACGAGGCGGACAGTAATGGAAACTGTACCTGTGTTTCATGTGGTCGTTACGGACCGTGGAAAGAGTTCGACGCTGGACATTTCATCCACGCCGGCCACGGCGGAAAACAAAACCCTGTCAGTTACGACACCCGTAACGTTCATGCCCAGTGCGGTAGTTGTAATCGACAGCCGGGTGCAAAACATCGACATCCAGGTACGACAACCATTCGGTACACGCGGTATATGGTTGGACGTTACGGTCCAGAAATCATCGATCAACTGGAAGCGATTAAAAGACAGCCTTGGTTCCGTCATAAAGAACTTGAGGAACAGATTGTTTTACTCAAATCGAGATTGTCAGTGCTTGAAAAGGCCAAAACATGGATCAAGGTCGCATGAGGATTCACGTGGAGCCTTCCCAGGCGTGGACATAGACAAGGTACACAAGGAGAAGAAATGAACCCTGCTTCATTGCTGGCGTTAGTGACCGCTCGTGCTATCCCATTTGAGATAATGGCTAGTTCCTACCAGCGGATAACCCAAGAGGATGTATTGCACGCAATGGGGTCGATCAAGCACGGCGGGGCGAGTTACCTGATTCGTGTAAAATGGGCTGGACAGTCACACTGGACGCCTGAGTTAGAACGTCTTTTTTGGCTAGCGATACTGGGCCTAGCCAAACGGGAGGAATGGAAATACCCCAAGAGCATGGAAGGCAAAGAGCTTTACCGGGGGATGGCGAGATTAGCCTTGGCCGAGACCCTGAACCCGAATATATGCCTCGAATGCGGAGGGTGCGGGAAAGAAGTAACACCGGAAGGTAAGTTAGCCAACTGCAAACCCTGTAGAGGTAGCGGGAAAAGCACACACTCGGACAGGTCAAGATCGAGAATGCTTGAAATGCCTTGGGAGACATTCAGAGAGCAATGGTCTGACCGGTACCGGAGAGTGCAGGGGATAGCGGATGCGTGGGAGTCTTTAGCTTTGTCGGCTATCCATCGAAAAGTAAAGGAAACCGCTTGACATCACACACCCACGGGACTAGAGTTTTCACCATACTGGACGAGATATCCGGTAATGAATACCAAGCCCTGGCCATTGCGCCGGGGCTTTTCTTTTCCGCCCCTAACGCCATCACAATCTAACCTCGTTAACTAGCGATGGGTCCGTGGGGCGACCTATTCGAGGACTATGGAACTCCCAGAACTTGGATCGCCAGAAGACCTAAAGCTAAGAGAAACTCTAGGTCTCGGTCCTCAATGGCAATGGGATGATGGCATTGTCTACGACCAGGGAAATGTCAGGTTTAAAGCCAATCAGAAAGGCTTAAGAGCAACAGGAAACATAGAGCCCTTAAACATGGGATATGACCTGATGCTGAGTCCTAACGACTCAAGAATTAACCTCGAAGGCATGATAGACCCTCTGAAGCTCAAGTACGGTCTCTCCATGAGACAGAATGGAGACATTGGACTTAGAGCAGGCATGCCGTTAGCTGGTGGACAGCTCAACTTAAACGCAGACCGTCAAAACGATTTAAACAAATACTACCTCCAATACCAGAGATCATTCTGATGAAGAAGAAAGGCAAAAGCGGTAAAGGAAAGAAAGGCTGCTGATGAGACGTAGGCTTGGGCCAACCGAAAAGGAACTCATGTACATCGAGTTCTACACGGATCATGGAGACGCGACGCTAGCCGCGAAGCAAGCAGGCTATTCCGAACACTCCGCTCAGGTTATTGGTAGCCAGTTAAAGAAGAAGCTAAGAGCAGAGCTAGACGAACGACTCACCGAGAAGATGACAGGTGACTGTGCCCTTGCAAGGTCGGTAATCGTTAAACTCTGTAAAGAAGCCCAAAGCGACGATATCAGGCTTAAGGCCGCCAAAGACATTATGGATCGCGGCGGACATCCAGCCGCTAAAGAGATCATCGCCAAGGAAGAAAAGAAAAGACCAGACCAGCTCATCGAGCAGCTTAGAGGCCAGCTCGGCGACGATGTAGCAAATGCTATTGCCAGACAATACACACCTGAAGACGTATCGGAGACTACCCATTGAACTACGGAACAACCATGCGTCAGTCGCCCGGTGTAACAGACACACTTGGACTTGATCCCGTAAGCCTCCAGAAGCTCTATCCCGTATGGCAGAAGCAAAGCATGGACGCTCAAACCAATGGAATGCCATTCCCACAGTTCAATGAATGGGTAAAGATGTACAGACAAGGGAGCATGCAGAACATTGCCGGGGATCAGCCGTGAGAGACTTTGAGCGTGGCGTAGCCTTGATAGGCCAGAAGCAAGACGATCGAGGCCGAGCGTTAAGCAGCTTTTACATGAAAGCTTTATTTCGAGAGTTACAGAAGCCATCTCCGCTTGAGAGTGTAATTCGAGTTTCCAGACTCCATGAAACCGTCAAAGAAGTAACTGGTAAGAACACGGATAGAAAAGCCTTGACCGTTAAGTGGCGCAGGTATGATCAAGCGAATCACGTATAACTTAGCTTGTGTTATTGCTTTCGCATTAGGACATGCAGCTTCGCCTGATCGAGACAAGTGGTGTCGCGCCCTCACTCTCTCGCTCAGAATCTTTCCGCAACACACGAAGCATAAGCAGTATCAATGCTGTATCACTCGCGTAATGTAGAGGCACGTAACCGCCATTATGTTAAATCAGCATGCAACCTGTTGATTACATTACGCACTGGATTGTTAATACATGCCACTTGTAGACATCTGCGTCGATCATGTTCAGTCATATCGCAGGGACAGGCCAGAAAAATCCCGAATTAATCTGGAAAATGTTAATGCAGGGGCCTACGACCCTCTTTTGGGGTTGGAGTGTAGGTGACCTCCCCTCCCATAATTTTTCAGACTAAAATCGCCTCAACATGGCATGACAATGGGTAACGAATTTCATACCGCTGCCTACAAATTCAAACATGCCACGCGGCGGTAAAAGACACGGTGCAGGTCGTCCTAGGAAGAAATAATTCAAAGAATGGCCTCTGACGCGGAATACAAGATTCTAGAAACAGCGGTGAGAGAGCTTCAGTCAGAAAGAACAGAACTGCTCACAGAGCTAGGCAAGCTAAGGTCAGACTCAGTTAATGTCGAGTCTCTAAGGTCCGCTTATAACGAGCTTCTCTCGAAGTTCATTGAAGTGAAGGGAAGGCGTGAACCTAAGTAGTTACGACTTTCACTGCCAGGTTATAAACCGGTGTGACTGGCCGAGATTCGAGAAGGAGAAGATCAAAAAGAGGATCAAGAAGATTCTCCGCAGGGACGGAATCGTAGACATTAATGCCTTCGAGCCGTCCTACCGGTGGAATCTTTGTACCATGCGGCTGGAAAGTGGTGATTTTACTGACTGGGACGGCTGGGAGTTTAGAAGTCCTTGGTTCATGACCTTCCGAGGGGTTCATGGTGAGAAGTGTCCCGTTAAGAGATGGGACGGTAAACCAGTAAATCATCTCGTAGTCCTTGGAGAACAGGGTCTAGGAGACGAAATACTCTTCTTAAGCGCCTTACCTGACCTCATGGTAAGGATTGGTAAAGGAATCGAGTGGGTAGGGTACAAGCAGTTAAACTCTGTCGTAGAAAGAAGCTACGGAATCTCTACCTCCGAGCGACGAATATTGAGTGAAATCACGGAAGGCGACGCTGTTATCGCCTCCGGTGATTTGTTTCAGTGGTACAGAAGGGACAAAAATCACTTTCCGAGAAAGCCTTTCCTAAAACCCGACCCCAAAAGGGTAGAAAAATGGAAAAACTGGCTCTCTCAGTTTGAAGGTAAGAAGAAAATCGGGTTAGGGTGGTACTCAAGACACGGATTTATCAAACCAGAGGATTTGTTAGTTGAAAAAGACGCGGTTTACTTCGATCTTCAATACAGAAAACCTGAAATCAACGTCCCTGAGTGTCCTAAAGACGTTCTACCGTGTCCTTTCGACTTTACCGACTCTTTTGAAGACCTCTTTGCGTTCGTTTCTTGTCTGGGTAAAGTCTTTACCTCTACCCAGACGTTAGTCCATGTCTGTGGTTCTGTCGGTGTCGAGACACACGCTATCCAGCCACCAAAGAACGGAGAGGTTAAGTTTCCCCTTTGGTACAACCAATGCCGAGTCTTGGGAGATTTAGAGTCCTGGCCTCATCTGGTTTACGGTTCAGTCAAAGTCTACGAGAACATAAATGAGTTCAGAGCTAGCCGCGCTAGATGAATTGAAAGGCCGTTTGATGTTCCTACAAGTCGAATACTTGGATATGGGAGTCAGGATAAGACCCGCTTTAGAGGTCATAGAGAAATCTATGCAGACAGCGGTTAAAGGACCGCTCACCATAACCCAAGTCGATGAACTGGCCGAGGAGATGTCCGACCTAAGGAAATACCTAGCTTGGGTGAAAGGTGATTACCCTGAAGTCACGAAAGACGTAGAACCTGTCATTAACGTCATTAGCTGGCTACTCGCTTCAGAAACTAAACACTAACTTGAAAATTTGCGTTGTAGGTCACGGACCCTCACCTATAGGGAAGGCCAAAGGTAAAGAAATAGACAGTTTCGATGTCGTCGTAAGACTGAAGAACTGCAAGCCTTTGTTGGAAACTCCAGATTACGGAAATCGTACAGATTCAATCTGTATGTCTACCGAGGTAGTCGGTCTAGCCAACTACATGGAATGCGGTATGTACTGGTTATACCCAAAGAAAGGCGACTATGACCGAGTAAGGACGTTTAATGTCATCGCAGACTTGGGCGCTCCTTTCATGATCCCTTTAAGTCTTTCCAATCACTGGAATTCAAGGTTCAGAGAGATTGGAGGAAAGCACCCTAATGTTTCGACAGGTCTTGCAGCGATTTTCATCGCTGCTCATTACTACGAGCCTAACCAAATCTGTTTAGTTGGGTTCGATACTTTGCTTGACCCAACTATACCGTTTACTCGAAACGAAAACGCTCCGAGGACCGGAGTTGGTCAAATAAACCACGATTGGGAAAC
>JGI10216J12902_100120554_pt1 | contig 42665 bp, 58 predicted proteins | sample KanNatreferecore_FD_12902 | JGI IMG/M metagenome (IMG submission 12902)
TTGCGCAGCTTCCAGAGCTGGTTCTCCTGCAGCTTGCAGTAGTAGGGGTACGCCGACGAGCTGTACTTGAGCAGCTTGATCGTGAAGATGTACTGGAAGGTGTCGTCCTTCTTGGACTGACCGTCCTCGACCTTGACGATGCGAGCTCGGTAGTCACCCTCAGGTACCCGTCGCGTGTTGAACTGCGACTGATCCTTGACGTTGGAGAAGTCGACTACCTTCTTGGATGACTTGGTTGCTTCAGCCATGCTGTAACTCACTTCTTCTTAGGAGCTGCCGTCGCAGCTCGTTTCTTGGGGAGCTCCCCGGTTCTCATCAGCGTGACAAGTTTCGGGATTGTGGGATTGCGGATGTAGTCAGGGAGTACGAAGTCCGATCGATAGCCAGTGTCATACCGGGCAGACTCACCAACCCAGAGACGTCGTTCTTTCTTCGGCGGATCATCATCGGTTCGTACTACATAGATTCGCCCGATCACATCCACGATCGAGTTGGCCGAACCTCGAACGCCCTTCGGAAGATCAGGGACGTAGGCAGCTTCATTGCCGTCGTAGTCCTCGTCCTCCTCCGAGTCGATCGCGTCGACCTGCCTCTCCTGGGCGGTGAAGACAATGCCCATGGGAAGATTGTGGTATTTGTTCAGCATCTCTTTCATGAGCTCGCCCGACTTACCGTAGTCGCGCTGCTGAACCATTCCCGGGATACGCGTGAGACTCTTCTCTTCCTCGAGCTTCATCACGTACTTGAGTGAGATGTTGGCCATCTTGGTAAGACCATCAGGCACTACCCACTCGAAGGGGTGACCCGCGCCGAACTCGCAGTTCTTGTCCGGGCACTTGTTGACATGGCGCAGATACTCATACGCCTCATCCATGTCCTCCCATCGGTCAACAGGCCAGACATGGGGGTTTTTCTTCTTCATCTCGTCAGTGCCCTGCTCAGGGTCAAGAACGAGGGTCTTTCCCACACCTGCCGAGAGGCCGAAGGTGGTCTTACCCTTCTTGTTGCGGGAGTAGATGAGAAACCGGGGCCAACGTTTGTGATCAGCTGGCCGCCTCATCTTGGCAGCCGCGATCTTCATGTAGTCTTTCTCAGGCACTAGGGCTCCATAGGCGGTTCATCTGAGTCTCCCATGACCCACGCGAGGGCATCACGTACACCCTCTTCGTAGCTCATGCCGGGCACTCGAGTACCTTCTTCAGCTGCAACCGCTGCAGCCTCATTCCGCTGGTCCTCGATCTCTTCTTCAGTGGGGGAGATATCCGCCATCAGATGTCCACCCGCTCACGAAGTACATTGACCAACATTCGAATCTCGTCAGCGGTGTGAGCCAGAATCTTCAGCTCCTCCGCCATGCCGCTGGTACCCGGGTCCATGCCCTCAGACATCCCCGGGCCTGCCTTCTCCTCGCGCTCAGGAGCCAGGATGGGATCCAGTACCTTCTTCAGGAAGGTAACTGCCTCACCAAGACCATTCAGGTTCTCCCGAAGCTCTCGGATGTTGGAGGTGATGTGTCGGTACTCCCGATCCATCGCCATCATGGGCTTGTCGTCGGACTCATAAGCTTCGGTTCTCATCTTGAGTATCCTTTTCTCTCTCCATCTGGGGTCGTACGAAGTGGGGTTCATCACATCTCCTTGTTCGGATCTTCCCCGGCCTTATCGGAGTAGTAGCTCATCGGGTCACCTACTTCATAGTTCTGCTTGATCAGCGGGCGCGTGTTCCCCCCGATAAGTTCTGTTGTACACAGGTCGCGATAGCTGCACATGTACTCGCAGTGCCTGCCCACTGTGCGCTCCACACCTTCTGACCAGTCGTAGGTGTTCATGCGCTCAGCAGTTCGGCGAGCCTCGAGCAATACCTGGCGAATCGTCTCAGGCGACTTCTCGATCACACTGCGTTGGAAGAAGGGGCTTGTCTGCAGGGCGCCCGGCTCATATCGCTGGGCCTTCAACCTAGCAGCCTTCTGCTTGATCTCCGGCGTGATCTTCAGCCCGTCCTCGCGCTGGTACTGCTTGATGGTGTGGATATAGGTCGGGTAGTCGGTCTCAACATCCTTAAGGGAGAGACGCTGACGGGAAGTACCCTTGTAAGCCAGTTGAGGAACCGTCGGGGCCTTCCACCGGACATAGTTCCAAATGAACCCTTGCACAGGGATCTTGTTCTGATGAGCCACCCAAGTGTACAGCGGTGATTGCGTATCGAGCAGCCTGTAGTCAAGCTTGGGGAGCGTCTTATGTGTCTTGTGGTCGACCAAGTATAGGCCGAATTGGTTCTCGATCAATGCGTCGAACTTGATCCTGATGAGAACCCCATCGAGCTCTGCGGTCAGCTCGAGCTCAGTTTCATGATAGGTCCACGGGTCGTTCTTGTAGTGCCAGAAGTAGGAGTTCATGATGGTTTCAATCTCCGACGGCATGTCGCCATAGAAGTCCTTGTCGCCATCTGACATGTTCTCGAACTGATGACTCAGCTTGGTGTGGAGCTTCATCCAGTCCTTGCCTTTGGCATCCTCCTCGAGCAATGAGTGAACCCAAGTCCCTCGCTTCAGCGGTGAGCCCAACCTCTTGGGCTTGAGCCGGTGTACATACTTGTACTCGGCTTGCTTGATACAACGACGGAAAGCCCCGAGCATCGAGTTTGTCAGGATCGGCATACCCGTCTCGGGGTGGGGGTAGAGCGCTCCGCTCGGCTCTGTAGGCGGCTGGGGCCACTTAGTGAAGTCAAGAGTACGAATGGTTGCTGGCATCATGTTCCTTGGTCGGCGGATGAGTAATCTTATCGTAGGCGGCCCCGGCCAGTCAATTACTCATGATCCGCGCCGCTTAGCTTGGGAGGTTGTATGCCAATGGTGGCAGAATTCGCACTGGTATGCTCGGATCGGCTCCTCGCGGAATCGATGCTTCCGGTGCCTGGTAATGCTCATCACGATGTTGGACATCTTGATCATGGCATCTAGCTCAGTATCAAAGCTCTCTTTTCCGGTCTTGGGGCAATTGGGCAGCTTAGTCATAGTCATCATGCTCTCATTATATCAGCCTCGTCATCAGATGTACACTGCTTATGGCCACTCCATGCTTCATATTCAGGTCGAACTTCGGGCCAATACACAGTTATATCGGCATCCATCGCGAAGATCGGCATCTGATTCCACTTCTCACGCGGCCAGGGCATCCATACCCCTCCAGTCGTAGACCTGCTCTTCAGTCAGTTCGACCTTGTCTCCCCACCAGCGGCCCACTGCCACATCGGCAACAATCGGCACGTCGACATGGAGGTCGAACTTCTTCTCCACCAGACCCATGTCCTGCATGGTATCTTTGATGATGGGCAGCGCTTCTGCAAGGTAGTCATCCCTGATTTCGTAGTTGATCGCATCATGGACCAGTCCCACACAGTGAGCCTGGATTCCTCGCTTACGGAACTTCTTGTTGATGGCGACCATAGAGAGTACCGCCAGATCTGAGCCGAAGCCCTGAACCGGGCTGTTGATCGCTTGTCGTTCTGCCTCAGCACGGACCCCCTGGTCAGGCGAGTAGATGTCGGGCAGATGTCGAATGCGACCCAGCGGTGATTCTACGCGGCCATATTTGTTGACCAGTCGTCGCTGTCGAGCGTGCCAGGGTAGCAAACCGTCGAAGTGCTGGAAGAATGCCTCCCGTACCGCTCGAGCTTCTTCCTCGGTAAATATTGCGTTGTACTTCTCGAACGCAGTCTGGATGAACTTCCGCCACCCCATGCCATAGACGAATCCGAAGTTAACCGCCTTGGCTTTCTTTCGGTCGTCCTTGGTAACCTGCGATTCAGGAATCCCAAGCACGTTCGCAGCAGTAGCCCGGTGGATGTCAGCACCCATCTTATACAACTGCAGCATCGTACGGTCACGACTGAGGTATGCCGCGATGCGAAGCTCGATCTGGCTGTAGTCGGACTCAACGAATGTCCAACCCGGTGGAGCTCCAAAGACCCCTCGTACAAGCGGATTCCGAGGTACTTGCTGCAGATTAACCCCGCGCATCTTGCCCTTGGATACCGAGATCTTATCCTCGTCATTCTTACCCGAGGACAACCGCCCAGTCACCGTGCCGGCCATCTTGAAGTTGGTGTGGATTCGATGGTCCTCGTCGTACAGCTCAGCGTAGGGTCCAAAGAAGCTCGACATGATCTTCTGGTATTCCACCCGTTCGAGCATCAGAGCGACTACAGGATGCTTGTCCTTCAGCGCGAGCATCACCCCTTCGGCCATGCTCGGGTCGCCTGGGGAGCCATTGGGTTTCTCCTTGCCCCTCTCTAGCACAGGCAGGCCCAAGTGCTCGAAGAGCATCCATCTAGCGAACTTGGAGGCATTGAAGTTGGGCTCGTGGTAAACAGGCCCTCTAGTCTTTAGTACTTTGAGTACAGGCCAATCGGGTACTGCGACACTATCTGGTACTGACCCCGGCATGAAGAGGTTATCTCGACCTCCCCCCAACCCCGCCTCAACAATGATCTTGTCTTCGATCTCTTTGAGCTTTTTCTCAACTACGGGAGTGCGATCGCGGAGGCGGTCAACGTCGATCCAAATGCCTCGGATCTCAGAATCAACGAGGTCATTCGCTCCAGCTACCATGACGTGCTTGAAGAGCTTGTTCAACTTAGGCTGGCTCTTCAGTTCCTCGGCCACCTGCTGCTTGAGATGGTACATGTACCAGGTATCCAGTACGTTATACTCGAGGATGTCATCCAACGGTTTATCTAGCAGATTGCGCGTGTCGATGCCCCAAGGCTCCACACCCAGGCGAGCCATCGCAGCAGGCTTGAGACCCTTCTGGATGTTTTCGTTTAGTAGGTGTAGTCCGAGCATCGGGTCGAACGTGAGCTTTACTCGGATGCCCAGCCATCTCATCCACTTCACGTCGTAAGAGCCGTTATGGGCGGTAACGTTCTTGAGAGCCTTCAACTCGGGACGCAGGTACTGAAGTACTGCTTTCCACTTACGTCGCCAAGGTGACTCAGGGTGGTAAAGGGGCAGAGCAAAGACGAAACTCTTTGGACCCGAACTTGTAGACAAGATGCATGTGGCTGATAGAGATACGATCTTGCCGTCAGGCTTGTAGTAATCTGAGACCGTCTCGATGTCGAAGTTGAAGTCATCTACAACCTTGAGGACCTGCTTGAGCTTATCAAGCTTCTCACGAGTATCGATGACCGAGTAGTGGGGCTTCTTCAGCCCCCCGGTAATGCCCTTGGTCTTGTTCACGAACAGCCGCAGATCGGCCATGTACCCTGGACGTTGACCCGGGTTCCGCTTCACTGATGCCGGCGAGATAGTTGGAATAACCTCGATACCATCGGGTCGTTCGTGGATTCGACCGCGGTACTTCATGATGCCTGACCGACCGGTAGTGGCCAGCAAAGCCTCGTTACCCATAGCCAAGATCCACTTGGGCTTGATCAGCTTGATCTCATCCTCGAGATAACTTCGGCATGCCTTGATGTCGGCATTACTCGCGTCCTGCTCGAAGGTTCGACACTTCAGTGCCGAGGCGAAGAACACATTGCCGAGGTCCAGGCCCATCTCCTCGAGTTCAAGCTCGAGTTCCTTCTGCCATGCAGTAGAGTTCGGCATCTTGCAGACAACCATGATGTCAGATGTGAGTTTGCCCCACCCCAAGTCACACACAGTATCTGCAGTTTGACTGAGCTTGCAATTCGCACAGTCGGGGTCTCTGATGTCGATCAGAGGCTGAAGTCGGTTGGCCATATACTCACCCTATCATCTTGGGGAGGGGAGGCTCAACAAATCGCACAACCTCGATGCCAGCTGCGTTGAGCAGGTCCACACCATCATGCAGTCGATACTTCTCAACGTACGTGACCTTCTTCAGGCCTGCGTTGATGATCGACATAGCACAGGATCCGCACGGCTGATGAGTAACTACGAGCTCAGCATCCTCCAGAGCTACCCCGTATCGAGCAGCAAAAGTAATGGCGTTCTGCTCAGCATGCACGGCTTGAGTACACCCGGGGGCATTGGGCGTGGGAGTGACAGTAACCGACTTGTCGTCCCAGTAGTAGTAGCTCCCCTCTTCCAGGCTCATTGATCCCTGTAGCTTCTCGTTCAACTTGCCCAAGGCATCCAGCAATCCCTGGGGGATGGGGGTCATGCCATCGTAGTGCCACTCACCGTGTACACAGTGAGGAAGCCCCGAGGGTGCCCCATTGTAGCCCTGCACCAGGATCCGACCCTCACGGTGGATGACACAGCCAACCTGGAGTCGAGGACAAGTACCTCGGTTAGACCAGAGGTAGGCGGTCTCGATCAGGGTCTGTTCTCTAGTGGGCCTCATCAGAGTGCTCCGAAGTTGTAATGAGCTCGCCGATCTCGGCTTGGGAGAGCAATAACCTGGGCTTGCATCCAGGGGACATCACCAACAAAAGCGTGTAGTGATGCAATGTGCATCCGCAGGGTGCCAGGCTGAACTTTGATACGATCTGCGACCCACTGGAGAAGACGGCCCGCCATGTAAACGTCGTCACGGAAAAACCGGACGATATCACAACTACGCATGAAGTAAGTCGCATGTAGCTTCCCATCTGGGTGAAGGAGGAAGTGATATCCGAGAGTGCAGGGCACACGCTCGCCCCACTGAGCTGCATGGAGATCTTCCGGGAACCATACCGGCAGATATGCTTGGCGAGACCGGGGATTCTTCTGGAGAACCTTCACCAAGCTATCAAGGTCTCCGTACTCGAAGCGAATACCCCTGTTAGGCATGCTATCCCCCGATTGAGGATACAAGTATACTGCTTCAGCATACCTAGGCCAGAATCGCTCGGGGTATGTGTGGGAAAACTTCTCGTCTTTCTTGTGTTCCGCATTGCCTGATTGGGCATAAGGCCACCACTCGTTGGAGGGGGGCGGATTCAGGGGATCTCCGCTCACTCGCTCCTGGAAGTGATCCTCTGCCCACGGTCGGTTGGCACCGGTGATGTTTTCCCAGTGGTTCTGGAACTGAGGGACATCGAACTCGAGGTTAACCCCGAGGAGTTCCTTAGTCACCATATGTGGTTCGGTGACCTTCTGGGCGTGTACTTCACCCCGGTCAAAGGGTTCAGTCTTCAGCCACTGGTCGGCGATCACGGACATGAGGTTGAGGTGGGAGGGGCGATCAGCGGGCGTGAATGAGTCGATCGTCATTAGCATCTCCTTGGAAGTGCGTAGGGATTGATTAGGGAGGGCGGGAGCCCCTCGCTCGCATGATCACTCACGAAGGGCATCCCGTCATTTGTCGTCTGCTCCAGGAGCACAGGTCACATGAACTGCTTGACCCCGTCGGAAGAAGATGCGATCTCCAACCTGGATGTTCTGGTCACAACTGGGGCAGAGAGAAGGGTGCTGGGCAGCAATGCCTGGTTGGGCATTAGTCTTCGTCTTCCGCCTCGTCATCCGCCCCACCCCCTACAAACTTTGCTCCGGAGAGATCAACTCCGTGACGCTTTGTCAGGACCGAGAAGTTCAGCTTGTCGACCAAGGTATGGGGCAGGGGACCGTAGGCCTTGAAGAATTCCTTGTTCTCGCCCTCCTTCTCACCCGTCTTGTACTTCGACCACCCCTCGAATTGCTTGGCGTAGTCGAGCCCATGGACCTCAGTGTGCCACCGCCGTCGGATTCGACGATAGGTGTTGTAGGTCATGTCACCGTAGGTCTCACCCTTCTTGTCAGCCTCGATTACTCGGGCCAACCACCGACGAGACAACATCAGCCCGGGAGAAGCTTTCAACTCGGCCAGGAGGTCAGGCTTGAGCTTCTTCTCGGGCTTGGTCATCATCTTGCGGTAACGCTTCTGTCGGCGCTCATCAGGATGATTCAGGATGTACGCGAGGCTCTTGAAGTTGTGCCACTGGATTGCCTCGTTCATCCAGACAAACTTGAATGTGCTGATGTCCACACCCATCGCGTCGGCGAGATACTTGCCCGCCACCCATGCGACAGTCAGGTCGAGAGCTCCGAGATAGCCCAAGTAGGAGGTTCGTGAGTAGAGCGTGATCTGAGGGTGTGGAACCGCCTTGTAGCTGATGGCGATCATGCACGAACCCCACCGTCGGCTCACCTTGTTGGTATGCCCCGTGATCTCACCCCCTCGAGCAGCCACGGTCTTGGTGCGCATGAGTGCGATACCCCGACCCTTGGTACCGATCCGAGAGGTGACCTTGTCGATCCACTCCTTGAGCTCATCGGGGTCGATGTACTGGTTCACCATGGTGGTCCATCGAGACGGCGTCAGCCAGAGGTCCTTGAGGTCGAACTCCCACTCCATGGAATCCGCCTGGCCCATGACGTTGTGAATCTGAACGTCAACAGTAGAGACCACGTCGAGTTCATCTTCCTTTGCCTCGATGAGGGACCGAGTCATCATGTCATGCAACTCGGTCATGGTTTCTGCTCGGTAAGTTCTCACTTACTCTCCCGGTTCATATAGCCGAAGACCCGATTGCCTTCGTCTTTGTTGTCTTCAGTCAGGTAGGAGGTCAGCTTGACACCGCGATAGAACACCAGCAGGTCGTCGAAGTTGGGGGGCTCCCAGCCCTCGGGCTTCACCACATCGTTGGCATTGCCTCGCTTCGATTCATCAGCCGACTTGGCTCGAACCTTCTGCATGTTGGCAGCCTGAACCCGATCCCAGCCCGCTTGCCAGGGGTAGCCCAAAAAGTGAGCTGTACCCATCGCCACATAGGCAAGATCCAGCAGGGCATCGAACATCTCCGGATGATTGGAGGTCTCAGCCGCAGCCCTCAGCTCTTCGAGCTCTTCTTCCAAGAACTTGATGCGGTAGGCCATCGTCTCCTGAGATACGATCCGAGGGCCGGCGAAGTCCTCATTGTTGCTCGGCAAGCCGAACTTGGTGTGGAAGTCACCCACATCCTCAAAGTTTGTAGCCACTGGTACTCTCTTCCTCAATAGTGCTGCGAATGAATTCTGCCATGGCAAGCAGAGAATGGCCATCCTTGATCCAGTTGTAGATCAGTACTCGAGTACCGATCCGGGTGTAGTCCGAAGCAGCTCGAGCCACGTAGAGATCGTAGATCCCTCGAGCCATCCGCTGATCGTGAACCACCTTGTTGTCCGGATCCGACCGAACACTCTCCCACACCGCACCGAATGGCGGCAGGCAGTAGATGATGACCGGCCCGAGGCGATAGAACCTCAAGAACTGACTTGAGAGCCACATGAAGTTATCGAACATGGGCTCGGTTTCGCCTCGAAGCATAGGGCCGTAGATAGGCTCCGAGATGAGACGGTGTCGGTCGTAGATGGTGTCATGGAAACCCTGATTCAAGTTTTGGTCGACCCACTTGACCAGGTCAACCTCAGCCTCAGCATCCTTAGACACCACCCGAGGGGCAATTTCCAGCCCCATGATGCCAGCGAGTTGCTTCGCCAGCGTGGTCTTTCCTGAGCCGTCAGGGCCCTCAAGAATGATCATCGATCTCTTTCATCTCTCGTTCGATCGCGGTTTCTACATCTCTATGGGAAATGCAGATGTTGTAGCCCCCACGAGGGTAGGACTTCTTGTCTTGCTCAGTTGTTGCCTCAACAACAACAGCGTACCATCCGCTTCGAATAGACTCATACGGAACAACCGTCAAGCCCTCGCGGATGGTAAGAATGCGCCCCTGGCAGTCGTACGAGTAACGCTTACGCTCGTAAGTACCTTGTAGATCTTCGCCTGGGGGAAGAGGCATGGTTTCTCCTTTGGTCGGTGATGGGCTAACCCTATCAGGTGAGAATTAACCGCGTCAATCGCTTTCATTCCTGCACATCGAGTATGGGCTAATACCAGAGATGGGGACTAGGGTCCTGGCGGTGTTTCAGATCCTCTAGGGCTCTTTGGATATAAACCATGAGGTCCCGGTCCGACATCTTTCGATAAGTTGGCCCTTGGAACCACTGACAGTGAAACCAGTCACCTAGTCTTACTGAGAGATGATATTGATCAGACTTGGTATTATGGAATACCGCCACCTGCTCAGCCTCCCGAACAAGCTGGTAGTGAGGTTCACTATGGAAACAGGTATGGACGTGATCCCGGGGGTGTTTACTCCATACCATGGAAGCCACTGAGCAGCCTTTCTGGAGCCGTGATCATCTTTTTGCCCATGTCTCCATCCTCAAGTAGGGTCTGGTAGATCAGGTAGTCAGCTCCGCCGGCAAGCAAGTACTCGACCGCACGGGGGCCCTTATGTAGTGCGTTACGGTCCATGAACTGACGATAGTGAACCCAGCTGTTAGGCAGGGAGTACCAGATCATGATCGCAGCAGACCGTAGGTCAATACCTTCTGAAGCTGCAGCAGGGTTACCGATGAAGATAGCCCCCTCCTCTGACGCTTCAAACTCACGACGCATTCGGTGACGTTCGGGCAGTTTCACCCCGCCTTGTACTGCATAGTGCTTCCACTTTCGACGAGCGCATAGCTTCGAGATTCGCTGTATGTCAGCTCGGAAGGTCGCACCGATGATCACATGCTCACCCGCTTCCATAAGATCCTCAAGGCGATCCTCAAGAACCTGAAGCTTCTCTGAGCCGATCACTCGCAGGTGGCCCTTTGGGTTGTCAGCATCGCCATTCACCTTGGCAACACCCCCAGAAAGCTGACGAAGTCGAAGGCTCTGAACCAGTGCGATGCTTGCCTCGGTAATCTCCCCCGTCTTGATTCGGGCGACCATGTCATTCGCCATCTGCTCATAGGCCTCGTAGGACTCGTCAAGTTCGATGGGGATGATCTGAGAGATCAGCTCGGGCATGTCGAAGCAGTCTTCACGTAGAACACTAAAAGCATCTTTGTGAATCAGCTTATGGAGCTCATCCTCGTTCTTGTTACGGAGCCACTGGGGATAGCCATTCTTGGTAGTGGTTCGACTGTAGTGGGCCTTGAACTCCTCGAAGATCATGGGCATGCCGGTACTATCTACGAACCGCTTTGGGTTCAGGAACTTCCACTGAGAGAAAACGTCGTAGATGCGCTTACGTTTTGTCACCACCGTACCGGTCATGATCACTCGGTACTTAGCCTTAGCACCAATATCGTGAAAGACCTTGCTCTTCTTAGCAGAGGGCGACTTGATTCGGTGGCTCTCATCAAGCATGACGAGGTGAGGCTGCCAGTCCAGGATCTTCTGTTTGAATGCGTAGCGACCACCCCTACGAGATCTGACTACTTGGCCCTTGCGAGGCCCTCTCGTGATGGTGTGGAGATCGCCAGCAACAGACGCCGCGTCATAATTCACGAGTACGAAGTCCAGAACATCCTTACCGAACCGCGGTAGAGATGATGTCCCTCTCTTTCGGTCTCGCTTACGTGCCTTGCGGTCCCACATCGTGATGCGATAGGGTACAGGGCAGTGGCGGGGGATTTCTTCCTCCCACACACCCAGAATGCCGGCTGGGCAGACCACCAGAACTCGATTCACCTTGCCTGCTGAGTACAGTGCTGAGGCATAGTCGATCGCGACCTTGGTCTTTCCAGTCCTTGGCTCCATCAACAGAGCGCCACCCCAACCAGTGCTGAGCAGCTTCTTCAGCGCCTTAACCTGGTGTACATACGGAGTAGTCTTGTATCTATACGTTAGTTTATGACTCAACCCTTCATGCCTCTCTGATGGAGACCGCGGAGCAATCGCTCCCAGTCAATACGCTCGTCGTGAGGGTTCCGATTGATCCGAGCTTCTTTTCGAGACATCTTCTTCAGGTCAACCTTGTTTCGGCAAGGCTCTCGAGTATCCGCCTTGCAGCTGGAACATGGCTGATGTGCAGAAGCCCAAATCAACCACTGCTGTCGACGAAGGTTCGAGAAGTTGTTAGCTACCATGATGCCGTAGCAACGGACTCGAGCTTCTTGGCCAACTGGGATAGGATCCCCCGGCCTCATGAGTTGAACTTCTTCACTCGAACTTCAGCCTCTTCAGCGATTCGACACATATGGTCAGTACCCCGATTCTCGGAGGGGTTATCGATTCGGAAGGCGATCACAAGCTTGGGCTTCTTCTTCAGCATCCGCTCGTTTCGGTTAAGGCCGGCACCCTTGCCCTCCTCCTCCCACTTGGCATAGACAACCTCATGGTCTACCTTGCGAGAAAAGGCCCAACGACGGGCAAGCTCGTCAGCTCCAACCGCCCCGCCGACAATGATCTTGAGCTGACTGCCCTTCTTGGCATACAAGGCATCCAATACCCTGTTCAGCTCCTTAGTGTCGTCGTAGTAACGACTCCCGCACACAATGACCTTGTAGCTCATGCCCGTGCCCTTCTTGCTCGACGCCGAGCAGCTCGTAGTGAAGCAGTCGATTGCTGCTCCCCGATCATACGATGAACTCTCTTCTTACTCTCGATGTGTTCATCGATTACTTCATCCCCGTATATTTCCCGTGGCGATTGCCCATCATATAGGCCGCCATCGCGAGGCGGGGTAAACAGCAACCTGAGCGTGCTGAATGGAGCAGTCAGCCACTTCTCGTCCATGCCATTACGAAGGTTCCACACATACTTGTTGATGACCTTCTTGCACCGGGAGCAGTGAGGAGTGCCCCAGATGGAGTGTACGATGACCGGATTGGTGCGAGGGTCACCGTTAGCTGTTCTTCCGCAGCTGTGATCGCAGAACTCAGTAGGGTCAGCAAACAGACCGACTACCTTCACTGCCGCGCTCATTCTCAGTCGCTCTAGGAGGGGTTCTACTTTGTCATTATCTCGAACCCAGAGCAAGACGAATCGTGCCATAGTTTCCTCGGTCGGTAGGGCTATTGATGCTCCCATCATATATGCGCTGCCTACCTAGCGTCAATAGCCGGAGATACCGGAAGCTCCTCTGCTTCCTCGCCTTGATCGATGAGCGCGAGACTGATAGATTATCTATTGCCGCCCCCGCTGGGGGGCACGTCCCACCCATCATCAACGAAGGAACATCATCATGGCTGCCAAGAAGAAGCCCGCCACCACCCCCGCCCCGGAGCCCGAGGAGCTGGAGGAGCTCGAGGAGCTCGAAGAGGACGAGGCCGAGGAGGCCCCCAAGAAGGGCAAGGGCGGAGCCGCCCAGGAGGTCAACTTCGGGGTTGCCGACCTGGTCGCCCACATCAAGGAGAAGACCGGCAAGGACGTCTCAACCCGGGAGATGCGCACCCTCATCCGGAAGATGGCTCGTGACGGCTCCGGCCGAGTCGACCGCGAGATCGTCGCCGGCAACCGTACCCGCTACGACTGGAGCGGCCCGAACGACCCAGAGGTCAAGGCGATCATGGCTGCCTTCACTGGCGGGGAGCTGGAGGCCGACAAGAAGGCCAAGCTCGACGAGCTGAAGGCCCGCAAGGCGGAGAAGACCGCCAAGAAGAAGGCGGAGAAGGAGGCTGCCGAGAAGAAGGCGGCCACCAAGGCCAAGTCGACCAAGTCCAAGGCCAAGAAGGCTCCCGAGCCGGTCGACGACGAGGACGACGACGACCTCGAGCTCGACGACTGATCAACCGCCGGCACGCAACCATTAAGTCCCAGGCCTTGAGGGGGGTTCTGGGGCTTTTTGGTAGCCATAGTAGAGGAACAAACCATGGCAGAATACACCGAAGATGCCAAAGCCGTCCTCCGGCGGAATGCTCTTAAGGAGTGTGGTTTACCAGTCGGCCAGATCAACATCGTCATTAAGGACATGCCCGGTTACCAAACCGTGTCCTTCTACTGCAACAAGCCGAAGAGCCATCTCGATCTGTGCGAGTTCAAGACCAATCAAGTCACGGTTCGTAGAGCAGGTCTCTGATCGATTAGGTATGCTGATCGGCGCAATCATGCATTGATCATATGCCCACTCGCTCAGAGAAGCATTACGGATCGCCTGACAGAGCCATCAATCGACCTGCTGATCGAGTCACCGCACGCCAATAGCCCCGCCGGCCATCATCGACTAGCGGGGCTTCTTGGTGTGGAGCTCAGTCCTTGACGTAGATGGTTGGGCCCTGCATAACAAGGACCTCAGGGTTGACCCCTAGCTTGAGAAGTACGGGTGTGAAGGGAGCAGCCTCGAGTGCAATTGAATCGGCCTCGGTTTCTCCCGTCGGGTCGAACTCAGGGCCAGCTACCAACCATCTCCAGATGTCGGTTGAGCCCTCCTCCCCTGTCTCCCACGTTTGACCCCCGTCGAAAGAGGCTTCCCAAGTGCCCGGGGCCTCGGGCTCAGTAACGATCTTCACTTGGTAGTACTTACGAGCCTTGGGTTCAAGATGCATTATGCCACCTCCTCGACAGTCACCGCTTGGGTGAACTCTTCAATGTATATCGCTGTAATAACGCCCTCTACTGTAGCAATATAGCTGGGCAATTCCGAGATCTCCACCGTGTAGACAATTTCCTCGGTTACAGAGAGAACAGTTACATGGTAGAATCCGGCTCCAGTACCGGTAGCTACCCCCACCCACTGTAGAGTACCTACTGCCGCACCCTGAGAAACCTTAACCCCCTGTGCGGTCCCGATTCGACTAACGGATCCCACACCCGAGCCGATCGGCATGAGCTTACCGGTAGATTCACCGGACCGATCCATCGTGCCGGTAGCACTGCCTTCTGCGGGCAATACTCCAGGCTGAGAGCCAGTAGCCACTCCGACCCAGGTCACTGTGCCAGTAGAACCACCGAGCAAGATCTGCTTACCTGTTGCTACTGAAGTCTTGTCGATGGAGCCGGTAGCTTCACCCTTTGGTTGCTTAGCACCAGTTGCAACACCAGTCCAGGTAATAGTGCCGATAGCGGCACCTTGCTGAGTATCTACACCGGGTGTCGTACCTGTTGCTACCCCAGTATGGGTAATACTGCCCGAAGCACTACCCTGAGCAACTCTTTGCCCGACTGCCAGACCGCTCCTAGTAATAGACCCAGTAACTGAGCCCACTGGCACTCGTTGACCGGTAGCAGTAGCTACCCAGGAGATACTCCCAGTAGCACTTCCTACCGAGCTTCGAGCACCGGTAGCAGATCCGACCCAAGATATCGACCCGGTAGAACTAGCAACGGGCTGTCGTACACCCGATGATTCACCATCTCGAGTAACTGTGCCTGAAGAACTACCCCCAGAGGGTTTGGTACCAGTAGCAACACCCGCCCACGAGATAGATCCGGTAACACTGCCGGCTAGTACCTTCTTACCAGTAGCAACTCCACTTCGGAGTACGGTGCCTGAAGCAACACCCACCGGCGATCTCTGACCGGTAGCAACTGCAACCCATGAGATGGCACCAGTTGATCCACCCGAGGGTGTGGAAGCTGTTGTACCCAGGATTTCCACCACTGCCATAGACCAACGCATGGTGGCGGGGGAGGTTATGCCAACAGTTTTAGAGCCTGCTGCTCCAGAGTCGGCTATATACCAAGCAGCTAGAGAATAGTTAGCAGAGTTATCGAAGTAATCGTCCTGAACAACAGTACCTGCAGAGCTGTTATAGGTGGGGGCAACATTCATGGCTGCATTCCAGTCAGTGCAGATGGCACTCAGTGCACTGTTAGCCCCAGAAGTAGTAAGAGTCCCGCTTGCTGCGCTAGACCCAGTATTATTGTCAAACGACTGTGAGGCAGATCCCACACCCCCATGATTACGCCAAACTTCTACTACTGCCCCGAAGAAACCAGTAGTTCCTGACCGGGCTACCGAGACACTGATGGTACCAGTAGTACTAATCGGAGCAGACCAAGCATAGACTCTGGAAGTACTAACCTCACTGGCATCAGAAGTAACCGGAGTAAAAGTCAACCCAGACGAGGTGGGTGTATCAATCGTTGTAGGGTTATCCTCCGAACCGGCTTTTACTACAAGGAGATCGCCAGCCTGCACCGAGATACCCGTAATATTCTTGGGCGTAGTGTTAGCACCAGCATTGGTCGATGCCGGGTACTTTTGAACGAATGTCGGTGCAGGCATGGTTCACCCCCTAGCTAGCAGTGCCCGTGATGGTAAGTCCCGTGAAGATGTACTCACCCGCGGAGTTGAAGGTCTGGTCCCCGGTCAGAGCGAAGTACCCATAGAAGGTACCCCCCGAGCTGGCAGACCAAAGACCGATGTAGGTACAAGCCCCATTGGCTGTGCCACCCGTGAAGGGAACATCAGTCGTGATGACCATGTCACCGTTGGCAGCAGTCACCCAGGTGACGGCCTGTCGACCGGCAGATGAGACGTTGGTAGTACCCGCCGCATTCGGTTCTGCGGTGTACAGCTGGGCGTGAGTTGCAACGGCCTGCATAGCCGCCGAGCCGATGTTGAGCAGAGTATCGTTCAGTCCTGCCGGCATGTCATGACTCCTTACCTAGGCTGGTCACATCGACCAGGGAAGCTGAAGGCGCGGATTGAGACGCGCGCAGGTTGGCATACGTGCACTTGAGCAAGACCAGCACTGCCGGTACTCCGACGGTGATCCATGCCCAGTGCCAGGAGAGATCGGTAACTGCGATGGTCGGAATCACCGGGATGGCAATCTCGATCACCGTGGAACCGACTCGTTCAGCGGTATCCTTCCGCCATTGCTTTCCCCACTTGCTCATGTCAGAGCTCCTTGATGTTGTACAAAGCCTCGATGGGCTTGTGATCAGTGTTGAATGCCGAGACCAAAGTCCGAGCGCTCTGGATTCTGACCCGGGCGTCGTCATCAAACGACCCGAGCACATCAAACGTGACCGACTTGAGCGTGTCAGGCCACATCTGAAGCTCATCCCAGCAAGTGGTCAGCCGGGTGTTGGGCACCACATCCTGCGTGGCGTCATCGCGGTTCGTGTCCGCACCGAAGAAGAACAGACCAGCACCGGAGGCATGCTCGTCAGCAAGCCCCTGCAGCGCCAAGCCGATCTTGTTGTTCTGCAGCTTACGGTTGGGCACCCCGTCCTTCGTGATGTAGTGAGAGGAAGCCAGCGTCATCAAGCCCAGGTCCTTGTTCCTCACCTTCATCCACGCGATACCGACCTGAGGGTGGTCACCAGCTACACCCGGCAGCACCTTGACGTAGCCCGTGTCAACGATTGAACCCATGGTCTTCTTGATCGCGACCGCGCAGTCGTAGTTGTCGAAGTGGATGTGGTAGTCATCCGCGTGAGCTCGGATGTACTCCTGACCGATGCGGTTCTGAGCTCTACCGACCTCGGTGAAGGTCAGGAAGTGAGGCGAGCCCGAGAAGATCAGCTCGGTGTCCCTCTTCTTCTGGGCAGCGGTGTCGGAGAACTGCATGGAGCAGTGACGCATCTTGACGGTGTGGAAGTTCACCGGAATTGGGGCCCCCGTCTGTCGTCCGAGGAGGATGTCAGCCTCGTTCTGAACCATGCGGATGAACGTAGCCCACGGGAAGTAGGGGCCCGGGTCCCAGTGGCTCGACTCACCGAAGGCCAGGGAGACATCGTGATGACCGCAGATACCCTTGGCGCCGGCCCTGACCTGAGCAGGGCTGATCTTCCGGATGGGGATGTCGTAGGCCAGGCAGAGCTGAGCCACATCTTTGGCCGCGACTGCAAGCATCTCTCGGTGATCCGTGTTGCCCCAGTGATCCTTGCCCTTGTTCGACAGAGAGCAGCAGAGCTCATAGCCGAGGGAGTGACGGTTCGGAGGGGCATGGTAAGCCACTACCGAGTCGTAGGTGTACTGGAGGGACTTCGTGTCCTCAGCGATGTAGTGGAACGATGAGGGCCGGTCGGTGTTCTTGGAGTAGTTGACCGTATTGATCGCAGCGTTGTTGGCACCAGGTTCAGCCCCAACCGTCGCATGGATGACGATCCTCACGATGGGCTTGTTGTTGGAAGCCCCAGACCACTTCGGCGGACCGACATACGTCGGACTAGGCGCCTCAATCGGTGGTGTCATCGTCCTCACCTTCCATGTGGTCGTCGGTATGTCCGTGATCCACCATGACACTCATGTCATAGGCAGAGTCATCGACCTCGTCTTCCACGGGGTCTTGATCGTCCGGAACGGCTACGAAGACTTCGTCTTCAGGGCCATACTCGGGTGCCATCTCACTCATGTTTTCCCTCCCTATCAGGGCTGTTGGGGTTCTTCGGTAACCTCAGTCACTTCGCATTCTACCCCGGGAGTAGTACAGGTAACGAGGTAAGTCTTGTCTTCTTGCAGAGGGGGATTGCCCGGGACTGTGTACTTGAACGAGAAAGGGTAAGCCGGTGTACCGGGTTCGCCCTGGTCACCTTTGTCCCCCTTCTCACCCTTGCACTTACCGTCAGCGCAGTACTCAGTCACTGTAGCAAGCATCTGCTCAGGTGTGGGAGCTGGTCCTCGTTCCCCCTGGGGCCCAGGTACTTGAGAGTCTTCCCCATCCTCACCATTGCAACTACCATCAGCACATAGGATAGTTACCGCGGCAAGAACCTGAGCAGCAGTAGGTTTGCCTATGCATCGATCGTTGGCACAGTAAAGAGAGACAGCCTTGTTAACCTGGGCTGAAGTAGGACCGGGACCCTGGTCTCCCTTGTCACCCTTCTGTCCCTCGTTACCTTGTTTACCCTGAGGACCCTCCGTAATAACCTCAGCTGCCTTATCAGCAGTGTCGCATATCCCGGGAACTTGGGCATCCATCTGAGCTGCTAGTTGTTTGTCCTTGCAAGCAGCGGTAACATCAGTAACAACAACCTCACCCGCCTTGACCTGTTCCCCCCGCTGAAACCAAGCATATCCCCAAGAAACCAAGAATAGGCTAGCAAACACAGCAACCCCAATGATACCGCCGACGATGTAGTGGCGGCTTTTGCTGTCCTTACCCTCCTGGGCTGCTTCGGTAGCAATAGCCCCAGCAGTAGGCGTGGGTTCATCTTCGGTCAACATGGTCTGAACTTCCTCTAAGGGCCGTCAGTTCTTCATGTAGTTGCAAGTTCTCATATCGAAGATCCTCATTCTCTCGAGTAACTTCGTCATTCTCTTTACGCAAGTAGCTATTGCGCTCTGTCAAGTCTATGATCTTCTCATCCTTGAGCATGATTCGCTCACGAAGAGTCAATTCCACACCCGACTCAGCAGAGCCTTTGCGTTCTCTTCGGTTGTTGATAACGGCGGCAATAATGACACCGAGAGTAGTCAGTGCGGTACCAGCTAGACCTAAGTACCCAAGTGTTACAGCAACGGACTGGGCATTTACCGGCGTACCAGTTGTTGCCTCCAGGAGCCCCATCACTATAGCAACATCCATTGTGGCCCCTTCAGCTAAAGCCCTCCCCCTACTCCCCAGCGATACGAGCCTGAAGCGCTTCAATAATCTGTTGTGCCTCAGGGTCACTGATTACTGGGGTATCCCCTTCAGGTCCGTGTTCACCGCCGGGGTCCAACATCAGCAGGGTAGTACCCATCGCCCCTACGAGTACTTCCACTGCATCTCCCTCATCCCGCTCTACTTGGAACAAGATCTCAGCAATGGTTCTAGATGCCTGGGCAATTCGGTTTCGTCTCTCGAGCTCTGCATTGGCTGCATTAGCCTGCTCTATCTCCGTCTGCAGCTCTTCGTCTGTAAGCTGGGTGTAATCGACCATGACATCTCCTTATGCGAGGAAGGGGGTAGTGCTGAACCGCCACGAGAAGTGCCCAGCATTATCATATGTTCGGGTAGCACCACTGTCTTGGAAAACCTCAAGAGTAAATACGTCACCAGCAGTTACAGGTACTACCTGGACGTTAAGGCTCATGCTAACTGAGTTACATGCTGGCTTGAGGTCCTGAGCAATTACATAGCTACCATGCCTCAGTCGCAAACCTGCTCGACCAGTAGTACCCCAAGACGAGTTACCAAGCAAAGCTGCAGAGATACCTACGTAACCTGTTTGATGGAAGGTAACAGTACCGTTAGAGTAACTGTAATACCCCGGAGTCCCTAGGGGGTCATTGTCCCAGGTATCAGTCCATCCACCTCGAGCCAACCAGCTTCCGGAAGTACCGTGAGAAGTAGTTCCCGTCATCTTCAATGTAGCCTGGGCAGAACCCACCAAGCGACCCTGGTTATCTACAAAGATCGGCCCCAGTCTACCCGAGCCATCTCCATAAGCTCTAGCGTAAGCACCCTGAGCGTCTTCTCGAGTCGATCGCCAGAGACCTGGGGTAATCGCCGCAGTAAGGAACCCGTTGCTAGTTTCAGGGGTCTTACCGGAGGAGAGGATGTTGAACTTTGTCCACACCTTACGACCAAAGCCAGACCGAGTGACAGTAGCTGTAATGGTAGCTCCTGCGCCCGTCGCGGTGTGGGCCTGGGATAGATTCACAACCTGGCCAGCAGTATTGGAGACTATACTCACGATCTGGGTACCACCGGGGATATTTGTGCCGGTGACCGTCGCCCCGATGTCCTCAGAGGTGAATGCGTTAACTCCAGCAGTTGTCCATGCGCGAAGCTGTGTGGGGAAGTCGTCATCAATAACTACTGACACCTGGCGTACTGACTTGCCGAGAGTACCATACAGGTACTTAGTACCAGATCCAGAACCTACGTAAGCTCGAGAGGCATTGGCTTTATCCGTATTGCTGGGGTCCGTGTTAGTCTCATCCGGGGCGGGCGAGTTGGAGATTGACAACCATGCTCGAGACGACCAGGTAAGAGTGGCAGAGGGCCCTACTTCAGTTTCATGAGTACCTGAGGCATTCGGGACAGTTTCATCCCAAGTTGCAGTAGTTGACTGGGGGTCAAACCAAGACTGGGCACCCTGCATTGAGGTAGATAGCAGCATGCCAGAGTAGTGATGCAAGAAACCGTAGTTATCCAGGTGGACAAAACGATCACCACCGGGAAGACCAGTACCCCAGTGCAAACCCCGAACGAGGGTGTTGTTGGCTCGACTAAAGGTGCTGGTAATACCAGTAGGGCCGGATGTCGGAGCGGACCATTGACGGATACGGATACTGGGGGTATCAGCAAACGCATAGGCAAAACATACCTGGGACGAGGGAGAGTCAAAGGTGCCTACCTCGATATCACCCATAGCATGACGACTAGAGATAGCCTCAATATCGGTATCAGTAGCTGAGCCGTAGGTAATAGCAGATGAAGTACCACTAACCGGGCGCTTCTTGAGTCGAACCTGACCGTTGGTATGACACCAGATAATTGCTAGAGTATTGTTGTAGTACCCCACCTTGGGGTAATTCCCAGCAACATTGGCATCGGTCCAGAAGTAGATTTCTCCAACTTTGTTCCAAGTATCTTTGTTGATGGCGTAGACATACCAGTCACTGTCTCGGTTTCTGTCACGACCCAGGACATGGTAAACACCCTTTTGGGCATCAGCAGCAATGCCCCCGAAGATATCGAAGTTGGTACACCAGCTCTTACCGTTGGTGGGGTCGGGGAAGTAAGAGATAGCCCCAGATCGACGGTCGAACCCGCGAATACCGCCACCCACGAAAGCGATAGCCGCTAACGAGGTGTTGGGGAGGTTCAGGTCCTGGGTAAGGCCATTGTAAACAAACTGGTTATCCGTTGTGCCACTGCTGGTAATAGCAGGGATGATGATCTTCGGCCACTCCAGAGAAAGAGTGGGAGGAAAGGCTGGCTTGGTAATCCCGTCTCGAAGACTAAGAGTACCGTTGACCTGGCCATTACCGCTAATGCTCAGGTTGTCCTTAACATCCAGAGACTGAGCCACGATATGGGCGGTGATCTGAGCATAGTCTACACCGTTAGCGGGGAAGTTGATAACACCGCCATCCGGCTGGGGGATAGTGAACCCGGTATCAGGATTCCAGGTCTGAGTACCTACCTGGATGTTACCAGCAAGAATGAACCCCGCTACGACCTCGGCAGCTACGACCTGAGAGACATTATCCTTGTTCAAGCTGCCCAGTGCCTCAGCAGAAGGCAAAGCAGTACCAGCCTCGTTGAAGGCCTCAGTGACAATGAAGTATTCCACACCATGCTGCAGAGGTGAGCCGTCGGGCAAGTGTGTGATGACTGCCACTGTGCTCCTGGTATCACCGACCGCGATGGTTGAGCCATCCGGAGTGAAACCGGAAGTAGTGGAGATATGGTAGTTCAACCTAGTGCTAGCCGCGATAGGCTCGGTCTTAACCACCAAACCATCGACTGTGCCATAGATAGTTGCAGCAGGGCTGACCGCTGGGGGATCGATTGGGATCGGCTGGGGAAGGCCGGTGGGGTCGACATAGGGGCCCAATACTGTTGGCGTCTCCTCGTCCATCCTGGAGATCACCCAGCGACCGTCCTCATCGCTGACAATCACGCGCTCTTCGTGATATCGCTCGCGGATGCCCGTATCCATCTGCGATGCCATCTCGAATGGCACGAGAGCTATGATGCCCTCGTCATCGTCATCGAATGCCACCTGAGCAATCTTGTGTGCACTCGCCGGCACGACGGAGACAAAATCCTCAACGTCGGCCCCGGTGGGCATCGGTGTGGAAAGAAAGACACGGTCAAACTCTTCGTCGAGATTCACATCCCCGGTATTGATACCCGTGTAGGCATATTCCACACCATTGAGAGAAAGGGTGCCGCCAGCCTCGTTGAAGTCGTAGGCATCGGCAACGGGTAGGTAAGTAGCCCCGGCAATCACTGCTTCGAACAGGTGTGAACCAGAGTACACCATGTACACATTGGTCACGTAGCCTGATTCAACGCTCATCGTTGGGGTGCCTTTCTGCCCCTGGACCTTCGGATCTTGGGCTTTGGTGCTGCTACTCCCTTAGCACCTCCGCGAGGTCTGATCTTCCGCAGATGACCATAGGAGGCCGCTTCAATACCTAGAGGAATCGTAAACTTGCGCAGGCGGATGTAGGCATTAACATCCCCGCTGTTCAGTCTTACGATATCATTCTCTTCCAGCATGGGAACAGGAGTGCCGTTCCACTGTGCGTCGTATCCACTTAGGAGATATGAGTTCAACTTGCTAGTTGCCAAAGCCTTAGCTTCCGCAGCTGTATTGATCGAGTCATCTTGAATACTCTCGAAGATATACCGAGGTACCCCATTCCGGCCCAGGCGGTAAGGCGACAGGGGGTGATTCCTAGGCGCGGTGGCAACGTACTTGATGTTGGTCTTAGCCTTCTTAGGCTTAGCACCAATGACTTCCACTACGTTCTTAATCTCCGATAGGTCGTAGTCAACCTGGGGTCGCTCTGTCACAAACTTGTCGTCGAAAGTGAACACTGCTTTAGCCCCAACTCGCTTACGCATCGTTGCAACGCCGCGGCCATCATAGAAGAGCTCGTAACCCATACCCGAAGCAAGGTTCTTAGCTATAGTCCAGGGGACTTTCTCCCTAGTCAACTTGAGGTCGTTAGGTAGCTTGGCAGACAAGCTAGGGATGTTCATCCGACCCTCGCCGATGCGCCACCTCAGAATGTCTTTGATCACATCCGTCTTGCGTGCATTCTTACGATAGGTCTTAGCAATCCACAAGTTCTGCAGAGAAAGAGATTCCTTACCCACGCACTTCAAGTACAAGAAGGTATCGTCTCGGTTAACGTCGTCAATTGGGCCAGTAAATACCGGGATGTTGTAGGTCTGAGTGCGAGTAGGGTTCTGTACCGTGTAGACCACGCTGATCATGTCAGCGATAAATACCGAAGTAGAACTAGCAGTATCTGGGTCCACGTGAATTCTGCGCTGAGGGTCAAACAGAGTCAGATCCAAGCTTCGGGTGATATCCGAGCTCTCATCGATTGATACACCCCCAGAAACGAATTGCTTACTGATGTCCTGCTTGTACTCATGCTGCAGTGTCATCAGACGAATGTTGATGTGGATGAAATGGGGCGACCTCAACAGAACAATGAGGCTATTCATCTCAGACTGAGTCAAACCCAAGTTGATCATAGCTTCACCCAATCAAAGCTGGCAACATAGAGGACGGTTCCGTTCTTAACTCTGGAGTCGATCTGCATGTTGTACGCAGCAACGGTCAAGGCCTCATCGCCGATGTAAAGAACCAACGGAGTGCCCGGCTGAGCTCTCATCGACATGAACCGAGACTTCATCATCTTGGCAGTTACTCCGTCTAGGACTCCGTCAGCAAAGACCCCGCTGACTGAGCCCCCTTCTCCACCGAGGCGCTGGGTAATCAGGATGGGAGGTCCATTCAAAACCTCGATTACGTCCTGAACATCCAGATGCTCTCGAGTTCGTTCCGTGTTGAGGAACATGACCGGGTCCACACCCTTGGGGCGAGAGAGGAAGGTCGAGAACCTACGAATCTGCATAGATCCGGACATTGGGGAGGGCTGACCATGGAGCATGCCCGCCACCGCCATCACCCGGTATCTCAAGGGCTTGTACTGGGGTGCAGTCCCGTCATCGTAGGAATAGCCATCCCCATCAAGGAGTAGGGATCCTACCTCCTCATCAACGATGTCCCAGGTAACTCCATCATCCTCGCTTCGCTGGATCTCCCAGGCGTCAGGGGTAGTACCGACTGGGGTCCAGTGCAGGTGAGCCACTGGCTTAAACATGTCGCTCACAGCAGTAAGGGTGGTTACAGGACTAGCTGTAGAGTAGTACAGGATGTTGAGGTCAGACATTACCGCCTGGACGTACACCGGCTGACCGGGCAAAGCTACTCTGGCCTTGTCGTCATAGATGCGCAGAGTAATACGCCAGAGATCGTCGTCATCCTTGTCAATGATGCCGAACGGAATACCCTGAGCGGTAGCAGTCGAGGTGATCTTGCCAGAGGTCCAGAGGATATTGCTTGGGTCGGACTCTCGTGAAACAAAGACTTGAAAAGCTCGCTGAGTACCTGAGAAGGTCCATGAGACTGAAGGGCTAGCGGAATAGATACCGCCAGTTTCTCCGTCTAGCTCGAAGCTGGTAATGGAGCCCTTGGGTTCATAGCCGAACTGCACTGCATTGGCCCAGGGTGACCACAGCCCGCTATCATCCTTTACCCTGACTCGCCACCATGCCAGAGCTCCCGAAGCTAGACCAGGATAACCAGCCGCTCCAGTGTCCAATCGAGGTTCGCTCGTAGCAACCTCACCAGAATTCCACTCAGCGGTACCAGCATTGACGATCGCCTCAGTCGACCCGATCTGAACCTGGACAGCTACCAGGTCGTCATTGCCGCCCGGGTCATTGTAAGTGAACGTCACCGTCGGTGTGGGATCCTCAACGAAGAGGCCTCCCGTCGGGTTCAACCGCTCGGGCTCATCTGGGTAAGTCGCCCACTCAATCTCCATGTATGGGCGGTTGGCTGAACTCGCCGCGTTGGAGGAGTAGAATGTACGGTCACTGGTCGAGGTGGTACGAAGGCTGAATCCATACCAGGGAGCAGCCCCATCAGCAACAAGCTGAACAGATGCAGTAACATCCCATTCCCACCAAGTACCCTTCGGCGGGCTGGACTTTGTGACGTTGGTGCCACCAGTAACTGCAGGCTGCTGATTCCAAGTAACCTTGTTATTCTGCCAGTTCTCAGTGATACGGTGGGCACTGATGGTTACTGAACCGGAGATGGCTACTTCCTGGCGCACAAACAGCTTAGCGCTAATGATCGTAACCCCGAGAGGGAAAGGCTTCGATGGCACCATGAAGATACGCTTGTTGGCCGACGACCGAGCACTAACCCAGAGGTGGGCTGACCCAGGGTAGACCGTATTCGGCCTTTCCTGGTTGGCGTAACTGTCTACTGGCGAACGAACGATTACTTTGACCATCAGCGATTCATCCTTGCTAGTGTGTCCTCGTAGTCAGCTTCAGCATCATCCTCATCCTCAGCAACCCCAGAGATGAAGGCTCGACCACTTCGGTCAAGAGTCAACTGGCCCTGTACCAGTCGCGAGGAACCAGAGCTGCCACCCTTGTCGGTTTCAACTCGAACCGTCTGCTGAGCCGGCGTCATATGGGCCGCGGCACGAGCCGTAGCTCCTGCAACATCAACTGCAGAAACTGTTGTGCCCTGGGTACCGAGAGTGTTGGATACCCACTTCTTACCCAGTCGCTGAACCTCCATGGTCTGGCGAGCCAGGTTTTTGGTTTCCTTGTCCATCGTGTCGCCCATCTGGAACATGTGCTTCTCAATGAACGACGGGGAGTGAATACCCAGGCCATCCTTGAAACCGTCCCAGAGGCCTCCTGCAAAGCCTTGAGCAGCACTGAATGCTTGAGAAATGGCATCCTGGAATGCAGAGATACACTGTCCAACAATACCGGATACCGTACCGGGCAGATCTTGGATAGTATTGATCAGGCCATCACGGAACCCTTGAGCAAAGCTACGAGCAGCCGCAATAGCTCTCGGAATAAATCTGGCAATAGCACTAACAATGCGCATCATCAAAGCTAGTACGTTAGCAGGCAGGTTGCGGATACCGTTAATCAAGCCTCGAGCGATCCGAGGGGCATTCGCGATTACCCAACCAATAGCCCGAGTCACTGCAGAGATGACAGCTAGGGTCATTCGGATGAAGATGGCTCGAACACGAGTCGGCAGGGAGATCAAGAATCTAACAATGCCCGTAATCAAGCGACCCGCTAGGCTCCACATCTTCTGCTGGAACTGCAACCAGAGTCTAATTGCATAACCAATGGCGAGACCGATGAAGTACCCGATCTTGGGAGCAAGCTGGGCGAAACCTCGACCAATCCAGGCTACAACTCGTAGTGCAATCAACAGCAGCTTACCGGGCAGGGTAATGAATCTAGCCACTATGAGATTGATGATTGCCCCGAAAGCCGCACCAGCAACTGCGCCCAGATTACGGAAGGTAAAGACCTCACGCAACTGTGCGAACAGGCCAGCAAGCGCTCCCGCAAGCTTCCCAGGTAGTGATAGGACCGAGCGGATGATCTGGAGGGTGAATGATGCGATATCAGCAGCCAAGTTCTTGAAGATCTCTCCGGGCGAGTCACCTAGCTCGGAGAAGTACTTGATGATCTGCTTGATTGCATCCCACACCCACTGGGCTGCTACCTTGATTGGCTCAACTACGAACTTGTTGATAAACTCTCGGAAGGGTGCTACCTTCTTGTACAAGAACACGAAAGCAGCCACGAGGCCGATAATCGCAAGAGCGATCCAACCCCAGATGGGAATAGCGGCAAGTAGGGCAACCAGACCTCCGCCACCCATCGCCCCACTGACGGCAAGCCAGATAAGACGTAGAGCAGTGAATGCTGCGCGAACCTTGCCCAAGGCACGGAACAAAATCACGAATACCTTGGCTATCATAGTTACCATCTTCCAAAGGAACTTGAATGCCGCCCCAAAGCGGATCATGAATCCAATGAATCTGATGATACTACCAATGACGATGTTCAACGTACCCATCAGCAGCAGAGCAACTGCGATGTAAGCCACCGTTTGTACAATGGCCTTCTGGGTACTCTCAGGAAGTCGACCGTAAGCCTGAACAAGCTTGGTCAGTGCCTGGACCCAACCCCGCAGCGTCTCCTGGAAGGGGCCACCCGACTGAATCATCAGTGTCTGGATGTTGCCCTTGAGAATCTCAATGTCACCAGAGAGGTTATCGAGTCGAGCAGACGCAACGTCAGCAGCCTTGGTGTGGGACATAGCTTCCCACATCTCGTCGAAACCCTTAGCACCCTCGTTGGTGAGGGTGACTGCGGCACCAAGGGCTCGGTTGTTGAAGAGCTGACGGAGAAGAACCGTCTTCTGCTGATTGCTAAAGCCCTTCAGGGAGTTCTGCAGAATCTGGAAGACTTGAGGCAACGGCTTCAGGTTGCCCTGTAGGTCGTAGAACTTGTTTGAACCGTCCTCCGTCAGAATGCCCATAGTCTTCAGGGCTTCCTGAGCAGGACCAGTTACACCCGGCAGAGATACCAACATCTGTCGGAGTGAAGTACCAGCGGTCGAGCCTCGAATACCTGCGTTGGCAAGCAGGGCAAGGGCTGTCGCGGTATCTTCGAAAGTCTGGTTGTTCTGGTTAGCAATACCACCAGCATACTTCAGTGAAACACCCAGGTCAGTGATATCTGCGATAGATGCGTTAGCAGCACCAGCCAAGATATCAACCATGCGAGAAGCCTGGTCAGCACCTTGCTCAAACTGGCTGAGCGTAGAGATGATGATCTGACCAGCCTGGTCCAGAGGGATGTCAGCCGCAGCACCGAGTGCGGTCATCGCCTCGCCGACGCCGTTCATAATCTGCTCGGTGGTAACACCAGCCTTACCGAGCTCGATCAGGCCATCGGCAATCTGGTCTGCTGAGTAGATGGTATCCTGAGCCAACTTCAGCGCAAACTTGCTGACATTGTCAAGCTGATCCGCGGTAGCACCGCTAACGGCACCAAAGAAGTCCATCTTACGCTCGAACTCAGCAGCCGCGGTGACCATCTTGCCTAGCGCATAGACAAGGCCACCCCCGACAAGCGCCATGTTCTGGCCAGAGGTAATGAACGCATCAGAGGATCCACGCAAAGCGTAGAGGGTACGGGCATTCTCAGCACGCACTGTAGCGTAAGCAGCCACAGCCTGACGAACATCGAGACGAATCTGCCCAGAGATTGCGCCTAGCGTGCCTGGCATGCCCGTACCTCCTACTTGAACATCGCGGCCGGGTCAGCAAACCCGGCATTGCTCTTCTTCTCCCCCGAGCCGAGAATCTGACTGAGGAGTCGCTCGCGTGCAGCCTGAGCTTTGCGTTCACCCTTGCTCGGCTTTTGTCCTACCTTCTCAAGTTGACCCTCTACTGTAGTACCAAAGTAGACGATCGCCTCATCCAGGCAGTATGCTTCGTAGGAATCAGCTTCCAGACCCAGCAGGGAGCTTGGCCGCTGCTTCAACACCTTGGCCTTGCTCCACAGCAACCAGCTGTTGCTTGGCTTCTTCACGAAACTTGGCAACATCGTCTGTGCCTCCGGAGGCCCACTGGAAGAGGAACATCTTGTCCTCGTCTTCCATCTCATCGACGTAGAGCAAGTCGTCGTGTCGCAGGTCCTCGACATCATCAAGCTCGGCGCCGGGGTGGGTCTGGTTCCACACCAACCGGTCCTGCTCGGAAGGGATCATGTGTACCTTCGGTTCGAGCAGGACTGCACAGACGACTTGGTTGACCATGTCGTACATGTCCTCGATCATGGAGAGGTCGACCTGGCCGTCCTTGCCTCCGACGATCTTGGCGATGTCCGCGCCCTGGCCCTTGGAGAGTGCTTCCTCGACAATGGGCAGAAGAGCGTTGGGGATGTTGCCCTCGGTAATGAACGCGCGGACTGACGTTCGCTTGGCCTTGACATTCAGCCCAGACGGCAAGCTGAGGATGCGGCCACTGTTCTTCTTCTTGAAGTCTTGCGGGGATGCTACCTTCGGTGAGGTAGACTTGGATGTAGACTTGGATCCAGCCATGATCGGGCCCTCCTGGGGGTCTGTGTTGTTGATCTGGTCTTATGACCAGGTGGTCGAGATGGCGGTGGCCGTCTCGTTCTGCACGAAGTCGTACAGCTTGTTGGTCGGTGAACCGCCGGTGGTATCACCGAAGCCGTGACCGGATGCCGAGGTGACGAAGAATGACCCGTTGGCGAACTCACCCTCGAGACTGTCGTCCGCCTTGCATCGCCAGACCTTGCCGTGAACGTCACCGCCCGAGTCCGAGATGGCCTGACCTCGTACGTGGAAGTACGGCCGGGCTTCGGTGGCGAGCTTGGAGTAGGTCTTCACCTGGGCCGGGGTCACGCCGGTCTCGGCAATGGTGCCGCCAGCCATGACCTTGTAGGCCTCGAAGGAGATACCGCCGGCTTCCAGCTCCCACTCGACGGTGGGACCAGAGCCGTGAGTCGCGGCGACGACATCGTCACCTCGGAGCTCCTCGAAGTCCTCGTTCTCGCTGAAGCTGAAGGTCTGAGCGACCGGGAGATCGACGCCAGTGCCAACCACGCCAGCATCGCTGATCGGGTAAACCTTGACGTCACGAAGCCCGAACGGCAACGGATGGTTGGTAAGAGCCATTGCTCTGTCCTTTCTGTTTGCGAGGCTCAGCGAAAGTCTTCGTTGAAACAACCTCGCCAGTCTGGATGTCAATGGTGTGGAGGGTTACCGTTCCCGGTTGGTGTCCACACCGACGGCGCTTGCACTTGACTTCAAGCCACCGTTCGTCGGTCAGTCGGCCGTAGAGAGTGCCCTCGCATCTCAGATCCACCGTGCTCATCATCCTCACCGCTTCTCTAATCGCTTTGGGCGTCATGCATGTTGAATGACTCGCGAGCGTTATGCCCCATCGATTGAGGAGAGCTTCAGGCCTTCCTCAGGTAGCTGCTCGCTCATCATGCGAGCGTCAGGTCACTTCGACTTATTCGCCGGAGTAGCCGTCTTCTCGGGGATGGAGTCCGTGGCGGCCTCTTCGCCGCTTTTGGCCTCCTCCTCTTCGGTAACCTCCTTGAAGCCCTCCCCCTTGAAGAGGTCGTGCTCCAGGAGAGCCTTGCCGAGCTCGTCCGAGACATCCGTGGGCTCGTTCTGCATGAACTTCACCCCGGCATGGTCCACCTTGGCCTTCGCGAAGTCGGCCTTGCTGTACCCCCGCGAGTCAGAGGTACCGGTGTACATCACCTTCATGAGATGGTCACTCCCTTACTGATGATCGCCTGGAACCGGAGGTACCTGAAGATCGTGTTGTAGGTTTCATTGTTGAACTCTTGAGATGTCTCAAGCCACTGCACGGTCGTCAGGTTACTAGCCTTGTCCGACCCATTCACCAGCAGACCTTTCACAATGTCAAGGCCATCGTCAATCCTGGTGAAATCTGCGCCCTCGTCATGAAGCCAGACCTGGAAGTACTGCCGCTTACCAAAGCCCTCGTCCTCAGACGGAAGCATATCAGAGCTGTTACCCAGGCCATGGATAACGAAGGGTCGAAGTCCGTTGAAAGTGGTCTTGGTGAAACGGGGAAAGACTCGGCCGGTCGGGTCACCCTCAAGCCAAGTCTGAAGCTCAGTGCTGTCGGCGAGAGTCTGGTGCAACCAAGTTCGCATCAGAAACCCTCTCCCATTGGGAAGACCCCGGAACCGGCAGACTGCATCACGCTAGCCGCCATCTTCTCGAGGGTAGGGAGGATGATCGCATACTGACCATCTTGGATCAACTCGAGCCATTGACCGTAGTCAACTGAATGACCTAGCTCCAGGACAACTTCCCCGCCCTCCTCATACACGTCAGTGTAGAGGCCACTGCGAGCAGCACCAGTGCGATCAGCCCAAGGCGCACTGGCCTTAGCTTCCTGCTCAACTGCGAAAGCCGCCTGTCGAGTTCGCTCAGTGATGGTGGAGGCAACATTGGTCACGGCGTAGGCCAGTGCCGGGCTGATGGTATCGCGCTCAATCCAGACGCCCATCTTAGGCATTGATCCCACCCCCGTAATAGTCAACCTGAAACAGGCACTTGACCTCAGGTTCTCCGATGTCCTCGGTGATCAACTCGAACTCATCACCGCGGTAGGTGAACTTGTCACCTCGCTTGGCGTCCATTGTGTGGAATCCCAGCAAGATGTACGGCAGGTCAGGGACATCGCCCATCTCAGTGTTGACGAGGAATTCGGTCACCCTCCGCTTGAACGGGATCAACCTAGCGTTCTGGGGAGTCAAGGGGACATAGTTGCCCCACTTCCACCCCCCGGCAGGCTGTTCGATCTTCTCCCGACGTTGAAGAGTGACCGAGAAAACATCAGTCATGATCATCTCGCGAATCTGCCGGCGAGCCATGACCAATTCCACACCAGAGACTACCATGCTGGCGGATCCCTTCGGATTCGACCGACCCGGGTTCGCCCGTCGGTAGCGCCTGCGGTGCTTCGCTTGTAGGTGTTCATCATGGACAGCGCGTTCTGCAGAAGCTGCGAGAACTTCCGCTGTGCATTGCCCTCGGTAGTATCTACGAGGGAGGAGAGCTTAGCGGCCTTAGCCCTCCACCCCTCGTAGGCTGCCCGGTCTATGTCGCCTTCCGGGCTTGACTCGAGAAGCTCCGAGATTTCCTCGTCGGAGAACAGTGTCTCCGAGGCATTGCCGCCGTCAGGGATCTGCTCCCCAAGGAGTTGCCTCAGCTTCTCGTGGTCATTGATTGCCATGATCAGGCCTCAGAGCCCTCGTCGGTCTTGTGAGCCTCGTCGTCCGCCTCGAGCATGGCAACGACCTGGCTCTTCTTCATGCCCGACTCGATCACGAGCTGGTCTGCCTCGTCGCGGTCCTCGTTGCGAGAAGCCACCTCGGCCTTGAGCTCCTTGGCGGTCATGCCGTCGTAGGGGCTGGGCTCCTCCTCCATGGGCTCCTCGTCCTCCTCCTTGACAGAGAGGGATGAGTTGTCGGGGAAGGCCATGCCGGCGGCCTGAGCAGCCACCCAACGAGGATCGTTGGAGAACCGAGTGCCGTCGGGGTTCTGGAAGTAGACGATGTCGTCCGAATCCTTGGTAGCCATGTTCAGAACTCCTATCCTGCGTAGGCGGCGGGAACCGTGTAGGAGGCGTTGCCAGTGACCTGGGTCAGGAAGCCGGCACCTCGGTGTCGGATGCCAGTACCCATGCCTCGCTGGTAGTAGGACTCGATCAGCGGGTAGCCAGCTCGGTCACCCGGAATGATCTTGAGGCCTCGGAAAGCCTCGTTCTTGTGCTCGCGGATGCCGATCGGGTTGCCGATGTTGTCCGGGCCGCCCGAGATGATGCCGACCACGTAGCCAGCGGGGATGTACTCCTCCTTGACCACGTGCCAGGGGCCGTAGGTGCCGACCTGGCCCGGGACCTTGTCGGAGGGTGCCCCTACCAGCCGGCGGTCAGTCGGCTCGTAGAAGCCGCCGCCGTAGGTGGACGGGTCCGGGATGAAGTCCCAGGGAGCACCAGTCGCCACCCGCCAAGTGCGGATGATGTTGTACTCCTGCTCATTCACCCAGAGTACCTTGCGGTACCCGGACTCGTACTTGTAGCCGTGAGCGTCGAGGTCCGAGCTCATGTCCTCCACCACATCCGGCACCAGCGTGGCGGAGCCCGACAGCGTCTGAGAGGTGGTGTAGTGGGTGTGGGTGCCCAGGAAGGTCGTCGTACCGACGGTCGGGGGAACCTCACCGTCGGCGTTGTAGAACTTGTACTGGGTGACCGGCAGGTTGTTGTCGGTGATGCCCGAGCCGTTGGCCGGGTTGAACAGGGTCCGCATGATCCGGCCGAAGACCAGGCGGTTGTCGGCCTCGAGCGCCGTGTTGTTCAGCTGCCGAAGCTGTCCGACGTTCGCTTCTGCGATGAACATCCAGGTGTACCGGACGGCCAGGTCGTAGAAGTTGAAGTCGAAACCGCGCCAGAAGCGGTTCACGCCGGTACGGATGCCCTTCGGCAGACCGTACTCAGAAGCGATCTCGAAGTCAGCGGTACCCGGGAGGGTGACCTCCTCGACGAGTCCGTCCACCCGGTAGGTGAGCAGGTCGATGAGGCGGTTCCGCTGAGCGTTGCGCATGGCGACCGTCCGCTGAACCTCGGACCAGAAGTCGTTGAGGTCTGTGCCGTCGGCAGCCGCGTACACAACATCGGCTCGCTCGTTGAAACCTGCCGGCGAAGCACCGGAGATCACGAACGGCGAACCGTCGAGAAGCGGGTTGGGCAGATCCACACCGGTGAGAGTGCGAGACAGAGGCAGGTGGAGATTCATGTCACTCACTTCCCATCGATGACGAGGCGACCGGCCTCGACAGTGAATCCGACTCGGACGTTCCCGGAGGCGGTGGTCGTGAGGACCCCCGTGGCCGGGATGGCATAGATGGTCGAACCCGCAGCGAGCCCAGTGACGTCCACGATCTGACCCTGGGTCATCACGTCGACGATGTCACCCGCGCGGGCACCCATCCAGTTGTTGACGGTCAGGGCCGAAGAGGCCAGACCGGCGGGTACCATGGGAACGTTCTTGATGAGAACGCCGATGAAACCCGACTGCCCCGCGGTGCCTACGACCACTCGTCCGTTGGCGTCGAGCGAGACCGCAAGGGGTCCGAACTCGCCAGCACCGGACAGAGTGAGGTTGGCTGCGAGAGGCGCCCGGACGATGCCGACGTGCGGCTCGACCTGGTCATACCGTGCACCCATGACATGGGCCCTTTCTCTTGGTGGTTACCCCAGAGAGGGGTAAATCTCTCGGTACTTCTGTTCCGAGGTCTTTTCCTTGTTCCCACCCTGACGACGGAAGTTGCTCGCGCTGCGCTCCTGAGTACCAGCAGTCGATACCAGGTGCTTCTTCTTGTCAGCGAGCTTCTTGACCGCGGCCTTCACCGAAGCTTCGTCGATGTCGATGTCGGTCGGATCTTCTTCATCCTGGTCAACATCGATCTCCGAAATCACCGAGTCGACCAACGCGTCAGTCGGGTCGATGAACTTCTGGTTCCGGGCTTCAGCCTGGATCGCATCGTGAACCTCCTTCTTCAGGAGGCGAGCAGCCAGCCGAGACGTCTTGTCCTCAGCACTGACAAGCTTTTCCTGAGCCTTCTGGAGCTCGTTGGCTTCCTCGTCGGAAACCTTCTTGTCATTGACCTTCTTGGCCTCACGCTCAGCAGCGATCCGCTTCTTCCTTTCCTCGCGACGAAGCTTGCGCTCCTTCTCAAGGGCAGTACGGAGACCTACCGTTGGGTCCTTGGGCTTGGGTTCACCCTCGTTCCCATCGTCATCCCCGTCATCCTCACCCTCGTCAGAGTCACCCTCGTCGTTCGAGTCCTGGTCGTCTTCGCCTTCGTTGTCGCCCTCGCCCTCGTCACCACCACAGATGATGAGACCTCGGAGCCACTCAGGCAGTTCGTACGTCGTCACGGTTTTCCCTTTCTAGAGTGCCTCTCGCACCCTAACTACTTTGGCGTTCCAGAGTTTGACCGGATTCAGTCCCGCCACTCTCGTTGGAACGATTCCGATTATTGCTCCTGTTGGGCTGCTTGTCAACAGAACCATTGTTGGGGTCTGATTCGGGAGGAAGCTGGTTATTTCCAGCCGTTTCGTCCTCCTCAGCCGGCGAAATTGGGTTACTGAGCGCGTTGATCTCTGCGAGAAGCTTGGCCTCCTTCAGAATACGGTCGTCCATGTTCTTGGGAATCTCATACCCGAGCTCACGCATCTGGTCTCGGTAGAATTCCCGGTCGATGATCTTACGATCGATCATGTTGTTCAGCTCGTTGATGGTCTCAGTACGGTTCGCCGGCAACTTCTGCTTAGCGATAGAGACCTCGTACTCGACATCGATGGTCTTGCCCTCGTATGCCTTGAACCACTTCTTCAGATCAAAGAACATCTGCTGGCAGATCTCCACACCAGCAGTGTCTCGGTCCTCGATCTTCGCCAGAGTCGGCATGAACTTGATAGCTAGAGCAATACCGCTCTGGGCTACCGCAACGTCAACCTGACCAAGAGCAACATCCGTCATGGACGTCGCAGCGAACATCTTGCCTTCCAGGTAGTGGACCTGGTCGAGCATGGGGGTGATCGAACCGACTCCCTCGACTCGTCGGAAGAACGAGCCACTGGGTACTTCTGCAACGTTACCGGGAGCAATCTCCCAGTCTCGCTCGACACCCTCATCATCTACCGGCCGACCCCCATCAGTGGCATAGACGCCGAGACCCTCGAGAGCTAGAGCAGCCTGGGTGTCAGTAGCGCCCTGGGATACTGCCCAAGCAAGAAACTCCTGACCACGGAGCTCAGACGAGCCATAGTTCTGCTCGCCCCACTCGATGTTCGGGAACCAGTACACCGGAAACTGATCGACTTCGTCTGGGAGGAAGTCCAGGGGTAGGATGTTCTTGTAGAGCTCTCGCTCCTCCTCGTCCCACCAGTCGGTCGTGAGCTCCCAGACATTCTCCTCACGAGAGATCTTCTGGGTTTCCCCGTCGAGTACCTTCTCGTAGGTAAGAACTCTCATCCGCTCTGTCTGGTCATCGTCATTCGGATCGATCCAGATAGAACCAATGTGCATCTTGACGATGTTGGTAGGGTCGTTGGGGTCCTCAACCTTCCACACCATGCCGGGATGGATCGGCTCGATCGACACACGAGAGCCCTCAGGCTTCAGGGGGTCAGCAGTGATGTGGAACGCAAAGTCACCTCGAGCGATTCCCATCTTCTTGCTGGTGGCGAACTTCGAGTAGAACCGCTCCCGCTTAAGGAAGTCAGTGAGCCACTTCTGGTCCTCGTTCTTCTTGTCCCTGGTGGGCGTGTTGATTGCCAGGCCCTTGAGGAGGTAGTGAGCTGTCGTATCGACGATGATCCGAGAGTTCGGGATGTAGATGGGCTGCTCATCTTCGAGAACGCGCAGCGCATACTGTGTGGGATCGTTCCAGTACAACTGGTCGTACTTGTCATACGAGGCGATCCGTTCCCGCTCTGATTCAGGCCAGTAGTCGGGGAGGTTCCTCTTGTTCTGCATCACACCCAGAGTTGACCAGGGCGTGAACTTAGGCTTTGCCATTACCTTCTCCTTGCCGGGACCCGACTCTGTCGGGAGCTACGCCGCTTCTCGGGCAGTACTTTTTCCATGTGACCCTTGACGAACCTGCCAAGTGCTTCCGGTCCATGATCATCCTTGTCGAGGGGGGTCTCAGAAGCATTCTTGGTTTGAGACTTATGCTCAGGCCATCTGTACCCCGTTCGCATCTCCCATGCGAGCTGAGCAGTTCTGTCTCGGTTGAACGTGATCTGGGGCTTCTTCTCGGGGTGACCATCCGGTAGATGAGCCGGTCGTTGTTTCAGCAATCGGTCCACCATGCGGTTACGGTCGTTCACTTCTCCGCCAGTATTCGTAGCAATGGGCCTCATCAGCTTGCGTCGCACAATACTGGTATCGCTAGGCTCTGCCGGCGGAGCGTAGATCGTGTTCACCTTCTCGAGCAGAGTCCAAAGTTCATCGTTGGCCTTCCTCTTCTCGAGGATCTCATCGCAGATCTCCTCAGTATCACGGCCCCTCCATCGCTCCTCGCCAATCACGTAGATATTGTTCCATACATCCGTCTGAATCCAAAGCCAGACCCAGTCATTCGTATAGCCATAGTCAAGCGCGACAAACAGGGGCAGAAGCGGGTTGTAGTCAAGGCCGTCAACGAGGTGGATAGCATCATCCCACTGAGTCATGACTCGACCGATCTTCTCGACGAATTCGCCGCCGTACTGGCGTCGGAACTCATCTTCAGTTAGGTCATCTTCAGCCTCGAGAATCTCAGGGTCATTGCGACCGCCGGGAAAGACGAAGTTGTTGGTCCAGGAGGGCATTCGGAACGAGGCCCACTGAGTTCGGTTGGGGTCCTGGCCTCGCTCATACGCCCAGTAAAGAAGCGCAGTGTCGGAGGCAATCTCAGGAACCCCGCTCATCATCGACCAACCTCGCTTGTCAGACAGAGCGGGTCGAATGTACTCAGTGAAGGTTCGTCGATGGTGTCGACCGGCCTCCACGATCAGCACGAAGTCAAGACCATCACCAACGAGAGTCTCAGGGTGACGAGCGGAGCGGCACTGAAGATCGAACCCCCACTTGGTGTGGATTCGCATGTTGCCGCTCTCGGTGTTGTTCAAGAACTTATCACTGACCTGGTCAATACCAAGCTTCTTGAACGTATTGTAAACTACCCGGAATTCTTTCTCCGAGTCGTTATACTCTGGACCAACGATCCAACCCTGCATCGGCTGATCAAGGAAGTTCTTCACAAACGCCATGGTCTCGACTTCTTTGCCACCAAGCAAAGTCTTACCCCAACGACGACCATTGCTGAGAATTCGGTGACGATGGTTGTCGAAGTGAACTATCTTCTGAGCATCATGCGGGGTGTACTCGGTCTTCTCGAAGTAAGCATCCTTACGGAAGATCTTACCTTGAGGTAACTCCGGCATCATCCGTCAATCTCGGGGTAATCAGGGTCCACACCCTTGAAGAATCCGTCCTTAGCCGGCGCATTCGGGTCTTCCATCTGCCCCGTGAGGTAGCTCAGACGAAGCTGCTCCGAAGAGCTGAGCTGTCGTCCCTCCGGGCCTGACTCAGTCACTGAGTTCGGTCCGTTCTTGCCTGAATACTCCGTCTCAGAGTTCGGCATCCTAATCACTCCCTAATCGACTTGAGCAAGCTGATCGCCTCATTCATCGACGATATCATCCCGCCGATCCTAAAGGAACCTCAGGCTGCTCCCATTGAACCAATTGATCGCTGATTGGGCGCGCGATCAGTCATCCTTCTTCTCAGCAACTTGAGCAGAGGGCCCCTTGGTAGACGGCCCAGGCAGGAAGATGGGTACATAGGGCGGAAATTGCCCCCAGTGAACTTTCTTGGACTTCCAGAGCTTCCAGAACTCCCAGCCCTGTTCTTCCGAGAGGTGATGGGTGTAGAACTTGGCAACACCCGCGACTTCGCCCTCGTAGTCGGGCATGTAGAACTTGTAGGCCTTGTCGGTAGTACCCACCATGCCCTCCTTCTTAACGTACTCCATGAATACGTCAGGATGAAGGGAGCCGTCGTAAGAGCAGGTTTTGTCGTCCCGCCACTCATCTTGGTCAGGGCCATCGCCCCGTAGGGGAGAGTCACCGTAGTGGCGACCCTCAGCGATTCGTCGAGGGCAGGTGTACTTCTCGGTCATGGTTTCTCCTAGAACCAAGTGGCTCGAGGATTATCCCCGAGAGCGATGATGAGGTTTCCGCAGTTAGGGACCCGATTGGCCATGTCGATCTCACTGGGATTGGTACTACCACTGGGGTGAGTATGCCAGAGAGTCAATTGCTCCCAGGCTACCTCACCTCGGTTGTCATTCACCCAGTCCTGAAGTGCAATGCCGATGTCCTCGCTACGCATATCGAAACGGTCATGAGGACGAAGGGATCGATTCGGCATCTCGAACACCTGCTTACCATGCCAACGATAAGGCAGAATCACCCCGCAAGCTTCGTTGGGCAGTCGCTCCTGGCCGATTGCCACCAGCTCTGCCAACAGCTGAGGCTCAATGACCGTCGGCGTTAACATGGCGGTTCCGGCATCTTCGGCGAAGTACGAGTACGCTGACCCGTAACGATGTAGAGAGTGTCTTCCGGAGTGATGACCGCTCGCTCGAGAAGAACTTCGAGCAGTCGACTCATCGGACCGAGGTCACCCCCCTGAGTCACAGTAGGAGCGGGTCGCTGAGTCTTGGCCTTGTCAGCCCAGCTCATGAGCTTGCCGTCCTCGCTGAACACGTGCTGAGTCGTTTCAGGGGTGTGGGTCTCCTTGCCGTCCTGGGTAGGAGGCTGACCACAGACTCGACAGTTACTCATCGTTGTTCTCCGGATGTAGTAGGGTGTCCTCAGCCATGCGGAGCATGCCGAGAGCTTCGGTAACAGGCAGATCTTCCCCAGACGAGTCTTCAGTAGTCACGATATCTACGACGTCATCATCGTCAGTCAGACGTCGTTCAATCGTGATGCGAGACATGAATACTCCCTCAGCCATCATTCGCCCCCTTCGTTAAGGTCGTCATCATCATCGACTACCTCTCCGTCAACTACGTTTGGATCACCCAGCTGCATAGTGTAGCCGGGCATATGAGCAAGATCGAAGCCCTGATGGGTTTCTGCAGGGTTCACCATCACAGCACCAAGAATGCCCTGAAGCTTGACCGAGATGTCAGACTCGACTCGCTGCTTGGGCTTACCGACGATATGCTCAAGGAAGAACTTGGCTGCATCCGCCTTCGTGGACGGGGGCACAAGAGGTCGACCTCGATTGTCGACTTCTTCGTTGTTGAGGATGTACGAAAGGGCATCGATAGCCTTAGTACCCTGGAAGTTCATCTCAGTCTTGATCACCGACTGGAACCGCTCCATGGCAGCCTCATGAACTTCTCGGGTAATCCACTGAGGCTTCTGACCCTTGAACTCACCGTTCTTGTCACGAACACGGCCACGAGCAAGCTCTTCGTTGTCCCATTCATCAACGGGCTTGCCCGAGTAGTACTTCAGCTCCTGATCGGTGACAATGTTGTCGACCATCTTCTTCTTGTTCTTCTTCTTCCGCTTCTCAGCGTCAGAGAGCTGATCGTAGTTGTATTGCTTCCGAGCCCTACGACGAGCACGAGCACGAACCTGACGGGGAGTTAATAACTTGCCGTCAGCATCAACGGGACGACCCCACTTGTCGTTCTGGATATCCCAGTCCTGACGAAGTCCCATCGGCTGAGCTTTGAACGTGGGTACTGAAGTGAAGTCAACCTTGCGAGGCGTAGCTTGCTTGTTCCGCCAGATGTAGTCTGGGTCGCCGGCATCCGCCCGCACGTCCGCTGGGTCAATCAGGACGGGGCGATTCTTCGGCAGGTAGTCCTCTTCCGGCATATACTCATCGTCAGCCCACGGTGGTCGTTCACTCATCTTCCACACCCTCAGGCTTGTCAGCCGGCGGGGCTGCTGAGGGGAGCTCCCTGAGCTCTTCGTAGTCTTGGTCACCGCCGACAAGCACTCGCTTCAAGCGAGATGCTCTGCCCAACCTGACCAAACCCTGACGCTCCTTAGCGTGTGCTCCGAGGCCGGGCTTGATCGTGCCGATGCGTGTTCTACTGGTAAGCCGAAGGCCATCGACTCCCTCGTTGAGATGACGAACCTCTTCACGGAGACCCTTGATCTCAGTACCAGTACAGTACATCACGTACAGATTGGCACCAACAAGCCCCGTTAGCAGAATAAGAACTGCTACTCCTACCTCATTCATAATTCCTTCACTCTCTCAGTGAGTTGATGCTCGACACGATAAAACCCCCGGCCCCCTATTGTCAAGGGGACGAGGGTGTATCGAAGCCGGACTCCTCAGCTGGATGAAGCCAGAGGCGGCTTCACCCTGACCACTACATACCGCCCAAGGGGTCGCCACTCAAGTCTAGCAACAACCCAGGGCTTTTGACCAGGCATCTCGTTGTCGAGCTGAAGCAACACCGTGTCACCTTCACCCGGCATGGGCCACCCGGCCGGCCAGATCAGATGACAGAGCACGTTCTCGAGACCCACTGGCATGAACCAGACGGTAACCCCTGGCGGAGCATCTTCGCCCCACCTCGCCTTCGGCATGGGGATAGTGTCCTCAGTCATTTCTTCTCCTTCAGTATTCGGAATTCTCTGGGGGTGTGGGACTTGAATACTCGGCAGTTGTGATACTTCAGCTCTGTCAAGCTAACCTGCCTAGCATTCAAGTCAAGGAGTAGGGTGTACCAGAAATTGACTCCCAAGATTACAAAGCCTTCAGTGGGCATTCTCTCCTTGAGCTCACGCTCATCGTCTACGTCACTCATATCATCACCAGCCCGATCAACATCAGAGTTACCCCAACGGCAAGATAGAGTGACCAGCTTTTCTGCTTGAACGCGAGTTCTATGAATCCGACCAGGGTTAAGCCAATCCCCAACCCGAGTATAAACAGGGTCACGTCAGGGGCCCAAACTGTCGGAGGGCAGCTGCCACGTGATTGGCGTACTGGGGGTAGGGACAGGTTGCCAAGATCTGCTGCTTGCCGGGCGTGTTCTGGGTGATCACATAATCCCCGTTGATGATCCGGGTGTGGATTTGAAAGTCCACCGGGAATGGCCACCTGTTCATGATCCCACTAGCCCAAGTAGCCATCTGATGACAGAACTCCTCAACTCCGTCACGCTTAGCCTGCTCAATTGCCTTGTAGATCACCCCGTCAGGCTCTCGCCACTCAGTGCCGAACTCCGGATGAAGCGCACCGGTCAGGGCCTCTTCGGCCCCCTCGCGATGCAAGCGATCGACGGTTTCTTGAGGCAAGCCTGAGGTGTCATTGGGAGCGTCGGGATCAGCCGGCTGCATCGATTCATCTCTCACCTGCTCAGCGACGCTGGGAGCATTCTCGCGAGTCCAGTGAGGCTCATCGATCCGAAGAGCAACCACTTCAGCCTCGAGCTCGATAACTCGGGCATTCAAGCGATTACGCTCAGTCCAACTGTCGTCATTGGCCTGCTGCAGTCCTCGAACCTTGTGCTCGAGCCGCTCGATCTTGGCCTTGTCGTCGTTCTCGTAGGCAGCACCTCGAGCAAGGACCTCTCGTAGCTGATCGAGCGTGCGATGTGGATAAGCACGATCGCTATCGAGGTATCCATCCAGGATGTGCCGGGCTTCTTCGAGTGGGGTTGTCATTCTTCCTCCGGTAGTTGTACTTCTTCAGTAGGTCGGGGCTCCTGAAGCCCTTGCCGAGCCAGAACCCCCTTGCAGCTTTGACACCGCTTGGGCTTCTTCAAGTTCCTGACCTGGGCCCGAGTCTTCTCGACAATGTCGCCGTTGTCCATCGTGACTCCACACAATGAGGTCGTGTGGTACTTGTCCGAAGTCAGGATTTCGTGCCAGGGCGTGACCGAAGTCCGTCGCAGCTTGACCAGTGTGGGCTTCAGCTTCACCGAGTTGGGTGTGTAATCAGTTCTCCGAGGCATCGTCATCCTCCTCCTCTAGTTCATCATCGCCGTGGTAGTACATCAGCTCGTGATGCTCGGGGCTCCAGTTACTCACGGCTCAGTGATCGTGCAGGCGTCGGTGCCCTTCCAGATTTCACGAGCCCAGCGATCCTCGGAAGTGGTTGTGGCGTGGACGCCGTCTCGAAGCAGGGCAGGGTTGGCGTCAATCGCTTCGGCCCACGGCACGATGCACATACGCGGGTCGTCGTTTGCGAGGCGGATCATGTAGTAGGCGTATGCGGCGGCACGCTTAGCCGACTCCTGGCCGACGACGAACGGGTCACGGCCCGGGGTCACGAACACGATCCGGGTCAGCGGCAGCATCTC
>JGI10216J12902_102123044_pt1 | contig 42638 bp, 36 predicted proteins | sample KanNatreferecore_FD_12902 | JGI IMG/M metagenome (IMG submission 12902)
TCGTTCAAGCTGTTTCGCCGGCGCGAGTTCTGTAGAGCTCCAGCAGCCTTTGCCGACTCTCTTCATCGAATAACGATACATTCTCGTCGTCTACATCGTGCCCATAGTATATTTCAGAGCCTTCCAATCGCCCTTGAAGCCATTCCGCGATTTGAACAAACAGCTCAGGATTTCCCCTTTGGTACTCATGACCGAAGTAGGAGCGCCACAAATTCACCGCCAACCAGAAGCTATTGTCGTCTTTCACAGGCATGTACTTTCGCTCATCGTCCGGCACTACCATCAATGAACCTTCAAAATAAAAGTCTTCGGTTGTCAATGTCATTGCTCGTAGAAAATCATCTCTTAACGACTCAAGCGCATGCGAGGGTAGCGATTCACTCAACCTGACATACATCCTTACCGCAGTAGGCATTTGATATTTATCTCCAGGAGATAATGCGGTTCCAACTCGGAATGCTTTGGGACGCCAATACTATCAATCATTTACAAAGAGTCCCGTTTTCACCGCACGTCCAATAAACGTCCATTAAGCTAGCCTTGCGTTCCTCATCGCTCACAGCAGAGGCCGCTGCCCAATCACTACCCCAGGCACATTAGGCCTACGTCCCAAACGGGCAAGCCGGGAGGCGACGGCTCGAGTGAGGAACTAAGCTGACGACTCGTGAACAACTTGTACACCTGATCGAACGCGAGACTAAACCAATAGGTGTATTGGTCGGGGTGCTCCGCCATCCTGTTGCTCAACTCGTCCGAGAGAACCCACTTCCAATCTTCTACCTCCTCCGCGTTCGGTTTCGGCTCGCCATCGAACCTACCTACCATCACGTGGTCCAACTCATACTCAATTAAGCCTCCGTCCAGCTCGATCCTATAGATGAAGCTGAACAGCTCGTGAAGATCACAGTCGAATCCCATCTCCTCCCTCAAACGGCGGTGGGCCGCCGCTTTGATGGGCTCGGCCGGCTTGGGATGGCTACAACAGGCATTCGACCACATCCCGCCCGAGTGATACTTCCTCCAGGCTCTCTTCTGCAGCAGCGATTCGCCCGACGAGTTGAAGATGAATACGGAGAGCGCGCGGTGCAGCATTCCATCCCGGTGAGCCTTTAACTTCTCCTCAAAATCTACAACTTCATCCCGTTCGTTAACTAAGACGACAAATTCCGGCATGGTTCTTATTCGAGTTATTCATGATCAAACTGGGAGGCGCACCAGAAATATCATAGGGTCTTAAGAAAGGACGAACGAGTTAGCCACAACGGCTAACAAATAGCCTCTTACGCCAATGGAAACTTGTTGCCCGGTTACAAGCCTCCGCATAGATTGCCTTAACTCACGGAACTTAGCTTGAAAACCACCTTCGAGGGCAATAGCTTTGCGATACAAATTCGCTCCACTCGTGTGCGTCGCTTTCACTCTTGGTCTGCTGGCTTGTCAGCGTAACGGAAACCCGACAGTTCAACGCGCCAGTTACACGCCTTCGCACGTTTACGCCGCGAAAGAAGGTTGGTCACAATCCAGTTGGGCCGACGGTCCAGGCTTTCGCTTCGTCGATGGTCATCGCGGGTACTGGTTCGCGTCCGGCGTCGAAGTGCAAAGCGATGGGTCACTTGCGCTCAGCAAGATCGACAAAACAAGCCAAACGCTCGCGAACGATCTCAACAACGACGGCTATCCGGATTTGATCATCGCCAACTCCGGCAACTACGAATTCGTTGATTCGCCCTTCGCGCAAATCAGGCACCAAAACGAAGATCACACAATGCCGGAGGCGCAGATCTACTGGGGCGGACCGGATGGATACGACCAAAACCGCACCGCCGGAATCCCGGGAGATCGACCCAGCAGCCTCGCCGCAATGGATTTCAACCTGGATGGATATCTGGATCTAGCAGTAGCCGGAGGCGGCGAATTTCATCCGCCGTACGTGAATAGCCGTCTTTATTGGGGCTCTGCAAATGGATTTGACAGAGAGAACTACGTCTCGCTGCCGACCTACGCTTCCACCGGAACCGCCGCCGGCGATCTAAATAAGGACGGCTATCCCGAACTCGTCTTCGCAAACCTGGGAGACTACAACTTCCCCTTCCCGCCGAGTTTGATTTACTGGGGAAGCGCTGACGGCATCACGGCAAAGAACAGGAGCGCAATCGAGACTCACGGCGTCGGCGGCCTGGCGATTGTAGACACCAACAAGGACGGTTGGTTGGATCTCGTCTTCAGTAACTCAGCTGGATTTCCTCCGATCGAGGAGTTGATGGACTACGGTCAGAATTATCCGTGGCCACCGAGTTACATCTATCTCGGCGGACCAGGGGGTTTCAACAATGAGAACCGTGTGGAAATTCCGACGAAGGGAGCGACCGGCGTCAAGGCCGCCGACCTCAACAAGGACGGCTACGTCGACCTGGTTTTCGCAAATGCCGGAAGCTTTGCGTTGCCGCCATTGCCAGACACATACGTTTACTGGGGCGGATCGCAGGGTTACTCAGCCGACCGTCGAACCGATCTCAGGACCAACGGAGCGAGCGCGGTGTCGGTTGCAGATATTAATAAGGACTCATGGCTCGATCTGGTGCTAAGCGTCACCGGGACATACCTCTACATCGGTAAGCCAAACTTTCCTCCGAGTTTTGTCTACTGGGGTGGCCCAAATGGCTACACCGACGCGCGCCGGCTCGTACTCCAAACCGAAGGCTCGCAGGGAAACGTCATCACAGACGCCAACAACGATCAGATCCTCGACATCTGTTTCAGCCAACTAGGCGACTTCAATCGGCCCTACAAACCCGTAAAGGTCTTTTATGGCACCGGCGACTCGGAAGAGTTTTTCACACCGAAAAAAGAATCGAACATGCCGGGACAGATCAGCTATGGCGCGATCGTAGTGGGCGCCAGGGACAACGGCGATCACATGTCTCACGGTAACCGTGCGTTGGCCCAGTACGACAATCCAAACAACTTCGTCATGGAGGGCCACCTCGTCTCTTCAATCAGATACGCCGACTCAACACCCAACTGGTCCACGCTTCAGTACAAAGCCGAGATCCCTGAAGGCACAAGGATCATGGTGGTCTTCGACAGGAGCGCCAACGGCGAAGACTGGATTGACGAAACTCGCTTCGACCTAACAAACGGGGACCATTCCGTCGCACTTTCGGAAATCAAGGTCAAACCGAAGTCGATCCTGCGATACAGGGTCTTCCTGATGTCCTCAAAACAACAACTGACTCCGGCCCTCAAGCATTTTCAACTGAGTTAATGGTGCTCTTATGCCAGCGCGAACGAGAGAACGTCTGTCACAGTATTGCTATCAACGTCGGGTGGTTCTCGGCAACGTCATCGCGTTCGCCGGCTTTGTAGCTGTTCTTTTCGACGGAAACGCGCGCATCAACTCAAGCCGTTTGCTGGCGGGCGCGTTGATCGGATTGCTGGGCTTTTCACTGCGAATCTGGGCCTCGTCGTATCAGTGGCACAACATTGCCCGAGCGTTACCGGAGTCGAGAACCGGTTTGATCACGGCTGGTCCATACGCGCTAATGAGACACCCGATCTACGTCGGCATGATTCTGCTCACGGCGGGCATCTTTATCGCCTTCGGTTCGTGGTTGGCGGTCGTGGTGGCCCTCATCCCTACCATACTCCTTAATTACTGGCAGGCCCGGTATGAGGATCGGTTTCTCGTCGAACGTTATGGACGCAGCGCCGAGGCGTATCGCAAACATCTGTGGCGGTTCTTCCCGAAGTTCTGGAACCCTTACCCGGTCCGCCAGGGTGAGGTCTCGCTCACGCAGGGAATCAAGTTCGACATCGGTCCACTCTCGGCTTTTGTCTGCTTCATTGCATTCATGCTCGTTAGCTCCGCCTTCCGCAAGCCCGATCTAACGATGACTTTAGGAGCGCTGATCGTGGCAGTGCTCTTGAGCTTCCTCTTCACCCTGTTAACACGGAGGTTGTTCAATCGGGAGTTTTCGCAATGAACGGGGCGAAGAAGGTCGCGGGCCTTCTTCTCTTGCTGATTCTGACGGGCGGTTTCCTGACGCTGGTTAAGAAAACCAGTTTTTGGCCCACGACTCTTGCAGTCACAGTCCTGCACGTTCTCAGTGCGTTGCTGCTCGCGATTGTGCTCGTCAGTTTCCTAACGAGGCACGTCGCTCACGAGCGTGGACGAGACATCTTCGGCGTCGGAAAAGTCTTTCAGTTTCTGTTGTTGCTGCTCACTTATTCGAGCGGCGTCGCACTGATTGCGGTTGGTGGAAGAGGCTGGCTGCCGCCGGTTCACGTGCTGGTTGGTTTCGGCTTCGTCATTGGTTTGGTGATCCACACCGGCGCCGTACGGAAACAGTTTGCGGTCGGCGCTCTCATCGAGGGGGCAAAAATCGGAGCCGTCCTTGTCTTCCTTGGCCTGGTGTTGGCGGCCCGAATGAACAGCGACATCAACACGCAGAAAAACAGTCAGGAAGAATCAAGGACCATCGCGAATACTTTCATGCAGGTATCTGAAGGGCTACCGCCTTACACAAAAGAAACGATGTCTCCCGACAGTTGCGCGGGTTGTCACGGTGACATCGTGCGGCACTGGAAGCAGTCGCTGCACGCGGTCGCTGACAGCGAGATCATCTACGCGCGCGTCGTGAATGAGTTCAGAGAACAACATGGCGTTGAAGCGAGTAACTGGTGCGCGGCGTGCCACAGTCCGCTGCGTGTGGCGCGTGAGCAGCTCAACATCAAAGTCGCAGACGTCGATCAACCGAACGTTGATTGCACGGTTTGCCACAGCATCGACACGGCTCATCAGCCACCCGGCGACAATCGTTTCGCGCTGAGGTTGAGGCCTGAGACCGGCTATGAGGTTGGTTTGGGGCAACGGATCTCGGACCGGTTGCTGTTGGTTCAACCGGCGGCGCACGTGTCTCGCTGGAATTCCGGTATGGCAAACACGCCGGAGTTCTGCGGGGGTTGTCACACGCAATCATCACCGCCGTTCGCAGCCCACGGTGTGGTTTTGCAGGACACGTACGGGGAATGGAAGCGGAGTCCATTCAACACTGCCGACCCTGCTTCCAGAAAGACTTGCCAGGACTGCCACATGCCATGGAACGAGAGTCGATGGGCAGCCTTTGGACGCAGGACTCGAAGTCATTATTTCGCTGGTGGCAGTGTCGACGTCGCGCGTTTGAGCGGCGCACGCGAACGTCTGAAGTTGTCGACGGACCTCCTCGCAAACACAGCTTCACTTTCGCTGACTGTTCAGCAATGCGGCAGTGACAACTTCGAACTTCACGCGCAAGTGAAGAACTACGGCGCCGGCCACAATCTCCCGACGGGCGTCACCGATTTAAGAGAAGTTTGGTTGGAAGTGATCGTGTCGGACGAAAAGGGAGACACTCTTTATCGGTCCGGCCACGTCGATCGTGATGGGCATCTCGACGAAAGCGCGACGCGTTTTGGCGTGACGCTTGGCGACCATGACAAGAAACCAATCCGCTTTCACGACATAGCCAGGGCTCGTTATATCCTCGCGGACACGACCATTCCCTCGGGAGAAGTCCGCCAGGCTTCCTACTCGATCTCCTTACAGGGACGGAACAAAGCGGACGTCAAGGTGCGGTTGCTCTACCGAAGCGTGCCGCAGGATTTCATCAATCATTACATGACGCCGGATCTGCGATTTCAGGTAATCACTATGGCGTCTGCATCGTTGAGCTTCGATAGCGCCGCGGGTTGTCGCGGTTAATTCAAATTCAGGAGTAATGAATGTCGACTTTTATTGTCCCTCTCAGCGCCGACGACGCCGAGAAAGTGGTCCGGGAAAAAACGGCCCTCGCTAAGAGGCTTTATGAGCAGCGTCTGTTCGAGCATCCGTTCATGCTCGGTTTGATAGAAGGACGCACGCCCGATAACCAACTGAAAGCGTTCATCAGGAACTGGTACACGTTCGCCCTGGAAGTCAACACCGCGACGGCGACCGTCTACCACCGGCACGTCTCCTTCTTCAAGACTCATCGCGAACTGGAAAACATGTTCATGTCGACGATCGCCGAAGAGTTCACGGTACCTGGACCGGGCGGTCACATACGCATGATGCAGCGAGTTGGCGAAGCAGCAGGTCTCTCGGCGCAGGAGTTGATCGAAGCTCCGTTGATTCCCGAAGCGAGAGCGTGGGTCGATTTCCAGGTCAGGTTACTGACTGAAGGCACGCTCGCGGAAATCGCGTCCGACTTTATCTGCGAAGGTGAGTTTGGACACTTCGCCGGGATTTTCTTCGAAGCCCTCGTTTCGAAATACAACTTCTCTCCCCGTTCCTCGGAATACTTCAGCGAACACTTCGAAAGCGACGCCGCTGGCAAAGGTCCGAACACCTCGAGTCATGGCGAACGCGGGCAAGCTTTGCTCCGCACACTTTTGAGAGAAGGACTGGCTTCGGAACGCGCCGGCTGGGGAATAACTTACACCATCGACATCACCGTAGCGATGTTCGAGTTGCTGCTCGACGGGATCGTTAAACGGCACTCGTCAAGAGAAGAGAATAGTCAGGAGGTCACCCCACATGAATGGCCTAATATCGTCAAACCGGAATACGACCGACTTAACCTACCAAACAGCTTCGGCGCCGGCGCGGGCGGCCAGAACCCTTAGTGATCTATGGCGAGGCTGGTCTGTCACGAGCCGCCTCGAGTTTCTTCCCGACGTGCCGGTCCATATCATTCTGCCTCTGTTCCTGGTGCTGCGAACGCAAGCCTGGAGTGGATCCTTACTGCGACTGTCGCTCATCGGCCTCGTCGTTTGGTTACTGGCTTACTGGGTCGGATCGTCACTGAACTGCCTGGCAGACTACGAGGTGGACAGGATCGACTCCGGACATAAATCGCGTCTCGCTGCGGCTGTCGATGCTGCTGGCGTTAAGCCGTTGCTCTTGATAAATGGCGCGGAAGCATTGCTGGCTACGGGCCTGACGATCTATCTCTACTTAGAACTGCGGAAACCGTTGCTGCTGGTCTTATGGGGACTCGGATTGATCATCGCCGTGTTCTACTCTTTCGAACCGATCAGGTTCAAGCGGAGAAATCTGCTCAACCCGCTCGCTCTCGATGCGATCGTTTATCTATTGCCGTTTCTGTACGTCTATCACGTGCTGGCGAATCAGTGGAACCTTTTCGACGTGATCGTTATGGTCCTGTACTCACTGCAAATGCTTTCCATGTTTCTGGCGGACGAGGTCAGCGATCACGACGAAGACGCGCAAACAGGAGTTAACAATCCGTGCGTGCGATACGGGAGAGTGTGGGTCAGCCGGCTGGCCATGATCATCTATGCCTGTTCAGCCATCGCTATCCTGGCGCTGTTTACGTATCAAGTTCCTGGGCGTTTCCTCGGCAAAGGGATCGCGGCGATGTTAGCAGTCGTCATCTACGCGTGGGTAATTCTGGAATTCCATACGCTGTTTACCCTTAGCCGCCAGATAGAAAAAACGGATAAGGAAGATCAGAAGAGAGAGCTGACGTTGAGGATCAAGGAGTTTTCCAAAACTCCGATGTGGTTGATGAACACGAGCCTGGCTATCATGACGATTGTGATCGTCTTCTCGAGACTTTGGGTATGACGGGGATTCGCGACAACGGCATCTCGTATAATCCGACTCTCCGGCCGGCGGCGGAGTTTGACTGGAACCTTTTCTGGCAGTTTACCGGCCGCCACCAAAAGTTCAATCGACTTCTCTACTCCTATCACTTTCGTCATTACCGGCGTTTGTTGGAGAACGTACTGCCGGAAAATCCATTCGTGCTGGAGCTCGGCGCAGGAACCGGGATCCTGGCGCGACGGATAATCCGCAGATGGGGCGGCCGAGCCGTGCTGGTTGACTCTAACGAATATGCGTTCCAATTGTTTCAACGCGGCAGTCAGGCTGGAGAGCCAATTGAGTATGTACGTGCAGACGTTTTATCTCTAGAGTTCGATCCTGTTTTTGATCTCGTTTACAGCGACGGATTGATCGAGCACTTCCCGAACAAGAGCGACGTCATGGAGGCTCACCTGAGGGCAGTCAAAGAGTCGGGCCTCATAATGTTCTTTGTGCCGAATAATTCTTTTATCTTTAAGACCGTCACGCGTTTTGGACCTGACATGGGTTACGAAGAGAGGTACTCGTTAAGAGCTCTCGTTGCTTTGTCCGAGCGGTTCGGGCTCGAAGTGTTGAAACAAACTCAGTATTTTTTCGAAGTCGGAGTCTTATGCCGAAAGAAGCGCTCGCGCTGAACAGATCGAGGATTAACGCGCCACTCAGGAAAGTAAATCTCTGGGTGTTGCGAAAACTCCAACTGTTGGATGACGCGCGCACCGACGAGTCAGTCTCGAGTATTGCGGAGCTCCTGGTTGGACTCCATGCGAAGAAACCGCAGACACCTTATCTTTCGCTCCTGGCGAGAGTGCCTGACGTGCCGCCTCAGGCTCTGGATGAATCGCTCTATAGAAAGCGCGAGCTTTTACGCACGCACGCTATGCGCGGCACTGTACACATGCTGCCGCAGTCGCAGTATGAAACCGTGTTGACGGCCACCGCCGGTCAGCTCGACAACATGTACCGGAGGGCGTTCAACAACCTGCCCAACAAGAAGAAAATTCAAGATCAGATCTACAGACTGATCGAAAAACGCGGCGCGCTAAGCCACACCGAGATCGCCGAACTGTTGCTGCTTTCTGTCGACGAAAGAGATCTGCACCGACTCCTGAATGAGCTGTGCACCAATCGGGTGCTCATCAAATCGACGGTTCGCGGAACGTGGCGCAGCAGTATCCACAATTACGAGATCCTGGAGCGGTGGCAGCCTGAGATCCCGGCCGGAGAGTCGAGCCTCGAAAAAGCCAGGTCCTTATTGGTTGAGTGGTATTTGAAGGCGTATGCGCCGGCGACGACGGCGGACATCGCCTGGTGGACGGGATTCAGTCAAGCTGAAGTGAAGAAGGCGATCAACGCGCTCGGACCGGCCCTCGACTGCCGGCACTTCGACGCGTTGGACCAACCCACCTGGATGTTAGTGGATGATCTGGAAGCATTTCAGAAGTGGACGCCGCCAAAGCGGGCGCAGGTAAATCTGCTGCCCAGCTTCGATCCGTACGTCGTCGCTTACATCGATCGCGCCAGGTATATCGACGATCGCAATTACCGTGACGTATTTACCGGTGTCGCGGGGATGATCGAACCGGTGATCACTTTCGATGGGAGGATCGCCGGCACCTGGAAGTACAACCTGAAAGCCGGCCGCGTTCCGGTAAAGATTTTCAAGGGTTCGATGGTCCACACGGAACTGCTGGAGCGAGCGGTTGAGCACACGTCGCGTTTCATGCGTGAAGCCGATCGCGTAACGGCGAACTAAACAATGTCAACTCCGATCATTCAAACCGATAATCTCACGCGCGCGTTTGAAGACAAGACAGCGGTCAGCAATCTGAGTCTGAGTGTCGACAAGGGCACCATCTTCGGTTTGATCGGCGCAAACGGTGCGGGCAAGACCACGGCGGTGAGAATGCTCACGACGCTCCTCAAACCAACTTCCGGCAGAGCGACCATCAACGGATTCGACGTCCGCAACGAAGCCCTCAGCGTTCGCAATTGCATTGGTTATGTGCCACAGGAAGCTCACGCCGACGAAGCTTTGACCGGCCGAGAACATCTCATTCTCCAGGGTCGGTTATACGGAATGCAAAAGGACGTGCTCGCCCGCAGAATCGACGAGGTCCTGCGGCTCGTCGGTCTCGAAGCCGAGGCGGACCGGCGCGCCTTGAAGTACTCGAGCGGGATGCGAAAACTGCTCGACGTTGCAGTCGGTTTGCTGCACAACCCTTCGGTATTGTTCGTCGACGAGCCAACAACGGGTATCGACATCGCGCACCGGCAACAACTGTTGGATTACTTTCGCTCCCTTCCGTCTCGCGAGACGACGGTCTTCCTGACCTCTCACTTTCTGGACGAGATAGACCAGCTGGCCCACCGGGTTGCGATCCTGGACCACGGAAGAGTCATCGCTGAAGGCGCGCCCGTTCAACTCAAATCACAATTAGGCTCAACTGTCTTCGACATTACGTTCATGAATGGCTCGACAGACGCCGGAAATGACCTTCGTCTTAGTTTGAAACGTCTGGGAGGAATCGCGAAGGTGATGCCGGTGGGCGCGGGATTGAAAGTCTTCGCAAACGAAGAGGACGAAGTTTTACGCCAGATCAAATCTGTGCTCAATGAATCGAATCATGCCGTCAGGTCACTGTCGGTTTCCAAGCCCAGCTTAAACGACGTCTTTTATTACTTCACAGATCGAGGTTCAGCATGACTACGGCGCTGTGGCGAGATGCGCGCACCATAATGTGGCGGGAATCGAGGTTCCTGTTGCGGAATCCCGTGCCGATAGTTTTGGGGTTTGTAAATCCCGTTATCTGGCTGATGCTGTTCGGCGCGATCTTCTACAACCTCGCCAGATTTCCGGGCTTCCCCGCCCCAAACTACGTCACTTTCCTCGTCCCCGGTATCCTGGCGATGAACGCAGTCGCACGCGGTCTGATCAGCGCCTTCAATCTTGTTTGGCATCGCTATTACGGATTTCTCGACAAGGTCCTGGTGACGCCGGTTTCGCGTAGCGCTATCTTCATCGGACAAGTAACTGTGACGGTACTGTTCGGGCTTGCCGAATCGTTGCTGATCATCGGCGTCGGCTATTTGATGGGCCTTCAGGTGGCAGGCGGGGTCTGGGGAATTCCGATCGTCATGGTGCTGTACGTTTCGCTCCAGCTTACGTTCATCAGCATCTCGATGATGATGATCAGGATGGTGCCGGAACAATTCATCGGCATGTTGCAGCTCTTGATTTTGCCGCCTGTGTTCCTGAGTTCGGCCTTGTTTCCGCTCGCCTTCGCGCCCTGGCTCATTCGCAAGGTTGCCGGCTTCAATCCTTTGACTTACGCGGTCGAGGCGATGCGCGTAGTTTTTATCGAGGGATTAGAGTGGGAGAAGATCGTCACCTCCTGGGCGGTGGTGATTGCGGTCTCGGGAGTGATGCTTACGCTTTCACACAGGCTTTTCCTGAAAGGTGTCTCGCGGCACTAACAGTTGACCGAATCCCATAGATCTGCGTTCGCGTAGCACGCCGTCCGTGATCTCGAAATGGCGTGCCGGAACAAGTATCATCTCGGGCTGATGGGTGACGATCACGACTGACCGATTCCTTCCAATCATACCGGTGAGTAATTCAATCGTCTCGCTTCCGTTCTTCTGATCGAGATTGCCAGTGGGCTCGTCGGCAAGAATGATGCCGGGTTCGCGAACCAGGGCTCTCGCAATCGCCACGCGTTGCTGCTCGCCGCCAGACAATTCAGCGGGCTTGTGATGGGCGCGATGAGTGAGTCCGACTGCTTCGAGCAACTCCAATCCACGCCGTTCCTCGATGCGCTGTCCATTCAATGTGAGTGGCAGGAGAACATTTTCCAACGCCGTCAGGTGTCGCAGCAGATGGCTGCTTTGAAACACGAAACCGATACGCTCGCCGCGCAGCCGCGCGAGTTCGTCTCTCGTGAGTGAATGGGTGCTTTTTCCTTCCAACAGAAGCCTGCCGGCGCTGGGTCGATCCAAGCATCCGAGTATGTTCAGGAGCGTTGTCTTCCCTGAACCGCTGGCGCCGCTGATCACAACCAGCTCATTGGACCACACTCGGAACGAGACGCGTTCGAGCACGGATACTGAGTTGCTTCCATGCGCGTAGATCTTCGAAATTCGGTCTGCCTCGATCATTGGAGCTGATGCGTGTTCAGGCACGTCGGATCGCCTCCGCAGGTTCGAGTCGCGCGGCCTTGTACGCCGGATAAGTCCCGCAAACAACCGTAATCAGAACTGAGAATACTACTGAGAACGCCAACAGGTAGGGCGCCACCGGCATCACCGCCACACCAGCAATTTGTTGAAGCAACAAGAGCAACACGAAACCGAGGACACAGCCGGCCGCTGCGCTCAGTAAACCGATACCGCCGGCCTCCGAAAGGAAGATCGTAAGAATGGTCCTGTCTTTCGCGCCCAGGGCTTTCATGATCCCGATCTCGTCGATCCTCTCGCGCACGCTGATGAGCATCATGTTGGCGACTCCGATCCCACTGACTAACAAAGTCAACAGGCCGATCAAGGAAACGATGGCCGTGAACTGACTGAGCAGATTCTCCACTTGTTTTAACAAGCGCTGGCTGGACACGACGCCGAACTGAGTCGAACCGTGTCGCTGCTCGATAACTTCATCGACCTTAGCGGCGACGGATTCGGTCACCGAAGAACTCGCGGCTCGCGCTTCGATACCATCATAATAGTTGCGACCGGTGAATTCGGTGGCCTCATCCAGCGACGCAAAGAGAACAATGTCGGGACTCACGATCGGCCCCTGACGTCCGCGCACACCACCCACTTCAGCCATGGTCCCCACGACAGTGAACTCGTTTCCATCGATTAGTATCTTGTCGTCCACGACGATGGGACGCGCGAAAGCATCTTTGGCCGTCGCGTAACCAAGCACCACTTCCCTCTTTTTGGAGTCGATCAGGAAACGACCGTTCTCGACTTGTTGCGCCGCGACCTCCGGATACGACTCCGGGTCGACGAACAACACAGTCAGGTTCAGCGAATCGCCCTGATGGACCACCGGCAAGTCTTCCTGCACAAAGGCCGAAGCTCCCGTAACCTGAGAGACATTCCTAACACTCGCCACGTCGACGTCGTCGAAGCGTGCGCCCGGCTGCCGCCGCAGACTTTCAGCCGGCGGACCGAACTTGACTTCCGGCTGGTCCGCCAAGACGATGAGACGATTCGTTCCGAACGCTGCGAAGTCCTGAATCAACTTCACGCGAAACGCCATCGAGAGCGTAAGCGTGGATCCGATGGCCGCAGTTCCGAGGATAACTCCGAGGCTCGTCAGCCACGTCCGCAACGGGTGGCGGCGCAGATTGTTGAAACCGAGTGTAAGAAAGGGGCGGAAACTCCCGACTCCGAGAAATACCGCGAGCCCAATGAGTCCAAACAGCAACATCCAGCCAACCGCGATCAGAATTCCACGAACGTTGACGCTCGTCGGAGCGCCTTCGAGTTTGAGCGTACGCTGAAGTTTCAGCCGATGCCCGGCTATGTCGACGTAAGAAAGCGAGACGATCCAGTGCGTGCTGCCGGAGTCTGAAAGTCTCACCAGCAAACTCTTCCTGCTGCCCGCTTCAAGCGTTTCAATGGTCCTGGTCTCGTCGGCCGCAGCGCCTTCGGCCGACAACGATATGCTTAGATCGCGAATGTCGTATTTATCTTTGTTCTCGATCGACAACCGCGCTTGAGATGACTCGTCGGCAACCAGAGAGAACGATAGGTTAGCTGCTCCACCCAGGACGGGTTCACCGAGTTGAATGTCCGGAAGCGATTGATAAGCAATGCGATAGGCATAACACGGATCTTTGTCGCTCGTTCCGCCGAAACCCAGCGACTGCCGGTAATACCCGAGGGCCATCAAGGGCCAGTGCGTTGCATAAAGGGTGTTGCTGTAAGGATCGATTCCCAACACCGTGTAGTTACCGCCCGGCCAGTCTCCCGCGGGCTGCTGGTTTGCGAGCAGGTAATCCACTCCGCGTCTGGCAGCTTGCCTGGCATCAGGTCGATCGACGGCGAGCAGTCCCATGATCACCCAGGCTGTTTGCTCAGCGGTGCTGACTGGCGACAACTCCGAATAAACAAGGCCACGAGCCGGATCCCAGGAAGCGTAGACTTCACCCCAACCCCCATCCTTGTTCTGGGAGGCGAGCAGCCAATTGACAGCCTTCTGAACAAATGGCGAACTCATATCGGCCCTGACGTCTTTCAAGGAGACCAGCACCGCTCCCGTGCCATACAGGTAGCTCAAACCCCAGCGGCCGTACCATGAACCCTGGGCGGTTTGTGAGCGCTGCAAATAGTTGATGGCTTGCTTGATCCGCTCGTCCGGGAAGTGATAGCCATTCTCACCCAACGCGGAGAGAGCATGGGCAGTGACGTCCGGTATGCTGGGATCTTCGATACCGGTGGGCAGCTTTGAATCGTTGTCGCTGTCGTCGTCTCTGATGAAAGTTGCCCACCCTCCATCGTCGCCCTGCATGTAGAGCAGCCAGTCAATCCCCTTCTTTACAGCAAGCCGCCGCTGAAACTCCATGTGCGCGCTGCGCCCGAGAAACTTACTCATCGCCCAGGTGGCGAAACCCGTATCGTCGGCATCACTGTAGACGGTCGCATCAGGGTTATAGGACCATCCGCCCGGCGGAGTTTCGGATAGATCCAGACCACCCGGCGATTGAGCATTTCCCAACCAGCGAATCGTCCGCTGCACGTTTTTGTCGCAGGCGTCCACCTCGGCCGCACGCAGAGCAACGAGCGCAATCGAGGTGTCCCAAACGCTCAGCTTGAACGGAGTCTGGTAGCCGTCGGGTACTTTCAACGCCCGCATGAAGAGGAAAGCGTCGACGATTCTCGCTCGGTAGCGCGCCGGGTCGAGATCGTGCATCGCCATCGTACCCAGGACGGTAGGAATCGTAGTGAACCAGGCACCGTCGGCAGACTGATGACTGAGGAGCCATTCCTCTGCCGTTCGCAGCGCCTGCTGTTCTGAAAGCGATAACTCGTCCTTTCGATGCATGGCTCTCAACGTGGCGCAGGCAACGAAGGCCTCGCGCCACCAGGCAGGACGTTTGCGGAGCGAATCGGGGGAATCGTTGGGAATCTTTAGCGCGGTTATATCGAACTGTTTGAGGGTCTCCGAATCCCAATCGTTCCGATTGAATGCCGCATAGAGAGTTTGGGCCAATGGGTCCAAATGTGTAACACCGCCGTGAATCGCAACGTACTGTTGGGCTTTGAGGAGTTTCGGGTTCTTCTTCGATACGCCGGCAACTTCGAGGGCCAGCGTGGCCACGGCCGTATTGGCGAGGGTGGCGGGTGAGGGTCCCAGCGCGCTGTGGCCCCACGTGCCATCCGGTTGTTGGCTGTCAATCAACCATTGCACTGAGCGATCGTAGTAAGGCCGATCAAAATGCTTGACGTAGTTGGCCGCGAGCACATAGTAAGCGGTGTGACGCGCCGCCATCATGACGTATCCGGCCCAATAACCTTCCGGTTTTTGCTGAGCGTAAAGCGCTTCCTTCGCGCGATCGATCGACCGGTCTAGTGCTGCGCGATGATCATCAGTTCCCGTTTGTGCTCTGGGCGCGGTCTGTTGGGAGACGAGTAGAAGTATGACTGCTGCGGCGCATATGCACCTAAAACGAGACTTGTTCTTCTTAGCCATGATGTGAAGTGGATACCTCGCTTTCCAGAACGGACTCCGCAAGCAGCCGGGATTCAGTGATGATCCGTCTGAAGATTCGCTCGAGCGCCGCATTGTTAAGCGGACCCTTGTTTTCCTGGAGCAGACGGTTCACGATCTCATCTTCTCTTTGCGCGTCGTACACCGGTCGTCCGGCAGCCGCTTTGAGTTTTCCCGCTCGGATGGCTGTCTGCACGCGCAAGTTCAAGAGACGCAGGATCTCGCGATCGATTAGATCGATCTCTCGTCGCACTGATTGGAGACTCAACGTCATTTTCCGTTTTTGACTAATTCTGTCGCGCCATGACGTAATCGGCCAATTCACACAGCAATCGTGTAGGTTCAGGGCAACCGTACCCCATCGTCAGAATATTTTTGGCTTCGGCTAAGAGATTCAATGCGCGTCGTTTCGCTTGCTCAGCGTCACGCTTAAGAGTAAGGCTCTGCACGCGCTGTGAAGACGCCGTTAACAGCTCGTCTTCTTCCAGGTCGAGCAGATCGTCTCGGATTTGAAACGCCTCGCCGAGGAGCATGGCAAAGTGGGACTGCAATGCGAGTTGCTCGTCGCTTGCTCCCGAAAGGATCGCGCCGAGCTGAAGCGACATCTTCATCATTGCCGAAGTCTTGAGACTTCGGACTGCCTCATAGCCTTCCGAAAGATGAGACTCGCGAGCAATGGATGTCTCTAACTGGCGCGTGACGGAAATGTCCAGGGCCTGTCCAACGATCATCCCTTGTGGACCAATACACTGAACCAGTTCCTGATGGGCCTTGATCAGCACCGAGTCGTCTTTGCCGGCACACTCGAATATCAAACCGTAGGCAGAATTCAACAGACCCAACGCCACCAGCACTGCCAGAGCCTCCCCAAACTGAAGATGAAGACACAGACGTCCGCGTCTCTTCGCGGCGTTATCCATCAACGGCAGATCGTCGAAGATCAGTGAACTTGTGTGAACGTACTCGACCGCCACCGCTACGGGCAGCACCGAGGCAGGAGTGCCGCCAAACAACTCCGCGCCGAGAAACGTGAGCACGGGCCGAAGACGTTTACCACCGGGGAAAAGAGCGTAGTTGACTGCTTCGTTGAACCTCGCGCCGAACGGCGGCGAGGCGGAAGGCATGTAGGCGCGCAGGCCTTCTTCAATCGAAGGACGCACGCTTTCCAGGTATGCGAACAAACCTGAGTTCCGAACCAGTGAACTTTGGTTGTTCTGTACTTCCATTGGTATGCCCTCGTAGCCTGAAGAGGTCGGATACCTGCCGGTTTGGACCGAGCGGTCTACGAAGCTCTTTTCTCTTTATGGCGCTTGGTTGTAGGAACGATGTTGCTCGCGTGCGTGCGATTGTCCAGTCCCCGAGTAGTGCGATAGGTGTGGTTGTAGAGCGCGAAGGTCATGAGCACTTCAGCCATGTTCGTGTTTGTCAGCAAGGTTTCGGCCATCGCCTGTCGTTCCTTGAAAGTTTCTCGATAACGGCTCGGTGTTTTGCCAAAGGCAGATTCAAAGTCCCGCACGAAATGACTCTCGTCATGCAGGCCCACTTGCGCGCCAATCTCCTTGATACTGTAGTTAGTCTGTTCCAGCAGTGAGCGAGCGTTTTGAAGTTTGAGTTTTCTCACGTACTGCTTAGGTGAGATCCCCATCTCGGCTTTGAAGAGGTGGCGTAAACGAGACGCTGAGAGGTTCATTGACTTCGCGAGGTCCTTGAAAGACACCTCGACGCGTAAGTCACTGCTGAGTATCTCTACGACTCGACGAATTCTAAAATCCATAATCACTTGAAAGCTCTCTATGCGCACACGTCGTTTCAAGACACACGACTATCCGCAAAGGACGAAAACTTCTTTCAGTTGAATGCGGGGTAAGCGAAGACAGTCACCCGCGGCGGAGATCGGACGAGGGTGTTGCGCTTGGCAGGCCGAAAATTCCAACCCACAGGAATCGGAACTCTCCAGCCACCAACCGGCCAGATCGATGCATCAGTACCGAGTTGGTTCCAACGCCGCACCCGTCAGATTTAAGCGATACCGTGGGCTGACTTTTGGTGACTTGAATGCTGACGCCGTCGACACTGCAAGGGTTGTAGTGCCTGAGCAAAGGATGCCGTAGAGGTCGTGACCACAAACGCGCTGCCCACGTTAAACCAAGCGCACCAGGAGGACCCTAAAAAACTGGCAATCATATTTGCCGCTGGTGTCAGTCAAGCAATCAAAGACCAGAGAGAAGCGCTTTTTCCGACCTTGCTTCAGTTTCACTCCGCTTCGATCTTCGTTTTCGTTTTCCGCCGACAAGTGTGTTCTCAAAATTCCAGCAGATCACTAATAACGAAAATTAGGAGTGAAGAATCGGTAGCGGGCCCAAGCTACTTAGTTGACGCTCGGCATTATTGCGTCGCCTGACAAAAACATCAACACTTAATTTCTCACCTAGCCACTTCCGCCAATAAATAGCCGCTATTGCTAACTGAAATGACTTGCCACAAAGAGTACGTAAGATGGATAAATTCCCTGCACCGAAAAGTCGTCCCTTACTCGCAAGGGATTCGTCATCGAAAACGATTCCGACCTAACAGCAGAGTGCTTTCACCTTGCCTTCAATCAGGTTGAATCGTCTGAAGCAAACGCTTCTTCGTGGGAGTAATCAAGCTTCGTTCCCGACTTGTTAAAGATGAGCGCCTCAGCACACAAGCAGAAGATTGACTTGAACAATTGGTGGGCCACCTGCCTTCAGTCACTGCAAAAGGGCAGAAGCATCTCTCGCGAAGATGCTCGTCGCGGCTGGAATGCTCTCTGGGAAGAGTGGGAGAAGATCGACATCGACATGCTGCGCAGCAATTATCTTCCGGAAAAGGTGAAGCTCGCGCTGGCGTTCAGAAAGGTGGCGCCGCTGACGCTGATGTTGGCGCCAACGTTCCTGATGGGACTTACCGCCAAGGGATTGAGTGTCGATGAGCTGACAGGTTTGGTCGACAGTTTCCACGATCACGGCTGGTTCAGCGAGTACCAGGAAACTGAACTGCCCGACCAGGATACGGTTTACTCCAACGGCTTTGGCGGCGACGGCGTGAAGACAATCAACGTTTCAACTGCCGCCATGATCATCGCGGCCGCCGCCGGCGCTCCCTGCTACAAAATGGGGAGCCGCACCTACTTCAGTCACTCCGGCTCCCACAACTTTCTCGAACTGGTCGGCGTTCAAGCCAGCGAAACGCCTCAGCACGCCTTAAAGACCCTGCGCGAGGTTGGAGTGGCTTATATCGACGGGGTGGCCACCTGCACCGGCCCGACGAAAAACATCGGCACGGGTCTGTCGTTGATGCCGAACGCGAAAGAATTGATGAAGACAATGACTTATCCGTTTCGCTTTCCGATTCTATGTTTGAACCCGATGAACCCGAGGCTCTCCATTCGCGGTGTTAGCACGCTCGAGACTGAGGTACCGGCGAAAGTGATTCGGCAACTCTTTCCCTACACAGAACGGCTTGACGTGGTTGCGGGTCTAACACCAGAAGAAAGAGTCATCGACGAAGTTTCGAACGTCGGTCCAACCAAAGTCACTGAATATCGAGACGGCCAGCTCCGGACTTTCATGACGAACCCCGAGGACTGGGGCGTTCGACAAGCACGGACCAAAGATATCCGCTGCACTGACCCGTGGCTCGCTGCGGTCAAGTGCATGGAGGTCTTCGCGGGCGTTTGCCACGATGCCAACAAAGACTTGTTGCTCATCAACGCCGGCCATTTTCTCTATGTTGCAGGCAAAGCAAACACCCGTCTCGAAGCCACTGAAAAAGCAAGGGCGGCGGTCGACGACGGTCTGGCCCTGGAGAAACTGCGCCGTTGGGTGGCAGCCTCCAGCGGCGAGCTCGGAGTCTTTGAAATGATCCTTGCCGCGGCGAAAGACAAACGTTCCGACAGCATCAAGCAGACTCTCACGCTTAACAAGTACAAGACGGCCGGTGCACATGCACCGCAATAAACGAACCGCGATAGAGGCGAACGATGAAGGTAACTCTGGTTCATTGTGACTACGACATCCCGGAAAGGTTGAAAGACCTGGCATTGCCCGGCATCCCGCTGGGTCTGGCTTACGTCGCCGCAGTCGCGGAACGAGATGGTCACAACGTCACGGTGATCGACGCGTATGCGGACAGCAGTTCCGTGCAACGGACCATCCAGCGAGTGCTCGCCTCGAAGCCCGACGTACTGGGCATCTCGTGTGTGACTGCGTCTGTCTATTTCGCGCTCGACATCGCGACGGCCGTGCGCGCTGAGGTGCCGAAGATCGTGTTCGGCGGCATTCATGCGACGTTCTCGCCTGACACTTTCAAAGACGTTGCGAATGCTGTTTTTCGCGGAGAGTCGGAAGAGAGTTTTCCCGAGTACCTGGCGGGCAAGCCGTTGAGTGAAATCGGAGGCGTCAGTTACACCGACGAACGGATTGGCGCGTTTCGTCATAACGCCATCCGCCCGTTGATCGCCAACCTCGACTCGTTGCCGTTGCCGGCTCGCCATCTTTTTGATTTTGGTTCGCGGCGTTACAAGCTGTTTCGTCACTTGCCTTTTGCCAGTCTTCTCGGTGGACGCGGCTGCCCGATGCGCTGCGTCTACTGCCAGAACGCCGAAGTCTACGACACGTATCGGGCGCGTTCTCCTCGTCTGATCGTTGACGAGATGGAATGGCTATTCAAGACCTACAACATTCGGCATTTCGCGTTCGTCGACGAAGACGGAATGATCAGCCCGCGTCACATGCGCGAGATGTGTGACGAGATCATCGCGCGCAATCTCAAGTTCCGTTGGGGATGTGATTCGCGCGTGGATCGTCTGACCGATGGCGACCTGCTGCAACACATGGCGAAGGCCGGCTGCGGTTTCTTCTTTCACGGTGTCGAATCCGCCAACGACGAAACCCTCGCGCGAATGCGCAAGGGCGGCAATGCCACCTCCGAACAAACCCGTAAGGCGTTCAGGCTGGCGCAAAAGGCCGGAATCAGATCGGTCGCCTCGACCATTCTCGGGTTCCCCGGTGAAGACAAACCCTCGGCTGAAGCGACTGTCAAATTTCTCAAAGAGATAGGCGCTACTTACGCATTTTTCGGTTTGCCGACGCCGTTTCCTGGCTCAACCTTCGGCAACATGTGCGAAGCCAACGGCTGGGTCAAGGTGCGCGACTGGTCCAAGTACACAGTCATGAACGCGGTGATCGAGTGGCCCGGCGGTCCGACGCTGTTGGAGCAGACCGAGATGGTCGACGCCGCATACAAGTCCTTCTACAACCGTCCGGGCTACTGGCTGGGCCGTCTTTTTTACGAACTGCCAAGGCTCGATTGGCCCACGATCAGCGCTTTTTCGAAATGGAGCTGGGAATCGTTCGTCAACACTTTCAAATGGGGCCATTCAAAGGAAGAGAAAGAAGAGTTGCCCGGTGCCGGGCTCGCGACGGCTCAACTTACACAATGGAGCAGATGACGGTCGATCAGGAGTCACGAAATGACAAAAATAATCTCACCAGTGAAGTCGGTCGAAGGAGCCGCGCGCGTTTCAGCCGCGGGTGCCGACGAGCTTTATGTGGGCGTGCGTCTGTCCGGTTTGCGATTCATGTCTTATTCAGGACGCAAGGCGGCTTGCTGCCTGAACGACTACGACGAACTCGCGGAGGCTTGCCGTCTGGCCCATTCGTATGGGACCGAGGTGAACCTCACCGCGAACCTGCCTTTCATGTCGGATCTTCTGACGCCGGTCGTGAAGAGCTATCTCAAGAACTCAATCGCCGCTGGAGTCGACGCGCTGATCATCGCGGACATGGGCACACTGCTGCTGGTTCGAGACATGGGAATCGATCTTCCGATTTACGCTTCCAGTTACTTCGTCGCGCGCAATCTCGAATCGATCTACTTCTTGCAGAAGCTGGGCGTTACTCGTCTCATCTGCTCGCCGGATTCGACGCTCGACGAGATACGCGATCTGGTAGAGCGCTCTCCGATCGAAGTTGAGGCATTCGTTCACGGTGAGGGTTGCAGCAACGTCGGCGGCAACTGTTACCTGCTCCACTCTCAACGTCCGAAGCAATACGCGCCGTATGACGATGCGCCGGCGTCTCCCATTGCTTCGCAGCCCGGCGAGGACACTTCTCTGGTGTCGATCAGCGATCGAATTCCCTGTTTGTTCGACTACGAGACTCACAGGCTTACCGAAGACGGCGAGGTAGGACCACCCGAAAACATTCCGATCATGGATTCGTTCAGCTTCTGCTCGTTCTGTTTCGTGCATGAACTCGTCGAAATGAAAGTAGGCGGCATGAAGATCGTCGGCCGCTGCGCGTCGGAGGATTTTCAGGAACGCACTACGCGTCATTACCGGCAGCTGGTCGATTTCGCAAAGGCCCGCGACCTGGAAGGAACCAAAGAAGAGATTCAGACGCTGCGCCGGCAGTCACCCGAACTGATGAAGCTGTGCACCAACAAGCGGTGTTACTACGCGCCGTGGTCGGGAGCTGAAAGAGAAACGTTCGAGATCCCGTTCGCGGACAAGAAACTCCGCGTGCTCCCGGTGATCCAGGTCGGCGCCGCCAAGACTTTCTCCACCGTCGCTAACGAAGAACTTCAGGATTCCAGAGTGCGCTGATGGATTTCACTGTTCAAGCCGAACATCCGCCGGCTCTGCGACAAGCCTTGCAGAGCAACTGTGACGCCGTGCGTTACGGCGCCGATCTTTGCGAGCTCAAGCTGCTTAACGACGGCCAGATGCGAGAGTTCCTGAAGAACTTGAACGACAGCGGCAAGAGTTTCGGATACGTCTGCCCGCGTCTTCCGCAACAACTGTTTCCGATCGTCGAACGGCATCTTGCGATGATTAACGACGAAACGATCAAGCCGATCAAAGTGATTACCAACGATTGGGGCGTGCTGAATCAGTTAGCGGAAGGAAAGTATCCGAAGCTTGTTCCCTATCTCGGCCGGCAACTGATCTCGATCCCGCATCGTGGACGACCTTCAATGGCCGACCTGATGGGCGGTGAAAGCTGGTTCAAGCGCATGGCCGTCGAAAAGGTCGGCGGGTTGATATTCGACAAGACAAACCTGCACTTCAAACCAACGCTGAAGTTTCTCAAGGAACAGGGCGTGAGAGGCGCTGAAATCGACTGGGTGCCGAAAACTTTTGGCGAGATGAAAGAGCTTGCCGCCGGCGGCTTTCAATTTTCAGTGCATCTCGGACTCGTGATTGTGGCTGTCGTGCGTCGTTGCCACACGGCTCGTTATTTCGACGAGCCCATTCCGCACTCTTGCTCGAAGCCCTGTTTTAAAACCGCGTTTCTTCTGAAGCACGAGATCTTCGGCGAGCTCTATATGGACGGCAATACGATCTTTGCCCTCTACGAGCCGACGGCCAAAGAGATGCGCCAACTGACGGCAAGCAAAGCCAGTGAACTGGTGATCACGATGGGTTCCATGACGAAAATTCAAACCTCTGAAGACATCAATCAGCGAATAGCGTCAATCAAGAGTTTGATGAAACTATAGAAAGTTTAAGCAATGAGATTTACCGGAGAACGAGTCATTCCAAACAGGTACGAACTGAAGCCGATGCTCCAGGAGCATCTGGTGCGCTACGAGTTTGCCCTGCCGTACATCAAGAATGCGAACGTCGTCGATCTTGGATGCGGTTGTGGTTACGGAGCTCACCTGCTAGCGAAGAACGGAGCGAAATCTGTCGTTGGCGTCGACGTCGCCGAAGATGCTTTGGCTTACGCCGAACAACATTACGCCGCTTCCAACCTGTCATTTAAAAAGATGGACGTCACAGCGCTGAATCTTCCTGATAAGAGCTTCGATACCGCGGTCTGTCTTGAAGTCTTCGAGCACGTCGACGATTACAGCGCGCTGCTGCGAGAGTCGGTCAGAGTGCTCGTGCCGGGAGGCACGTTGGTCCTGTCCACGCCCAACAAGCTGGTGTGGTCGCCAGGAAAAGAAAGACCGATTAATCCGTGGCACATCTGGGAGTTCACTCGCGAAGACTTCGGCAAAATACTGGATGCGCACCTGGGGGACGTCGAGTACTGGTGCCAGACGACAAAGGTGCCCGGCATCATTCCCTTTATCCTGCTCAACCTTAGGTTGCAGGGATACTACGTCCGCAGTCAGTCGCGAACGGCCCGGCTCGTCGAGTGGTTGCACAACTCGGCAATCAAAGTCGCCATGCTTCCGACCCGATTCATTCCGGGAGCGATGGATAACAATCCAAACGTGATCCTGCCCGAGTCTGAATTACCCCCGAACAGACAGTATTACTTTTTGGCGGTAGGAAGAAAGGCGCCGACGCCGGCGTGATCTCATAGCCGCCGGCTAATTGCTTTTTGAGGCCATTATGTCGACCTTGATCAAAAACGTATCCCCGGAATCGATCAGAGAAACGGTGAGCGTGTGCCCTGAGTGTGACGCGATTCTAGTGGCCCACCTGGTCGAACGCGATGGCCGGCTGATGATGACCAAACGATGCGCTCAGCACGGCAGTTTCGAAACCCTTTACTGGTCCAATGCCGACGACTATCGCCGCATCATGAAATTCCAGCACCTGCCGGAAGAAGGCAGGCTGCGAAACAAATCCTGCCCGAACGAGTGCGGCCCGTGTAAAGAGCACAAAGGCTCGCCGCTCATCGCACTGATCGATATCACGAACCGCTGTGACTTGACGTGTCCTATCTGCTTCTCGGAATCGAAGCTGGAGATGGAGCACACTGTCGAGCCGACGCTTGCTCAGATCGAAGGGATGCTCGCTCAACTGAAGGAGCGCGGCACCGCGGCTCGCATGACCGTTCAGTATTCCGGCGGCGAACCGACCATGAGAGAAGACCTGCCCGAAATGATCGGCATGGCCAGGCGGATGGGTTACGGCCGCATCGAGATCAATACGCACGGGCTGCGACTCGCCCGCGAAGACGGCTACGCGCGCGTGCTCAAAGACGCCGGTCTTACTGCCATTGGCCTCCAGTTCGACGGCATCGACGACGAGATCTACAAGTTCAATCGGGGCGCCAAACTCTTCTCGCAAAAGCAGCGCGCGGTCGAAGCGTGCAAAGAGGTAGGGCTGGGCATCGTGCTCGTCGTCACGTTGACTAAAGGTCTCAATGAAGGCGAAATCGGCGACATCATCAGGTTCGCGGCGCGCAACAAAGAGGTCGTGAAACGAGTGGTGGCCCAGACTCTCACTTTCTATGGCCGAGCCACGCAGTTTGACGTTAACGAGCGCCGCGCGACTCCTTACGATTTCATGAAATGCCTGGAAGACCAGACGGACGGCGCCATCAGGCGCAGCGACTTCTACCCGGTCGGCTCGATGCTTCCCGTCGCCGAGTTCTTCGAACAACTGACCGATCAAAAACAGGATCGCCTTTACACGCATCCGTGCTGCAACGTAGCAACCTACATCTACGTCACGCCGAACGGCGACCTCGTCCCCGTCAATCAGTTGGTGAAGGTCGAGCCCATCCTCGAATTGATGGCTAAGGGCGCGGCGGACTTGAAGCGCAGCAAAGGAATCCGGCGCGCGCTGATTAAGTTGAAATACAGCGGCAAGCTGTTGGCGAGCGCTTTTACCAAAGTCTCGAACCCGATTTTCAGGCGCGTGCTCGTCAACAGCATGTTCAAGGGCTCGTACGATCCGATGGCTGACCTCGATGACGTCCTGATGGTCAGTTGCGTTCATCACATGGACAAATGGAACTTCGACGTTGAACGGGTCGAAACGTGCTCGATACATTATTTGACCGCCGACGGCAACCAGGTGCCCTTCTGCAGCTATAACACCTTCTATCGACAGAAGGCAGAGCAGCGAATCTCGTCCGGCAGTTTTGTGCCGATCGACGAGTTGCGCCGTGGTGTCGCTCCCGGCCTGGTGCAGATTTCAGGACTTCCGAAGAGAGCCTCAACTACTTAGGATAGAGAGCGCTCCACCAACCTGACTGATCGGAAGGCCAAACAATCATGCTTGACGTTTCAAAGACTGCCGAGTGGTTACTCGAACAAGCAGAACCGTGGGTAGTGCTGAATACGCATCGCGATCTGCTCGGACAGAAAGACGACGCGCCGGAAGTAAAGCGGGCGATGGACCAACTGAAGAAAGATCCGCGAGTGAACGAACTGCTGGATGAAGTTAAGGTGTGGCCACCGAGACTGCCGTTGGGCCGCGCCTACGATCCAAAAGATTCGTTGTGGAAACTTTCGATGCTGGCCGACTTCGGACTCACCCGCGAAGACAAACGCGTGGCGCAGGTGGCGGAAAAGATCTTCGCGCATCAGGCGACTGCGCCCGCGCCTCCAGGCTTTCTCCACGGCGGCTTCGATCACACGAAGAGTTGGGACAAGAAACCTTACGTCTGCATCTCGCACATCATGACTTACTCGCTGGCGCGGTTCGGTTATCTCGGCGACGAGCGTCTGGAAAAAGCGTATGACTACGTAAAGTCGTGGCAGCGGCTTGATGGCGGCTGGCACCCGACTGAGGCCTGCCTGGCCGGCAACGAACGTGAAGACGATCCGAGTTGTCCGTTCGGCACCGTCAACGTGCTGCGAGCGATTGCGGTCCATCCAAAACTCAAAGAGAGCAAGACGGCCGCGAAGGGAGTTGCTTACGTTCTCGATTGTTGGGAAAGGCGTAAGGAACCATGCCGTCCTGTCGGCTTCGGCATGGGATCCACGTTCAACCGGTTGCAGTATCCATTTGTACAACACCAACTGCTCAAGACAGTCGACACGCTTTCGAATTTTGACTTCGCGCTTGGCGAGAGGCGTTTCGCTGAGATGCTTTCTCACGTGGCGAGCAAAGTAACGGACGAAGGCCTGTTCAAAGCCGAAGGCATCAACAAGCCTTACGCGGAATTCGATTTCGGACAGAAGAAAACGATCTCGCCCTGGATAACTTTTCTCGTGGCGAGAGCCGTTCAGAGACACGGTCGGACGAAGAGCAACGGCTCGAAGAAAAAAGACAAAACCAGAAAATAAAAGGCTGGCCCGCCGTTGTTGCGAGGGTCGGTCTATGGCGTTCCCGTAATGGGTGCTTGAGTTATGGCCACTATTCACGCTGAAGCGGCGCCGCAACATCGATCGACGAGCAACTCGCGAATGACTCCGCCTTTTGTGAGCGGCACCCGGCTGCTCGGCAGTATGGGTGAGTTCAGAAAAAGCCCCCAGCGGTTCGTTCTCAAGCTCCACCGCGAACTCGGCGACGCATTCATCTATCGAAAGGCATTCTGGACCACCTGTCTATTTGCTCACCCGGATCAGATCAAACACGTGCTTCAGGACAACAGCCGCAACTACAACAAGGACACCTTCGATTGGAAAAACATTCGCGCGTTTTTCGGCACCAGCTCGTTGACTGCCGACGGTGAACCGTGGGTACGCCGGCGCCGTCTGGTCCAACCGTCTTTTCACAACGATCGTCTAGTGGCTATCGCCGAGATCGTCACGACAGCGTCCGGCCAGATGCTGCGGGACTGGGAGAAATTAGAACAGCGCCGGGAACCCATCGATATAGCGGCCGAGATGATGCGATTGACGCTGAAAGTGGTGGGCAGCGCCCTCTTCAGCAGCGACCTGCTCGACGAAGCCGAAGTAATCGACCAGGCGACAGCAGCGATTCTCGAGTACTTCGAGCATCAGGTGACTACTATCCTTCCCTTGCCCTTGAATGTCCCCACCGCGCACAACCGGAAGTTCAAGGCCAATATGAAGAACTTTCATCGCGTCGTTATGCGCATCACAAACGCGAGGCGCGCCAGGGACGCTTGGCCGGACGATCTGTTGACGATGTTGCTCACAGCGAGAGAACACGAGTTGGACACGGGGATGAGCGATGCGGAACTGCTCGACGAAGTCGTGACTATGATCTTCGCCGGTTATGAGACGACCGCGACGGCGCTGGCGTGGACGTGGTTCCTGTTGTCGAAGTATCCGGAAGTCACGCACAAACTCGAACTCGAAGTCGATCAGGTGCTGAACGGAAAAACGCCCGGGTTCGCCGACCTACCGAAATTGACATACGCACAGATGGTGTTTCGCGAGTCCATGCGGCTCTATCCACCGGTTTGGATTCTGTCCCGAAGGGCCATCGCGGACGACGTGGTCGGCGGGTATGACGTGCCGGCGGGCTCTGTAATTGCTCTTAGCCCTTATGTCACTCATCGTCATTCGAGCTTTTGGGAAAACCCGGAAGCTTTTGTGCCGGAACGTTTCGCCACGGAATTCGCGCAGCATCGGCCTCGCTACTCCTTTTTCCCATTCGGCGGCGGACCGCGACAGTGCGTCGGTCACGCGTTTGCGCAAATGGAGGCGGCGTTGATCATCGCCATGGTCACACAGAGATACCGTTTACACCTTGTTCCGGGACACGACGTGAAACCGCTTCCGTTGGGTATCCTGCGGCCGCTTCATGGGATTCCTATGACGCTGCATTGCAGGTAGTACAGTTTGAGTTTGGTTGTTAGGTCCTCCGTGGATGTTTCTCGCTCCCAGCTTCTTGTGCAGAAACCTTGTCCGTGAAGTGGCCGACATAATTTAGCCCAGAGACAAGTCAATCAGAAAAAAAGCGGGATTTCGCTCGCAGGGGGAAGTCTGTCTTCCGCGGGCCCATAGAGAAGGAGACCAAGAAAATGTCCAACAGAATATCAGCGGCCGGTCCGAGAGATCGCAACACGTTCGCCGCGCATATCATTCGATCCTTTGCCCTCGGGTTGCTGGTTCTTTTCGTTTACTGGAACGCCCTCGGCCAGAGTGCGACCGGTGACGTTTCCGGCACGGTGTCGGACGCAAACACCGCCGTGGTCCAGGGAGCGCGGGTCGCGATCGTCGATCTGGGAACGGGACACAGCAGACACACAGTTGCTGATTCACAGGGACAATTTCGTGTCGCGTTTCTGCCGGCGGCGCAATACCGGCTCACGGCTGAAGCGCAGGGTTTCTCGATGAGCACGCGAGAATTCACGCTAACGGTTGGCCAATCGCTCGTAGTCAACGTCTCGCTCGCGATCAAAAGCGTCGAAGAGAAAATCAACGTGGTCTCCTCGGAAGGAGTGTCGCTACAAACCGGATCCGCTGAACTCGGCGGTCTGGTCTCTCAGACCAGAATCTCAGAACTACCCCTGAATGGCCGCAACGTAGACCAGTTGGCCCTGCTCGAGCCCGGCGTCGTCTCGACGACAAACCGGTCAGTAGGCGGAACGATCCACGGGACGCAGATCAACATCAACGGCGGCATGGGTCGCACCAACAGGTTCGTGTTGGACGGCACGAGCATCACCGATACCTTCAACAATGGTGTCGGCAGCGCCGCCAGCACTTTCCTGGGCGTCGAAGCGATTCAGGAATTCAGAGTGCTGACCAATAGTTACGGCGCGGAGCACGGCCAGAGCAGTGGCGGCGTTGTGAACATCGTAACCAAGAGAGGCGCCAATTCATGGCATGGCAGTGTTTTTGAGTTCCTGCGCAATGACAAACTCGATGCACGCAACTTCTTCGACGCTGAAGAGCCCGGCTTCAAGCGAAACCAGTTCGGATTTTCGCTGAGTGGACCGATAGCCAAAGAAAAGACTTTCTTCTTCTCTTCCGCTGAGTGGCTCAAGGAACGACTCGGCATCACCCGACACACGACCGTACCCACGCTGCTCGCACGACAAGGCAAACTGCCCGACCCTGCGAATCCGAGCCAACTCATCAACATCAATATCAATCCGGGAACACTCCCCTACCTGAATCTATTTCCCTTGCCCAACGGTCGAGATTTCGGTACGGGTCTGGCGGAATTCATCTTCCCCGTTTCACAACTGACTGACGAGACCTTCTTCCAGTTTCGTTTGGACCATAGTTTCACGCAGTCAAATACCTTCTTCGCCAGATACACATTCGACGACGCCGAACGAAGACCGCCGGCTAACTACCCGGCATGGGAGATCGTAGAAAAGTCGCGGAACCAGTTTCTGACTTTGGAAGACACTCATGTCCTCAGTAACTCAATGGTCAACACCATTCGCGCCTCTTACGCACGAACCAACCTCTTCAGCGACGACCGGCTAATCGCTGATTTCCCGGCATCGGCGATTCTCATTCAAGGACGACCTGAGGCACAGCTCTCGATCGGCGGAATGCCCACGACTGGACCAGGCGACCGCCCACCGCGCAGTTCTCTGCAACTGCAAAACCTCTATTCGTTGAGCAACGACATGTCGCTGGTGAAGGGTTCGCACCTGATGAAGTGGGGACTCCTCTTGGACTATTTCCGAAACGAGATCGAGACCAAGTCGTTCTTCGGCGGGAGATTCACGTTTCCCGGACTCAGGCAGTTTCTCGAAGGGCGGCCGACAAGCCTGACGATCATGGCCCCTGGCGCCGATCCCAAACAGAACTTTCTACACTCCCATTTCGGCGTTTACTTCCAGGACAACTTCAAGCTGAGACCAAATCTCACTTTAAACCTCGGCTTGCGCTGGGAGTTTAGTTCGGTGCCAACCGAAAAGGACGATCGAATCGTCGGCTTGCCGGATCCTTTGACTGCTACCGGCGTAACCGTCGGTAAGTTGCTCGAGAATCAGAAAGCCAATCTCGCTCCGCGCTTCGGGCTCGCATGGGATCCGACCGGTGGTGGTGAAATGGTAATTCGCGCGGGGTTTGGAATCTTCTACGACATCAACATCATTCCCTTCATCGCACAAAAGATAAATGGCAATCCGCCGTTCAATAACCGGGTGGTCCTGGTCAATCCCCCGATCACTCCAAACCTGAATGTGCCTGCCTCGATCGACGTCGGACTGCCGGATTTTCACTGGCAGACGCCGCACGCGCTTCACTACAACTTCACGGTCGAGCGGCTCTGGCTCGGAACGTTGTTTGGCATTGGCTATGCCGGATCACGAGGGATAAACCTGGTGCGAACCGGCGAGGTTAATTCGCCCGTCCCGCAAGTCCTCCCCGATGGACGTCTCTTCTTCGCGCCGAACGCGCCGCGACGAAATCCGAGGATGGGATCGATCACGTTGACTCGGCCTGACGGAGACTCCTGGTACAACGCCCTCCAGTTCAGAGTGCAATCGAGAACCTGGCGCAACATGGTGTTTCAGGGAAGTTATACGTTCTCGCGAACGATCGACGAGTCGCAGGGCACGATTTCAGGCGACGCTTCAGGAGCACAGCCGCTCGCATGGTTTGTCGACGATAAGAGTTTCGACAGAGGTCTTGCCGACTATCACCGCAAAAACAACTTCGTCGGGAATTGGATCTGGCAATTGCCGTTTCTCAAGAACAAGGACGGGTTAGCCGGCAGCATGTTCGGCAAGTGGGAACTGAGCACCATCGTCACTCTGCAATCCGGAAATCCGTTCACGCCGGGAGTTCAAGCTGACTTCACCGGCACTCGCTTCGCAACGGACGCACGAGGTCTCGATCGGCCTAGTGTCCGGCCGGGCTTTGATGCGAGTTCCATCATCCTCAATGACCCTAACCGTTACTTCAATCCATCAGCGTTTGTGCTGCCGTTGAGAGGAACTTTCGGCAATCTCGGTCGCAACGTCTTGATTGGACCAGGACTGGCAACCTTCGACTTCGCGGTGATGAAGAACTTCGGTTTCAAACCTCTCGGCGAGAGCGGCAGGCTGCAATTCCGAATGGAAGTCTTCAACCTGCTAAACCATGCCAACTTCAATCTGCCGCAACGGATCACGTTCAACGGCGCCGCGCAGAATGAACAGCCAATCGGCAACGCGGGACTGATCACGTCCACGTCGACCTCAGCGCGGCAGATTCAGGCAGGTATCAAGTTGTACTGGTAAACCCTGAGGCGAGTTTTTATAGGACAAAACTCTCATGACACGATCCGATCGGTTCCGTCTCAAATTCGCTTTGACGATCATGGCTCTTATGAGTTCGCTGATCGTCTGGCTGCCTTCAAACCGGCTGGAAGCCGCCGCCGAGCTTTCAGCCGGCGATGAAATCCTGCCGGTCATCGAAAACTACTGCGCCTTGATGCAGGCAGCGAGTGACGGCAAAGAAGACTATGCCGCGGCCTTCGGCGAAGACTTAGCGCCAGTACGCTGCCTGACGGATCCGTATCCGTCCTTCAACTCGGTGGCCCTGGATCCAAAGAACAACTTCGTCGTGATGGGCGACAGCAATCGAAAGAGTTTGCTCGTCTACGACCGCCGCTCCGGCAGTAGATCGCCCGACACCACCACGCCGCGCCAAACGATCACGGGACCAAGGACTCAGGTTGGGTTCGTCGCCGGCGTAGCGCTCGACACTGAGAACCGTGAGATATTCGCGGTCAACAACGACATCGAAGACACGATGATGGTGTTCTCTTACGACGACGAAGGGAACATCAGCCCGAAACGGCTGCTGGGAGTGCCACATCAATCATGGGGCCTCGCAATCGGCCGTTCATCGGACGAACTCGCGTTGACCGTCGAGTCGCTCGATGCGATTGTGTTCTACCGCCGCACGGCGAACAAAATGGAGCCGCCGACGCGCAGCATTCTCGGAATGCACACGGGCCTCGCCGATCCACACGGAATCATTCTCGACGAAAAAAATAGAGAGATCCTGGTGACCAATCATGGGAACTGGGGCGAGGGTGACGTTTCGATCGGCGAGACCGGCGAGACGTCGGGGGGACGGTTCAATTCGCCTTCGGTGAGCGTCTTCGATTATGGAGCGAAAGGAGACGCGCGACCACGCCGCACGATCGCCGGAGATCGCACGCAACTCGATTGGCCCATGGGCGCCGCTGTCGACACTGTCAACAACGAATTGCTGATCGCCAACAATGGCCAGAATTCGATTCTCATCTTTCACCGCACTACCGATGGCAACGTCGCACCCAGGCGCGTGATTCGCGGGCCGAGGACCGGCATCACGTTGCCGATGGGCGTCGCTGTCGATAACGTCAATAACGAAATCTGGGTCGCGAATTTCGGCGATCACAACGCGCTGGTTTTTGACGCGAAGGCATCCGGTAACGTAGCTCCAAAACGAATCGTACGAAACGCGCCTGCCGGTTCGCCGACCGTTGGATTTGGAAATCCGATGGCCGCCGCCTACGACACTAAACGCCAGGAGATCCTCGTTCCGAATTGAGTGACGCAACCGCGCATTGCGACGTTTGCCAGGTTGGCAAACGGAAACGTTGCTCCGAAGAGAGTGATCGCAGGTCAGGTGACCAGACTGGGACGGACCATGCACGGCATCGCCTACAACGCAATTGACGACGAGATCATTGTCACCAATCCAGTGGCCGCGGCGATCCTTGTCTTCCGAGGCGGAGCGCAGGGCGCCGAACCGCCGGTGCGCATCATCCAGGGCGCGCGCACGAAGCTCGCCTACCCGCACTCCGTCAACGTCGACGTCAAGAACCGCGAGATCATCGTCGGCGATCCTGGTGGCAGAAAAATTCTGGTTTTTCCGCTGGGCGCAAACGGAGACGTTGCGCCGTTGCGAGTGCTTCAGGGACCAAAAACCACTCTCGGTTACGTCGTGGGAATTGCGGTCGATCCGGAGCGGGATCTGTTAATCGCCTCGAGCAGTTCGATACGCGCAACGTTTGAAGGCGCCGGAAACCGCGGGTTGCTCTTCTTCAATCGTACCGATAGCGGCAACGTCGCTCCTCGATCCGTGATCAGTGGACCAAAGACCGGGATCTTCGAAGGGGCGTGGCAGGTTCAAGTCGACTCCGCGCGAGGACTCATCTTCATGTCAGTTGGAAACGTAATCAACTATCGCCCGCGTTACGCGCTGGACAAACTCCGCGACTGGGCCAAAACGGCTGAGATCAGATCGCCCTGGGGTAGCGACCGGCTGGGCTTTGTCGGAGTTTGGGGAGTTGACGACAACGGCGACGTGGCGCCGAGGTTTGCGATCAAAGGGCCCGTGAGCAATCTGGTCCATCCGGCAGGACTGGCGCTCAATCCGCCGCAAAACGAAATCATCGTTACTGACAGCGTGAGGAACAGCACGATGGTCTACTCGATTCCCGGGATCTTTAAGAGCGGAGCAGCAACTTCGAAAAACAGGTGAATCTTAGCAGAGGGAGCAAAGGCTAATGAAAACGACGATCCTTATATTGCTTTGTTGTGTCGCCGCCCTGTTGGTGGGCCTCGCTTGTTCACGCAAGAGTCCGGCCGGCGTCGCTGTCGTCACCGGCAACACGCCGAAGGAGATGGCCCAACACGTCTTCGAAAAGTACGACTGCGAAAGTTGTCACACCCTCGGACGCGAGGGCAAGTTTGGCTTTACGCCACGCGGCGCGCGATTAAAAGAAGACTCTGAAGGGTGTGTGTCGATGCTCACGTCGATGAGCGTCATCGTCCACGTCCCCGAAGCCGAACGAAACGCGCAACAGAAAACGCGCGCGAGCCACTTCAACGAATACGGGTGCGCCGTTTGTCATCAGGTCAAACCCGGCGAGATGAGTCTGACTCAAACCGGTCAGGAGCTCGCCTCACTGCATCTGTCGTGTTCTGAAGTTCAAAATCTGCTGGCGAGAAGCGAATAACGTTGCATTAAGATGAGCCACTTACGACCAAATTACATGATGGTGCGATTGGCGATAGCGCTGATCTTTGTCTCGCTTGCGGTTACGGGTGGCGGGATCGAGAGCCATTCTGTCGACTACGCGCGGCCGGTTGCCATTGAGATCGCGAACACGGGGGAAGAAGACTTCACACGAGTCAGCGACCTTTTCGGCAACGCGTGTGGTGTAGGCGACAGGCCGTCCTTCGCCGCAAATGCGCAAGATGGAAACGCACCCTCCGAATCTCTTGGCGGCGACGTTCCTGCCGCGCGAGTTCTCGAGGATCCCTATCCTTCGTTCAATGGCGTTGCCGTCGATCCGCAAAGCGATCTGCTCGCGTTGAGCGACACGAATCGCAAAAGCGTTCTTGTTTACGATCGAAAGTCTCACAGCAGCAATGGCGAAGAGACTCCTCCCTTGAAGCACGTCATTGGTCCGAAAACTCTTCTCGGCTTTGTCGCCGGCGTCGCGTTCAATCCGCCGGAGCAGGAGATATTCGCGGTCAACAACGACATCGAGGATTCGATGATGGTCTTCTCGTATGCCGACAGCGGCAACGTAAAGCCCAAACGCATTCTAGCCATTCCTCACGGCGCATGGGGTATTTCATTAAGCCACAGGCGACAGGAGTTTTCTCTATCGATTCAAGATGGCTCGACCAACGCCGTTGTCACCTATCCCTTCCGCGCACAGAGATTTGATCCGCCGACCCGGGTCCTGCACGGCCGGCAAACCGGCCTCGCCGATCCGCATGGGATCTTTGTGGATGATGCGCACGGTGAATTGATCGTGACGAACTGGGGAAGTTGGAACATAACTCTGGGCCGATACACGACGACGAGCCGCGCGAAGATAGAGATGCCGGGCGGAAGTTTTCGCGAGCCGTCGATCGCCGTCTATCCGGAGAATGCTGCCGGCGACTCCAAGCCCCTCCGCGTGATCCAGGGCCCAAACACACGGCTGGCGTGGCCCTCCGGGATCGACGTCGACACCGCACGAGAAGAGATCCTCGTCGCCAACAACGGCGACGACTCCATTCTTTTCTTCAAGCGAACAGACGCGGGCAATGTCGCGCCCGTCAGAGTTATCAAAGGAACCCGGACCGGCATTAACCGTCCCATCTCCGTCGCAATCGACAAAAAGAACGACGAGTTGTGGGTCGCGAACTTCGGCGATCACACCGCGGTCGTTTTTGATCTGAAGGCGAGCGGCAACGCCAAACCGAAGCGCATCTTACGCAACGCGCCGAAAGGAACACCGGCGAGCGGTTTTGGCAATCCGATCACTATTGCTTACGACTCGAGAAGAGATGAGCTGCTGGTCCCCAATTGAGTCACGCAACCGCGTATCGCGACGTTTGCCAGGCTGGCAAACGGACATCTCGCTCCAAAACGAATCATCGAAGGGCAGGCGACCAAACTCTCGCGGACGATCCACGAGATGGATTACGACGTGGTCAACGATGAGATCATCGTCACTAATCCGCAGGCCGGCGCCATTCTCGTCTTCCGCGGAGACGCGCAAGGCAATCAAGCTCCGATCAGAGTCATTCAAGGTCCGAAAACAAATCTCTTCTTTCCACACGCCGTCTCGGTTGACCCAATCAACAACGAAATCATCGTCGGAGATCCGGGCCGGCGGGCAGTTTTGGTTTTCCCGCGCGATGCCGTTGGCGACGTTGCGCCCAAGCGTGAGCTGCGGCCGAAGTCCGGCTTTTGGATCGTCGGCACGGCAGTCGATCCCGTGCGCAATCTTCTGGTGGTGGCGCTCAGAATCAGGGTCGGCGGACAAGGCGCGCTCTACGTCTACGACCGAACTGCCGATGGCGAGGTCGAGCCGAGATCAGTCATCGTCGGCGCGAAGACGGGCATTCTGAGCCCGTGGCAAGTGGAGGTCTACGACGGAAAGATTTTCGCAGCGCTTGCGAACAACGTCTACCGCGCGCAGTACGAAGGCATTTACCAGCGCCAGGGTTTTGATAAGTCAGAAGAGATAACCTCGCCGTGGCGCAGCGACGTTCTCGGCTTCATCGGCGTTTGGGACATCACCGCCAGCGGCGACGTCGCGCCGAAAGCGATCATCAAAGGCGCGTTGAGCGAACTGATTCATCCCGGAGGCGTGGCCTTGAATCCGAAGCACGGTGAGATTTACGCTTCAGACAGCGTGAGAAACGGCGTGTACACTTACATCGTTCCTGAGTTCTATCGAAAGTGAATCTCAACAACTAGCAACATGGTCGATTCCAAAATCAGACTCGAGATTCGCGAGAGCGAAGCCAAGTCGATCCTTCACCCAATCAGTGTCCCAAAGCTGCCGTTCAAATGGGGAGCGAATCCCTACCGCGGATGCGAGCACGACTGCTGGTACTGCTATGCGCGTTACACGCACGAGTACTTGCAGTTGCCCATGGGAATGTTTCAGCACGTGGTCTTCGCAAAAATCAACGCTCCGGAAGTTTTAAAGAAAGAGTTGAACAGGCCGAGTTGGAAAAGAGAGTTGGTCAACATCGGAACGGTCACCGATCCTTATCAACCCGCGGAGCGGAAGTACCGGTTGACCCGCCGCTTGTTGCAGACGTTCCTCGACGGCAGAACGCCGGTGGTTATCTCGACGAAGTCGCGTCACATCGTCGACGATCTGCCGTTGCTGAAAGAGTTCGCGTCAAGCCTGTTTCTCAACGTCGTGTTCTCTGTTACGACGATGGACGAACTTCTGAAACGCAAGCTGGAGCCTGCGACGTGCAGCGTCAAAGTTCGTTTTAAAGCAATTGAAAAAGTCGCCGCAGCTGGTATTACGGTTGGGATTGTAATGTCGCCGGTGTTTCCTTATTTGACGGATTCATACGAGACCATGGACCAACTGGTCCGTGCGGCCGCCGACGCCGGAGTTAGTTATTTCCTGGCTGACAGTCTGAACCTGCGACGCAGCGCGCGCATTTATTTCATGCCCTACCTGAAAGAAACCTTTCCGGAACTGACGCCTCAATACGAACAGTTGTACCGCTCGGATTACGTGCCTCGCGAGAAATTGAAAGAGATCAAGAGAATGCAGTTGGAGCTGGCAGCGAGTTACGGAGTGGATAAGTACGAGCTGATGCGTTGCGAGTAAAGATCTCTCCCGCAAGGGCGCAAAGAAGCTGGTCCGGAACACGGCATCGCTTGCGTCTTTGCGTCTTGCGGGAGAGACAGTTTGCGCGCAGGACCGGCTATTTCGCTGGATCCGTCTCGATCGCGCTTTTGTCGGTCTCTTCCTTCGACGGCGCCATCAGTTGGGCCATGAAGGCATTCATGTCCTGGTAACTCGTTTCACGCACGATCAGCTTTTCCTCGATTTGCAATTCCGTTGTGCCGTGTTGCGTCACCAGGTTGCCATTTGGCGGAATCCCTTTGAATGGATTCACGAAGTGTCCCGACACTTTCCATTCGAAGGTCGCAATGCCCGTTCTCGGTGAGACGATGATGTTACTGGCCTCGAATTTGAAATCCGGGAAGGACCATTGGCGCTCTTCGATGTAAGCGTTTAGCTCGTCGGCCGACATTACGCGACCGGGTTCCTGGCCGCTTGCCGAAATAGCGTCCGCAGATTTGTAGGTTGTTAGCGCGGCAACATCCGACTCGCAAATGGCCTGAGTGTAGTTATACACAAACTGTTGCATCTCGGTCGTTGACATACTTGTCGCCGCGGCGGTTGATGGTTGACTCATGCGTTTTATCTCCTTTTTCCGTTGCCGATTCCGGATCGTAAGTGTTGCCGGCGGTATTGATTTCCAAACAGGTTTTACCTGACGACTTCATTGCGTTTTGAAACGTTCGCGATTCAGCGCCATTAGCGCCTCACGTCGAAAGCGATGTTGTAAGGTCAAAGAACTTTAGTAAGCACCCTCCGGTCAATCAAGATGAAACCATTGGCCGGAACGGCTATTCATTGGCAAAAGCGGCTAGCCAGATGCTTCAATCCAGTTTGAGGAAAGCGAACTGAATCCGGCGCGACTAGTCAGTTCGCTTTCTCATAAAGCGCCCCCTCGAACAGACCTCCGGGCTGGTAAGAGCTCGATAAGGCACTAACACATTCTGCGGAACGGGAAGTCGGACTGGTAAACATCCACGCCAAACTTCATGCTCGTTCGTCCCGCGGTCAGTGAGTAAGATCGGCGGGAATCGCCCTTTACCTTGTCCCAAACTCTGCCCATACCCGTTAGCCTGGACGTGTCAACGTCAGGACGTGCGGCGAGAAACGACAAGCCTGCTGCCAGCTTGTCCATCTCCGTGGGCCGGACGATCTCTTCAAACGAGGTGTTCGGCTGAACAGCCGGCAGGACGTGCGGCAAGAAGACGAGATTTCCCTTCGCCGCCAGACTGCGCGCCAGGTTGCGAGCGTTTTCTGTTAGCCCAAAGACTTCATGCACCAGAAACACGGCCGGGAACCTGTCACCATCGGCAGGTTTGACGATGAAGTAGCTCACTCTTTTGCCGTTGCAGTCGTACTTGCCTGACTCTTCAATAATCGGACCTCGGCCGCGAGTGACTTTTGGTTCCGGTAGTGGTTCGGCGCCCAGCGCGGCGCCAGCCGATCTGTTCAATACCACCGCTGCGCCGGTCATCAGCAAGATGCCCTTCACAAAGTGACGTCGGTCTATTTCTGTCACATCGTGGGAAGTGTTGCTTCCATCGCGGTTTTCTTTCATGTCGCCTCCATAAGTAGTTAGGAACTGCTGTCTTGTAATTCATTGACCCGTGTCCCCGACGTGGCCTTGCATGATCTATTTCGACGCTCAGAGAGGAGCACGGACTTCGCAAAGGAATTTAGATTGGTTGGCTCACGTCCGCAATATGGATTCCTTGGCGTAAATGGCTATCTCTTGGCGGTTATCGCCATCGACGGGCGCTAGTTGGACCAAGTGACGAAATTCGGACCGATCGCGGATCAATACCAATGCCCCGAGCTGTTAAGGCGGTAGCCGCTTCTGCCAATAAATAGCCGCTCTCGCCAACGGTTTCATATTGCTGGACCGGCTCCGCGCCGCTACAGTTTTTAATGCGATTCTTCCTCTTCTTCTCGATCAGTTTGAACGGAGTTATCGGACTTGAAACCCGTGCATTTAAGGTGGGCCATTAGGTTCTCGCTGTTTGGTGTTGTTCTAGTGTCGCCACTGCTCTGGTGGGTAAGCCGTTCTGTGCAGGCGGAACAGAGTCAACCGCAGAAGAAGTTGGCGCCACGCTACATCAACTTTGAGGGTCCACATGTCCATCCACTCGCGATGACCCCGGACGGCAGTAAGCTGCTGGCCCTTAATACACCCAATCATCAACTGGTCGTTTTTCAAATCGGGCAGGATAAGCTCACGTTGCTCGCCGGCATTACGGTGGGCTTGGTTCCGATTAGCGTCGCCGCGCGAAACAACCGGGAAGCGTGGGTGGTGAACTGGATCTCGGATTCAGTTAGCGTCGTCGACTTGCAAACTTTCAACGTCGTACGCAGTTTCGACGTCGGCGATGAACCGGCTGACGTAGTTTTCGCGGGTGCGCCAAGGGAGCGAGCTTTCGTTAGCGTGTCAGGGCTCAACCAGGTCAACGTGTATGATCCGAACGATCTACACGCTATACCGCACGTCATTAAGATTCGCGGAAAACAACCGAGAGCTTTGGCGCGTGATGCTACGGGCCGGAGAGTCTTCGTGTCAGTGTTCGAGTCAGGAAACGGAACCACGATCGTTCCACGGCGAACGGTGATTGCGAATGGAGCGCCGCCACTCGGATGGACGCTGGATCCGAAGAAGTTGCCACAGCCGCCGACGACCAGCCTGATCGTTAAGTGGGACGGCAAGAACTGGGTTGATGAACGCGGCACGGTAAGCTGGAACCACGTGATTCCCTACCGTTTGGCTGATGTCGACGTTTCCGTCATCGACACTACGCTCAAAGTCCCATCCGTAAGTCAGGAGATACGTCATCTCGGAACGTTGATCACCAACGCAGCCTTTGATAGTTCGACGCGCCGGCTCCTGGTGGCCAATACGGACGCCCTAAATCACGTTCGCTTCGAGCCGGTTGTAAAAGGACGCTTTATTCGCACGCGGCTGGCAGCCGTCGATCTCGATAACTCGCACGCGACCCTCTGGGACTTGAATTCGCACATCGACTACGACCGTGAAGGCACTGAAGGTGAACGTGTTTTGAGTTTCGCGTTGCCGTCAGATCTGAAAGTCGCCAGAGACGGAAGAGCATTCGTCGCCGCGACAGGCTCCGCAAAAGTGGGCGTCCTGAACAGGCGCGGCGAGGTCATAGCTCGCATCGGCGTGGGGAAAGGCCCAACAGGTCTCGCAATCGACGAACGACGAAGCAGGCTCTACGTCCTTAATCGTTTTGAAAACACAGTAAGCATGGTGGACGCGTCAAATTATAAAGAAATGCGCCGCCAGCCACTCGGATACAACCCGGAACCTGAAGACGTACGAACCGGACGCATCATCTTCAACGACGGACAATTCTCTGCTCACGGCGATATCGCTTGTTCCAGTTGTCACGCTGACGGCCAAACGGACGGTCTCGCGTGGGACCTCGGGAATCCGATGGGCAAGATGGTGACGATACAGAGCGTAAGCAGCAAGTTTATCTTTCATCCCTTGAAGGGACCTTTGATGACGCAGAGTCTGCGCGACACCATCGGCACAGAACCGTTGCACTGGCGAGGCGATCGCAACGATCTGTCAGAGTTCAATCCGGCTTTCGTGAGCTTACAGGGTAGTCCTCGCGAGCTCACGCAGGTGGAGATGGACCAGCTCACGGAATTTGTGAGATCTCTTGCGTATCCGCCCAACCCGCGTCAGAACCTTGATCGCACTTATCCCGATCCGTCTTCCGGACCGAGCGCACTACGTGGCGAAGAGATCTTCCGCACAGTGATGTCTCACAAGAACACTCAGTCCTGTAATCAATGCCACTCGTTTCCCGGGAACGGCACAAACAAGGACATAATTCCGGCGGTCTTCAGGCAGGAATCACAGTCGTTCAAAGTCGCTCAATTGCGCGGCTTGTATCACAAGCTGGGAAAGGTCAACAGTGAAGGCGAACAGCTATCGGGTTTCGGCTTTTTGCACGACGGAACGGACGACACGCTCTTCAACATGCTGACCCGTCCGTTCTTCACCAACCTTAACGAAGATCGGCGGCGCGACCTCGAAGCGTTTCTCCTGGCATTCGACACCGGCATGGCGCCGGCAGTCGGACTCCAGGTCACCGTTAACGCCGAGAACAAAAACTCACCAGCCGTCGCCGGCAGGATTGCTCTGCTGATGTCACAGGCCAACCGGGAGAACTGCGATCTGATCGCCACGGGTCTTTACGGAAAATCTCACGGCCGATTTCTCTACGTCGGCAACAATCAATTCCGATCCGGTCAGAGAGATCTCAGCCTCGAGCAGTTGACGAACAATCTAAATCCGGGAGAGGCCCTGACCTTCATGGGCGTCGTTCGCGGCACTGGCTCGCACCTGGCGCTCAGCCATTGACGGCGAGCCTTCCAAGGAGTAGATATGGCTGCGAGATTCTCATCAATCTCGAAGCAATCCGGCTCTCGAATTCAGACGACCGCCAACGAAACGTCACAAGGAGAACAAAATGAAAAGAATCCTTCGATTTGCAGGTCTGTTGAGCCTGCTGTTGACCAGCCACATCGTCGCCCAGAGCCAGGTACAGCAAACTCAGAGCAAACAGGAAGCAGCCCTGCGCGCTCAAATCCTGACGGTAAACGCGCAATTAGCACAATCGTGCGGCAGCGGCGACACCACCGCGATCAGTGCTTTGTTCGCCGACGACGCGCAGATCCTGACTCCCGCTCCTCAGGCCGCGCGAGGAAAGAGTGGTGTTCAGTCCTTCTTTAAAAGCGCTTTCAACTTCGGTGTGAAGCGTGTGAAGCTGGACGTCGAGGAGGTCGGCGGCGAGCGAAACCTTGCCTATCAAACAGGAACGATCGCGCTCTTCAATGACAAAGGCGAGGTCATTAAAGAAGGGCGCTACGTGATTCTTCTGAAAAAGGTTAAAAACGAATGGAAGATCTTTCGGCTAATGTCCAACGATCGCTCGGCGGCCGCGAGATGATTCCGTTCCTCAGGGTCTGCTGAGTGAAGTCTTCTGGACTGCGCCCTCGCCAGTTTCCATCTTCAGCTCGGGATGCACGGCGTACTCGGCCCACGAGCCTTCGTATAACCGAACTCTGGAAAAGCCCAGCAGGTGCTTGAGTACGACGTACTCGAGACTTGCCTCACGACTCGTCCCGCAATAGACGATGATGTCGCGGTCTTTGTGCAACCCGATCTCTTCGTACACTTTTCTGAGCTCGTCCAGTCCTTTGAATTTATGAGCATTGTTGGGATCTGTTAACTTACGCCACTCGATATTGATCGCACCCGGAATGTGTCCGTTGCGCACCCAGATATTTGTTTCGCCTCGGTAAACTTTGGCGGGCCGCGCGTCGACGATCGTTACGCCATTCGAATTGAGAGCAGCTTTAATATCCTTCAACGTCGCTCGAACAGTTTGATTATCGAGCACGTTCAGATTGCTGGCTACGAAAGCCGGATAATCCTGTACCGATTGCTGCGACGCTTTATACGCCGACCAACCACCATCCATAAGCATCACCTCGGCGAAGCCAAGCCGCTCCATGAGGTAAGCGATCATCGTCGTGCCCAATACGTCGACGTCATCGGAATACAACACGATCTGATCGGTCCTTTTGATACCCGCACG
>JGI10216J12902_102029054_pt1 | contig 42492 bp, 31 predicted proteins | sample KanNatreferecore_FD_12902 | JGI IMG/M metagenome (IMG submission 12902)
AATGTATCACTTGTCAATCTGCACGAGACGGACTTCCACATCGTGTGAGCGATCCGATCAGCTGTACTGTCGGGCCGTGTGAAACGGCCCGACAGATGAGAACCCTTAGTTAAGTGCGTCAAGTTCTGCAAATTCCGCCGCGCTCTTGCTCTCATCTCTGCTGATTGCGCAGCCAGAATGCCAGAGCCTTTCGGTCTCCGCCTGGATTCGTTCCTGTTCAAGTCGCACACCGAGTCCGTGTTGATCACCAGCGAGTTCCTCAAACAAGGCTCGCTCGTCCGAGTCTAGCCTGCTGAGCGATCCGCCATGGGGCGATTGCTCGCGGACCTATAACGCTCGATGAGCCAACAACGTCTGTTGGTCATCAGTAGTGAACGGGTGCGTGGAAAATATGCGCGGAGCCGATCGAGCATCGCGAACCCATGAGTGTCAATATCACCCCAATAATGAATAGCGCGATCTGCCATCCAAGACGCCGCTGCCAGACGGTCCAATGCGTAGCCAAGCCCGAAGACCACGATGCTGTCGGGAAGGTCAGGGAATGCAAGCCCATTGATTTCATTTTCCGTGATAAAGATCCGCGGTGCAGGCAGCATCAAAGAGGCGAAGTCTGCGTCGGGAACTGCGATGTCCGAAAGCCCTCCGCTCTCCCCATCCACGCTGCCGATCAACTGCGAAAGCAAAACCTCCGATCGCGCCTCAACGCCCGTCAAGTGCTCGGGCACTTCACCAGTCAGCAGTTCCTCCATCAGCCGATCACCGGCCCATGCGCCGGTCGACCAGCCCGTCATCGCCCTCCGCCTCAAAGCGTTCCGCCCAACGTTGGACGTCCGCACGTTAATCCCCCGAAGCGCCGCGGCCGCCTCCTGCGTCAGCTCCTTCGCCTCAGTCCGATCCAGCAAACTGGAAAATCGCGTCCGTCGTACATCCTCGTGAATGGATGCCGTGCCCATCGTGCCCCCTTTGTTCCTGGACACCAAAAACACGACACTTCACGAGCTACAAAACAGGCGACAGATCACGAGCTACTGACACTACCCCCGGTCGATGCTTGGCTTTTTCTCGTGCCCCGGCTATACTTGCGCCCGTGCTATCTATGATCGAGCGGCCGGATATGAGGCCTGCGGTGGTCGCCGGCCGAGGCCCGTAGGGAACGCAGTCATGACTGCTCAGACCCATGCATCGCGTGACAGCTTCCACGTTCAGTTCGTCGCGATGGGCGATATCGAGTCCGGCTGGCTCGGGCTCGGCTTCTTGAGCGCGGCGTTGAAGCGGATCGACGGCGTCTCGGTCGCGGCGGCCTATTACGCGGCGTCGGACATGGACAGGGCGTGCGAGGAGATCGCCGCGCTTAAGCCGGATCTCGTCGGCCTTCCGGTCCTGCAGGCCAATCTCAAGCTGGTGCGGGAATTCGTCAGACGAACGAGGGCCAGGCTTCCATCCACCCATTTCACGCTCGGCAACAGGGAGGTCAGCGCACAGCCGGAACTCATGATGACCTGGTGTCCGGAGATTGACAGCGCTGTGTTCGGCGAAGGAGAGCAGACTCTCGCGGAGATCGTTCTGCGTCTCAAGGAGCGTCGGCCCAGCGAAGACTGCGCCGGTGCGTGCTTCCGGGTCGACGGGAAAATACGCAAGAACCCCGCCCGATCGGTCGTGCGGGACCTCGAACGCCTCGGAAACCCGGACCGGGCGGTTCTGCCAACCGAGTACAACATCCTGCTGGGCCAGAAAGTGCATTCGGTCATGACCGCGCGCGGATGCACCGCATTCTGCACGTTCTGCGAGATGGGGCGCGTCAAACCTGGCGAGATGCGCGTTCGTTCGATAGCCCACGTGCTCGACGAGGTTGAAGCCCTGATGCGCGAGGATGGAGCGACCTACATCCTGTTTTCGGATGATTCGTTCGAAGACGGCGATCCGGTACCCGGCAAGCGGTTCGATTCGCTCTGTGAGGCGATCAGAGAGCGCGATCTGAATTTCCGTTTTTTCCTGATGTGCAAGGCGAACGCGATCACCGAGGAATCGAGGCGTACCTTGCGCGATCTCAAGACCACCGGTCTGGACATGATGTTCATTGGGATCGAGTCCGGGAACGATGCCGATCTCAAGCTCTACGGCAAGTCGGCGCGCAAGCAGGACAATGTCCAAGCCTTGGAAATATTGGCCGACTTGGGTATCAGCGTCCATCCCGGCTTTATCATGTTCAATCCTTATTCGACGTTCGTTCGGCTGCGGGAGAACGTCGAATTCCTTAGGACATTCGGGCTGCTGTGTTCGACCAGTCTGGTCGCGACCAGATTTCGCCTATACAGTGGAGTGCCCCTGACCAGGAAGGTCTTTCGCGACGGTCTGGTCGAGGACGGTGTCGATTTCCCGATCGCCGAAGGCCATGGCTACCGGTTCCAGGAGCCTCGCGTCGGCCACGCCTGGGCGGGCGTGCAAGCACTCGGGACAATGCCGACGACGATCGACGCCATCCTGAATACTCACGCCCTGACGCGATGGCTCACGGATACGGAAAGTCCGTTCCGCGGGGATCGGCTCGCAGAGGCATTCGTTTCGATGTTCGACGAATTTTGGTGGCGTAGCAACGAAGCCGTTGCGTCGCTGGTAACACGCGTGTTTGATATGGCCGAGGCCGGCGAGACGGACATCGCGGCCAAGATCGCCGGAGACCGTGCGCGGACAGCGGAGAGTCTCGGTCGGTCATGGACGACGGTAAACAAGGGCGGCATGCTGGTTCGATCGCTGCTGTCGCGGCAGGGCTTGTTTCCGATCCGCAATCATGGCCCGCGCGACGCCAGCCGTCGCGAATTACTGGAGACGGGAGCAGACGCCATGCCTGATCGGGTATTTCGCGCCTGGACGCAGTCGCGGAGCGAAAGTGCCAGCGCAGCCAGCGGCCCCCGTTGACGCGCCCGGGCTCCCGGGAGAAGCTCAGACCAATTTTTCCGCATATTTTCCGTTGGAGGAGCGATCGCGATGTATGCGGCGCCTTTTGCCATCGATTCGATCGCGAAAGAGATCCAGTGGGAGCGGTCTCCATTCGTTGATATCGATACGGCGGCCCTTGCTGCACTCATCCGGCTATGGGCCCCGGACTCCAGGGTGACGCGTTGCGAACTCATTGCCAGGGGTGGCCGAAACACGAACTATCGGATCGCCATCGAGGGGCAACGCACGGAATTCGTGATGCGCATCTATGCGTTCGAGCTCGATGCGTGGAGGAAGGAACAGGCGCTTCATCGTCTGCTCGCGGATGCGGTCCCGTCACCGTGCGTGGTGTATTCCGGGTTTGAACCCTCGGTCTTCCCGCAACCTGTCACCGTTTTCGAGTATATCGAAGGCGAGTCGCTGCGCGACGGGCTGGTGGCAGGACGCGCACCCGCGACGTCGCTGCTCCGGCGCCTGGGAGGGAGCCTCGCCCACATTCACGCCCACCCGTATGATCGGACCGGCTCTTTGGACGAGAATCTGCGGGTCGTGGACGATCTGCCTCCCTTCGAGGACTGGATCGACCTGTTTCTCAACGCGCGCGCGCGGGCGCGCCTTGGTGCAGATGTCGTCACCCGCTATCAAGCGTACGTTCGAGACAGCGGATCGGAACTCGCGCGGATAGCGTCCTGGACAACGCTCGTGCATGGAGACTTCAGGCCGACCAACGTGCTGGTCCGGGGAGACGATCTGGTCGCTGTCATCGATTGGGAATTCAGCTTTGCAGACCATCCATTCTCCGACCTCGGACAGATGATTCGACACGGCTGGATGTCCAGCGCCATGGAGGAGGGGTTCGTCAAAGCCTACAACGAGGTGAGCGCGTCGCCACTTCCCGGCGACTGGAAGAAGCTGGCGCGCCTTCGCGATTCGATCAATCTCCTTCAATTGATCGGCGGCAAGAACGATAGGCCGCGAATGTATGAAGACTTGAGACGGCTCATCCTGTCGGTGATCGAATAGTCAAGCAGGCGTCCGAGATCGTGACCCATACGTTGTCTAAAAAAAGCAGAGCATTGATCGGTCTGATCGACGCGTCGGCATGCTTGAAAGAGGAGGGCGATTTGCTTTCGAGGAACACCGCCGGTGCGCTCTCGACACGCTACCTGGATCTGGGCTGCCCGAATTGGTCGACGTTCCCCCACAGACCGCACGAAGCAACCTGTTAGTTCTTCAAATCTGGTCGCGCAACGTTATCGCAACGGAAGCCGCTGAGCCGGCCAATCTGACCGATAAAGTCACCGTCGTGCCGGGTGGGTCGGTGCGAAGCCGCAATCGCAAGTCTGAGAGTTGAATCAGGTTGGCAGGCAGGCCATCTACTTTTTCGATCCTTTGTCCGACTTTCAATCCCGCGATCGCAGCGGGACCGTTCGGTGTGACGTCAGCGATTTCAAAGCAACCGTCGGCGGCGTTGATCCACATGCCGGCGCGATCGTATGTGCCGGAATCGGCAACCGGCTCGTGCTGCTGCTTCAGGTACACGAGTTGTCGGCGGTAGTCGAAAGTAACAACGAACCGCTTGAGGAGTTTGCTGCCGATGTTGCCCTGAGAACATGGATCAGTGGAACGGCCTGGTTCTCGAATACTAAGGCTAGTTATCACGTCGGACATTGGCACCGCCTCGATGCTCAGCCCAGCGGCACGTATCACAATGCAGCGCGCCGGGCCGCCGATACCCCACCCATCCACCGCAGCGATCCCCGACCGGAATCTTTCGCGCAGTTTGCTGTCATCTACGAACCGCTTCGTAAGGGTGAGCTCGGCGCGGGATCCCGTATCAATATCGAATTTGCACGGAACGCCCTCGAATGTACCGTTTACCTGAGGCAGGTGCTCGTAAAATACAAACTCGATCGGCGTGCCGGCATCCTTCGGATCGAAGATTCGGGGATCCGAAAGAGTGAGTGTTCTGCCGAAATAATCGATGCATGTCACAAAACGCCAGAGCGTTTCAAATCCAATCATTCCGTCCACCTGTATCCCCTCCACATTGGAGGGCAGGAACGTCATGACATAGACGGTATGGCTGGGGAGCCGGGCCTCGCCGATCCTTAACTCCTCGACCACCGTGGACGCCGCTTGAGCGACGTTTTCGCCGACACCGTGTGCTTCGAGGCGACCACTACTCGTCAGGCCCAGCGCACGGGCAGTCGCCGGCGACAGCATGTTGTGTCCACCAGTGTCGAGGATGAACAGGAAGGGGCCTTTTCCATTCACGAATACGTGGATGTAGATGTGGTTGTTGAGCAGGAAGAGCGGAACTGTCACCTCACCGACGGCGCCCGGCATCAAGCCTTTACTTTCCTCCGGCGCCTGCGGCGCGAAATACGTCGCGGATTGATTGGAGGGCAGGAGCCGTGCGCTTCTCAGCGTCATGGTCTGAACAAATCCTGCGCCGCTTCCGGTATCGACAACGACCTTGTGCGCGATCAAGGTCCCTTCAAACGGGCGGTAATCATCGAAAAAGGTCGTAACCAACTTGAAGCCCTGTTGCTCGACGATCCGCGAAAGTAGGTGTGAACTCGTTTCGAACCAGGCCTCGAATGTCTTGCCGCCGTTTGGTGTGACCGTGAGCACATCAAAGAATTGCCCGTCAATTTCCTCGCGCGATCTGAAGCGGACATGCGCGCCCGCGCGATCCGGCAACCACCAAAGGTTGGCGTGGCGGAACGCCGCGTTGACGGCGAGCTCATGCTTGTCGCCACCGGCCTGCACCGTCACACAACCGGAGCCATCTCTCCACCAGGCCTTCGACCCGTCGAAACCGCGTGTGTCCTTCAGCCGGCCGATTTCCTGATCGATGACGAATGCGCCCGTGGTCAGGTCAAAAATTGATCGCAATTTTCCGGACAATCCCTGGCCGGCATAGCCAAATTCCATATCGAGCAGGCGCCCTTGCGATGCGACACTGCCACAGGCCGTTCGGTTAGCATCCAGAATGGCGTTGGCTGTCTGGCTGGATCTGATCAGCGCGGCCACCCCGGTTTCTCCCGTTGTTCCGTGTGACAGGCAGCGGCCTATCGCACCATGCCGGATACGAGACCAGCATCCAAGATAATCCCTGCGCATGCAACGACACAAAGGCCGATCAGATAAAGCAGCCGCACCAACCGCCAGCGGGCCATGGTTTCCGGGCTTTGGCGCAATGGAACGGACAGGGCATTGTGGGTGAAATGAACGAGTATCGCGCTTGCGACGTTGTCCCAGACGGCAACCGCGGCTAGCACACAGCCAAATAATGCGGTGTCGTAAAATCGCGATCTCCCGTTTACCAGGCGGTGATAAATTCCAAACGCTACGGCGCTCGCAGCGACAAAGCCGTACTGCCATAACCGGCTTTCCGAAAAGCCGCCGATCGCGGCCAGTCCCAAGGGGACTCCGCGGAAGATAAGTTCCTCGGTCAGGGCGTTGTGTCCCAGCGCGAAAGCCACCACCAGCGTGGACGCCGGGCTCAGGGGCTCGATTTTCCTGCCAAGCCGGGCCAGGTAATATGCGGCTTCAACGAGAACGAAGGCCATGCCCAAATAGGCTGCTCGGCCCTGCGAGGCAGCACGGCCGGCGGCAAAAAGGGCCGCAGTCCAGAATGCGAGATACCACACTGCCAGCGGTACTCGCACTGTCCACGGTGCGGCGAAAGGGAGGATGTTAGTCTCCGTGCGCCGGGACCACAATTGACGGTCGTATCCTGCTCGCGTCAAAGCCAGCAGCGGAAGCAGCAACAGAATCGCGGCGACCGCATCAAGCAACTGCCGCAACAGGCCGTGGTTCACATTCGCCGCCCTGTCGCCAGCGCGGGAACGCCATCCTCCGTTCGATATTTCCCCTCGCGGGGCTGGGGCGGCATCGCAGTGGAATCTGCCCAAACGGAATCTTCCGCCGATGCCGGTCCGCGCGGATCGGCATCCTGTGTGGCGCGTCCCTGCATGCCTCCGCCAGCCGGCCAGCCAGGCCGTGTGCTTGTTGCCAGCAGGCCGACCGTATCGAGATGCGTCAGCAGTTCCTCGACCCAGTCCAGCTCCTGGCCGCTACCAAGGCCATCCAGCTCGCCTGCCAGGTCATGCAGGACGTCTGTCAGGACCGCTCCTTGCGAGACCCGGCCTATGATGCCGCTTGTCAGGCCATCAACTTCGAAGGCGCGCAGCCGCCACGTATCCGCCTCGAGAACCACGGCGAGATGCATGTCCCTTGGCGGTGGCAGAGAGAATACGTTCTGGCGCATGGCGCCTATCGCTGCGAGCACGTCGTAGTGGAGCGCCGCCGACCGTGCCGGCCGTAGCTGCGGGCCCGCTGCGGGCTTCGCATCGGCCCGGCCCTTGAAGTGAATCCAGCCGTTTCCCCCATCGCTGTAGCAGGACAGGCCGGCGATCATTTCCTCATACACGACGATGTCCTGGATAAAGCGTTTCTCGCCATCCAATCCGGCGATAACAGCGTTGAGCGCCCCGATCAGCGCATCCGGCTGCCATTCCTCGAACGTCGCGGGCAGGTGTGCGCAGAGCCGCTCCACGATAGCGACGTGCGTAAGGCCGACGATTCGATGGATGCATTGCAGTGCGAATGGTCGAAAATGAGCCAAATAGAAGTAACAACCGCGAATCCGATGCACCAGCTCCAGCGGATAATGCAACGGCTGCACGGCGTAGAAATTGCTGAAGATGCGCCGGTTCGCTTGGATCCACCGTCTCTCGGTTTCCGTGATGTCGATCACCGAGGTGATGTCGTGAAACGACAGCAAGCGCGGATCGAACACCAAACGCTCTTCGTGTTTGTCCAAAAGTTGGGTGCCGGGCAGCGCTGACAGCGGATGAAGCTGGATGTCGCGGACGCCGGTCAGGCGAAGGTCCAGCGCCATCTGCAACGTCTGCTCGAGCATCGCGGGGGTTTCTTCGGGAAAACCGATGATAAAGGACGCCGTGCTGTCGATGCCGACCGCGCCGAGATTTTTGAATGTCTCCCGTACGGATGCGACCTTGAGCCGCTTTCCCATGATTTTCTGCATTTCATCGCTGCCGGTTTCCACACCGAAAAAGATCGACTGACAGCCGGCGGCCCGCATTATTTCCATCAGCGGCCTGTCGATGGTGTCGGTGCGAGAAGAGCAGTGCCAGCGGAACGACTCTCCGCAATCGAGAATGTATTTACAGAACTCCCACACCTTTTTCTTGTTCGACGTTAGATTGTCGTGAATGAGGCCCATCGAGGCGACGTTCCAGTGCTGCTTCAACCAGCGCATTTCCTGCACCACGCGGGCCGGAGATTTCACCCGATACTTTCTCGAGAAGAACGCCGACGTGCTGCAGAAGGTGCAGGCAAACGGGCACCCGCGGCCTACCTCGATCTCGATGAAACGCTCCTCGTCAGTCCCGAAATAGAGACTCGGGTCCGGGATCAGGTGGAATGCGGGTAACGGCAGGCTGTCGAGGTCATCGACCACCGGACCGGGTTCGGTGTGAATGATCTCACCGCCTCGCCTGAACGAGAGTCCGCGGATGCCGTCAAGAGTTCTTTGATCTTTCACCGCGCCGAGCAATTTGAGCAGCGGCCCTTCGCCTTCCCCGACGATGACAGCGTCAACGAAATCGAATGCCTTCAGGGTTTCTGCATGAACAAAGCTGGCATGCGGGCCACCCATCACGATGTAGCGATCCGGATCCTGGCGCTTGCATTCCTGTGCGATCCGCAGCGCGGCGGCATACGAGCTGCACATCGACGTAAAGCCCAGCACCGGCGTTTCCGTCTCAAGCACCCGGCGCGCGGCGCGGACAATGCCTTGCGCGTCCAGCGACATCTCGTCGTGGATATACGGCAATACGAAGTCGGTAATCGAGACTGGAAAATGCGGCTCGACATGGGCGGCTAACGCCATGAGATTGATGGGAGGACAGATCGAGTCCGTCTTGTAGGGTGGGCGAATGAGCTGAACCGACAGATCCGTCATTGGGAGGGCCCGGATGAAGCGATCGGCCCTGTGATAATATCCGGCGCTATCGCACGGATGTAGGCGGCCAGTTCTGCCTTGGCATTACCGCAATACGAGTCGGTCGGCGACCCCGTGCTGCGCTTCGCCATAACCGGGCAGCCGCCCGAGCACATGAAAGCAATGCTGCACTCCCGGCACTTGGGCATATTGGTTACCTTGCGGCCTTGCCACATGGCCGCCTTTTCGGCGTCGATACGCAACTCGGGATCATAGGTGCCGATCGCCCATTCCGGACTGCCGAGGATCTGGTTGCACGGATAAACCAATCCGTCCGGACCCATGCAGTAGAACAGCGCGCCCGACGCCTCGCAATAATAGATGCTCGGCATAAACTCGCCCGGAGTCATGGATGTTCCGACGATATCGCTCAAAGGAAGCGTCAGCCGGGATATGTCTCCATTCAACGATACCGGAACCTCCGCGCGTAGCCCCGTCGAGATGCGCTCGCGCAGCCGGCGCTCTACCTCAGACGGCGCCAGCAATCCCTCAGCGGCATTGCCTGTGTAATTGGTAATGGGCGATACGTTGAGCTGAAAGTTCTCGTGTCGGTTCCATCCCTGATCACGAACAAATTCAAGGAACTCCGGCACAGCGTCGACATTTGCCTCGTTGACGTTCATCCGTACAGCGACGTTGAATTCATGGCCGAGCAACAGCGTCACATTCTGCACAATGCGGTCAAACGTTCCGTTGCCATTTGCGGTAAACCGGCGCCGGTCGTGGATGTCCTTGACGCCGTCGATGCTGATGTCGAACATGATCCGCCGCCGGTGCGGCAGCAGCATATCGACGAAGTGGTGCGCGTTCGACCCGTTCGATGTGATCGAAACCGGCAATTCCCGCGCCACTGCCGCCTGAAGGATCCGCTCAACAATCGGCCTGGTGAACCGCTGCAGCGGCTCGCCTCCGAACAGATTGATGCTGGCGTTCGGAATGTCCGGCCGCGTCAGGCGGATCGAATCAAGGGCAGAAAAAGCCTTGTCGACCTGGCCGGCTGTCATGAGGTTGCGCTTCTTGTGCAACGCATGCGGCTCGAAGCAATAAGGGCAGCGCAGGTTGCACGATACAGTCGGGCAAAGCACGAAGCAAAGTGCCTGGGTTCGCGCCCGAAACTGCTCGTTGAGTTCGACGGCGCGGTCGATAAGGGATTCTTCGTCGCAGCGCGAAGGATAAAGGTAGCCGCGGCGACTGAGCGCGCCGATCGTGTCGTCGGGCAGATCCGGAGATCTGCCGTGACGGATCGAGGAGAATGCCTCCACGACCTTCTTGTCGGCGAGGTCGACTGCGCCGGTCAGCGAATTGATCAGCAGATACCTGGTGTCCGTCATCCTGTACGTGAAAACGTAGCGTGTGACGATCATGGGGACTCCTGCGGCGGCGCTGCCTTTGGTTGCTGATCTCCAGAGAATGCCGGTGTCGGCGATTTCCCGGCCGATCGACACAGGCGGCCGAGAGAGGAGGCCGCGGCACAACGGCGGCCTCCCTCTTGGCGGATCGCTATTTCTGCGTGGGCTCAGCCTTGATGCTCTCGGCGTGCCCAACGTTCGCCTTAGCATCTTCCGAGCGCTCGAGTATTTTCCTAAGGAATTCAACCGGCACCGTCTGGTTATCGATCACGACTTCCGGCGCACGGACCACCCTTTCCTCAAAATTGATGCGTGCATTCAGACAGCAAGCCGCTTGATATTCGGCCGTATCTGCGTCCTTCGCAGACAAGGACGTCCAAAGTTTATCCGTGCTGTTCAAGGATTTCATCGTAGCCTCCTCAGCACCGCAGCGGCTCGGACGATGCGGTGAAAATGTGAGCCTCCCGAGCAAGAGGGCCGCGCACCTCAGCTAAAGCAATTCAAGAAGTCGGGCTTGGTTGACCTCCAGGTATGTCGCAATGGTTTGATGGGCGTAATTGCAGTGTGGCTCATACGCTTCGTAACTGCTGGCGTTGATGCCATGCCAGGGGCACGCGCCTCCGCACACGGGGGCGATATTGCAATCGACGCATTTCGGCGTATTCGATATGTTGACGTCCCATCGCGACCATTTGCCCCGATCGATCTCGAGATTCGGAAAATAGCGCCCGACGGCGGCTTCCGTAAGCCCGACGGTCTCTGGACACGCATAGATCAGGCCGTCGGCACCGAACACCGCGTAATGCTGGTTCGACGCGCTGCATCCTGACAGATCCCGGCTTCGCACCAGAGACGACTGTTTGTCGTACAACGCGGCGCGCAACAGGCTGGTGCGCCGCTCCATGTCGTATCCGAGGGTGACCCGATATCGTTCTCGGGTCGCCTCCCAATCGTCAAACACGGCGTGGAGCTGTCGCAACAATTTGAATTCCGGCTGATAGTTCGCCACGCATCCGGTGCAGCCATGATCATTGATCGGGGCGAGCTGGCAGAAAAAATGCGGATAGCCCGTCCAGCCCATGGACTCGAATTCGGTAAACAGCAGCGGTAACTGATCGACGGTGTCGACGCCGGTATTGACGCGCAATACCACGGGCACCGGCAATTTTAGCAGCGCGGTTACGTTGTCGCAGATCTCGCGGTAACTGCCGCGCCCACGGGCATTTACGCGGATAGCATCGTGCATGTGCTGGGGGCCGTCCAGCGTAATCTGCAGCTGCGAGAGCTGCGGCAGAAATCTCTGAAAGATTGGAAGGTATTCCTCGATCTGCGTACCGTTCGTAATCCCGGACATCGTCCACTGCCGGCCAGCGATCTCCTGCATGATCTGTTCGACCACCGCACGGTTGGAGCGCAGGAACGGCTCACCGCCAAAAAACTCGACATGGACGTCCTTCGCCTGACGTTCCTCAATCAGCCGATCCATCGCGCTCAACATGCCGGAAACATGATCGGGCGACATGGACGTCCGCGACTGACGGGCCTCGAGAGGCTCGTAGCAGTAATGACACCGCAGATTGCACGTCTGGGTCGGGCAAACGATGAAATGGAAGCTGCGCAACCGTTGTTTGAATCCGGCGAACCAGCCGGCTATCTGCTCCTGCTGCCGATCATGCGTTAGAAGATAGCCGCGATCGAGCAGAAACGAGCGCTCATCTGGCGTGAAGGCTGAGCTACTGCGGCGGGCTTTCGACTGCAGCAAATCCGAGAGGCGCTTTTCCACCGCATCGACCGCCCCTGACAGCGTATTGACCAGCAACGCGCGATCGTTCGGCAACGGGTATACGTAAAGATATTGTGTGACAAAGAATGCTTCGGAATGCGTCTCCGCATCCTCGTTGGTGTCGGTGCTGTCAATGCATGGCTGACGTGGTCCGTCAGCGACGGCCGGGGTCCGTTCAATCGAGATTCCCCGGGGACGTTCCACAGCGATCTACTCCGAGACAACCATGACAGCCGTCAAGTTGACGAATTTAGTAGTGCCTGTCAAGCTCTTCTATCTGCACGGGCGGACCGATATTCCTTCTTCCGGCACCGAAAAGACAGGAACCGCCCCTTATTTCTGACTGGATCACACGTTCAGAGGGTCCTCGACAGGAGCCGGTCATGAAGGTTCAACTGATTGGGCACGCATCATTACTTATCTCAACCACAGACTGTCGGTTTCTTGTAGATCCGGTTTTTGTCGATCCGCACGGCGAAGGAATTGAAGAGATTTTTCCGCGGCGAGAAGTTCTGCTCGACGCGTTGCCTGAATTCGATGTGATTATCATCTCGCATCGGCATTTCGATCATTTCGACATAGCAACCTTGTCGCGTCTGCCGAAGGACGTTCCGGTTTTCATTCCGGAAGATCCGCTGATGCACGAAAGTCTTGCTCAGCTAGGCTTCCTTCATGTGCAGCGGCTTGGCAATTTTAAGGAACTGACGCTGGGGCAGACCAGGCTTCTGACAACCGGGTCTGACAGCTTCGTGCAAGAGTTTGGTTTGGTGTTTGTCGATCCGTCTGGCGTGCTGTGGAACCAGGTTGACAGCGTGCTGAACGCCAAGACCATCCAAAGCGTGCTAACACGTTATGACAGGGTCGATCTGATGCTCGCAATGTGGCAGCCGATGCTTGAGTTTAGCTATCAGATGAACCGGAGCCTGGAATTTCCCTTTGCCGCTTATGGTGACTTGCTGAGCGGCATCGCGATGGTATCTCCTCGCGCACTTGCGCCGGGCGCAAACGGCTTCAAATATAGCGGCGACTCCGCATGGCTGAACCGCGTGGTGTTTCCGGTTGCCCGCGAGCAATTCTGCAAGGATGTCGTCGACGTGTGCGCCGATTTGTCCGGCCACGTTCACGCTCTTGATCCCGGCGACGGGCTCGAGTTGGACGAGGGCAGGAGCGTTCGGCTTGCAGAAACAGCTTCCTTCATTCGTCGGCTGCACGACAATGAACCGATCCGCTCCAGCCCGGTACGCATCGACACGCAATTCATCGATAGCAATCCCGATCACTATGACCTCGACCAAATGACGAAAGAGATCATTCGGGAGGTTGAAGTCAGGCTTCCGGGGTTCATCGCTCTGCAAGACGGCGCGTTTATGGCCTACCGGACTTGGAATGTGATCCACCAGCTGGAAGTGGCATTTCCGGATCAAACGCGCATCTGGACGTTTGACTTTTCCGTGCGTCCAGTGACCGCCGAGCGGGGCGCTTCGCCGATCGCCAATTCCTTTTCTTACATTACGGCGTCGGCGCTGTTCGGCATCATGAGCGGGATCAAGGGTTGGGATTACGCGCTGCTCGGAGGGTTCTACCGGATGTACCAGAAGGTCTACAAGGCGACCTCACATGGACTGCTACGGCCGGGCTATGTGGAATTGAAGGACCCGCTCGCCCTGCGCTTCGAATATGAAGCCGTTCTTGAGGCGACCGTGCTAAATCAAGTCAAACGGTATGCCGGTTGATCGGTGGCGCAACGGGTTGCTAACCAACACAGCGACATCTGACCGCATCCAGTTCCCTCGGTGGAAAGCACACCAGCATACATGGACCATGGCGCGGGCTTATCTGCTTGACACATCGACATGCCTTGGCATCGAGCACCTGGTCAGGCTTCCAACAAACCAGCAAGCAGGGTTGCTGAGCTGCTGCATCCGCAGCCGACAAAACAAACCAAATGACGGCAAGAATGGCGATCCTCATGCTTCAGCCTCCATGTCAATCCGGTCGGGCGATCCACGCTCACGCCCGCTCGGCTTTTCTCTCATCCTTCTTCTGAAACTGCGTAACGCACTGGTCGGACGAACAATTGCAGCGATAATTGTCACGAAAGGCGCTGACTGAACTGCTCAAGCCTGGATCCCCGAGCAATCCCAGTATAGGCGTCTTTTTGCAGAAACAGGTGTAAACGTCGCCATTACTTTCGAAGATGAGGTTTTTCTTCATCGTGCAGTGCGGCCAATAGTCTACATCTTCGTCGAGAAGACTCGCCCGGATAATGCTGAGATATCCTTTGTAATCATAGTCCTCGGCCCAGGCTTCCAGATCTTGAATGAGTTCGACCTTCTGCGTGCGCGACAAGCGTTTCAGGCTGATGTCCTGATTCTCCCACGACTCCGGCCCGATACTGACGGGAGAAAAGACAATGTTGTCCGGCTTGATGACGGTTCTGACGTCGTCATAAATTTCTTTGACAAGTTTGTAGTTTCTGGTCGTGATGGTGATCGAGACGCTGGAATACATGCCGACTAGCGAGGCGATTTCGCAGTTCCGGGCTTGACCTCGCTGACCGGGACGCTGCAAGTCCGGCCTGCTGAACGGCCCGTCAACCGGCAGGCACAACAGCGCCAATCCGGCGAGGCGGAGCTCGACAATCTTGCTTTTGTTCAAGAGGTCGCCGGCGGTCAGTATGCCGACCGAGAAGCCTTGGTCCGTGAACAGCCGCACGATTTCCGGCAAGTCCTTGCGTAGCATGGGATCGCCGCCGGTAAGGATGATTTCGCGGATATCAAGTTCGCGCAGTTGTGGAATGACAGCGGCCATTTGCGACGGACGCAGCCGGTGGTCCTTGTCGAAATTCAAGCCGACTTTGTAAAAGCAGAACTCGCAGCTCAGGTGGCACTTGTCAGTGACGACGAAGAAGGCGCTGGCCATACGATTTCCTCCCAACCGATCTCAATCGAGTTTCGGTCGCAGCCGGAACGATACCAAGGAAGGCGACGGGCATAACACGCACCTCGTCACGTTCTTTATTGAGCCTTGCCGACCACAAGAATAGCTTTACCCGTGGCCGGATACAAGGTTTGTCGGTTCAACTTGTCGATGCCGATCCAAACCCCGTATCACCGATACCAGACGACGCACGATCTCGTCCGCATCGGCCTCCGTGATGATCAGGGGCGGCGCGACGATCAGGATGTTTCCGACCACGTTGATGAGAAGCTTCTGCTCTTTCAGGGCAGGAAGGATGTGCGCGCTATTCTTCAGCGGTTCACGTGTTTCCCGGTCTTCGACCAGTTCGACCGCAAGCATCAGTCCAGCGCCGCGAACCTCGCCGAAAATGCCGAACTGCTGCAATTCGCCGCGGAGCCGATCAGCGAGATAACGGCCCATTCTTCCGGCCCGGCCGGCCCAGTCCTGCTTGCGAAAAAGCGCAAGGGTTGCCGAGCCTGCGGCAGCGCAGACCGGATTGCCATCCTGGGTCGAACCGAACGGCAAGGTGTAGTTGGTGGATAGAATCGGCTCCATCAGTTGCTGGCTGGCAAGGGTTGCTGCGATCGGAAGCACGCCGTTGGAGATGGCTTTGGCAAGGCAGAGCAAATCGGGTTCAAGCTGATAGAGCTCACTGGCGAAATCAGCGCCGATCCGGCCGAATCCTGTGATCGCTTCGTCGACGATCAGCAGGATGTCGTGCGCTCTCAGGTCCTTGCGCAACCGTTCGAAATACCCTGGGGGAGGTTCCTGGACCAGGGCTCCCTGGATCGGCTCCAATATCATCGCGGCGATATTGTCCGCCCCCATTTCCTCGATCTTGGCGGCGGCGGCGCCAGCGCATTCGACAGCGCAGCTTTCCGGTCTCTTGTTCCAGGGGCACCGGTAACAGTTTGGCGCGGCAATTCGCACGCCGCCGATTTCGGGATTGCCCATCACGTCCCACAGCGGCGAGTAGCCTGAAATGCCGGACATTCCGATGGATTGGCCATGAAATCCATTGGCAAAACTGAGGATGAGGCGCTTGCGGCGGTTGCCGCGCAAATTGTGATGAATGCGAGCAAGAATGATCGCGACTTCGCACGCCGCGGTCCCGGAAAGCGATAGATAGACGTGGCTGAACGGGATCGGCACCGTGTTGAGCAGATCGATTGCGAACTGGTCGGCGGCTGAATTGCTCTGCCCGTCCAAGGTCGGGCCGCAGGCCAGACGTCGCAACTGCGTCACGGCTGCATCCAATATCTCCTCGGCTCCGTGGCCGAACGAGACGTTGCACATCAGGCTCCGGGCGTCGAGGTAGCCCATTTGATCAACGGCCCGAACCTCCATGCCGCTTGCAGATCGGAAGGCAGGAAATCCGACCTCGCCCCGTTGGTAAGGTGCCTGGGCGGTCCAGCCGTGCAGCAGCGGCTTCTCGTCCACTGAAAGTTCCTTCGATGCAGCACGACTGGTGCCGTGTGCGATGTGGCGTCACAACGGCCGCGGCGTTCCAGCCGCACCAGATGGCCGCATTTGAAAGCGCTCCTTGTACCGCTGCGCGCTAATCTATCGTAGCGGCGACGGATTCCGGTCCGATGATCTTGATGTCCCGATGCTTCCAGTAATATTGCAGGTGTTTCTGGCTCCACGATGAATAGATATCGTCCCAGCTCTGGCCGTTTCCGTGAGGTAGCAGGCAGTTCGGCGATATGGGCTCCGCAACAGGCTGAAAACGGTAGTCGACCGACAAACGAACGCGATCACCTGAGAGGTTGGGCAACGCCTTGTGAACGGTCAGCCCGCTGAAAACCAGCAGATCGCCGATCTCGAAATCGCCGCCGACCCAGCCATGGGTATTTTCGGGCAACAGTGTTTCCATGCCGCCGTTGCTCTTCGGCTTGGTCGGGTAGACGCCGTTGCGGTTAGAGCCGGGCAGCACTGAGAGCGACCCGAGGCTGCGTTCGACATTTCCGAGCGGCACCCAGCACGTCCATGTATGGATGGAGCCCTTGGTGTGGACGAAGTCCTGATGGGGAGGGGTGGCAAAACCGCCCGGCAGAATAATCCGTCCAATCAGGCCGGGATGGACGAGCACGGGAGCTTGCAGGAACGATTCATAGAACGACGTCAGTCTCGAATTATGCGGAAAGCTGTTGAATTCCTCAAGTCGTTGAATCTCCGTATAGATTCGCTTCGGCACGCCGGATCCGCAAAAATCCTCGGTGTTCGCCAGCCAGTCCGTATTGATGATGTCGTCAGCGCGGCTTCCATTTGGTTTCAGACAGCCAAAGGAGTCCAGAACGTCCAGGATCTTTCGACGCAGTTCCAATACGACATCTTCGTTGATATATTTTCTCAAGAACAGGTATCCGTCGCGCTCCGCCAGTCTGCGCAGCATCGCCGGATCATCGAGGAACTTCGTTGCATCGTTGAAATCTATCGGCACGAAATGTCCTCCCTGATGTTGCCGGTCTCGCGAGGCAGCCGCGTTGTCGATACCTGTCAGCCCGGTTCACCGATGACGGTTTCAGGGACGGATCCGGCCGGTCACAGAGATCGCATTCCATGCGCAGAGCCATTGTCCAGCGCCGCCCGATTTGCTAATCTCAGGTTGCACTGCCGAGCAATATAGACTGCATGCCTTGAGTGGTGAAGCCGGCCAACAGGGTTTTTTGAGAGGGCAGTGGCATCGCGTTCCGGTGACGGTGGAGGCGATATTGGCCGCGCGCGATTGGCCCCGGCAAAGGGAAGAGTACAGCCCAGGTTACCGCACCGAGGTCGTCGCGTCCTTTGCGGCGAGGACGATGGGAATTCAGGCCGCGTTTTTCACGCCCTATTTGCGCCCGGGGATGTCACTGCTCGACTGTGGATGTGGTCCGGGTTCGATCACACTTGGCCTGGCCGATTTTGTACATCCTGGTCGGGTGACCGGCGTCGATATCAATCCTGACCAGATCGCCGCTGGCCGGAAGGCGGCCACGGCGCGCGGCATCAGCAACGTCAATTTCGAAGCTGCAAGTCTTTATGCGCTGCCGTTTGCCGATGGCACCTTCGACGCGGTTCTTGCTCATGCGGTCCTGCAGCACTTGAGCGAACCGCATTCGGCGCTTCTGGAAATTCGCCGCGTCCTCAAGCCGGCCGGAGTTGTCGGGTTGCGCGACGACGATGTGGGCTCGCTGATACTGGCGCCTCGTCTCCCGCTAATGGACCGCGTTCTTGAGGTGCTCCATGGCACAGTCAGAATGAGCGGCGGCGATCCGACCGTGGGCCGGCGCTACCGGGAACTGCTTCGAGCAAGCGGCTTCGCCGACATTGCCATATCGACCACGACGGAATGTGATGCGACGCCGGAAGCCACCACCATGCGCGGCGACCTTGCCGCGGTGTTGTTGGAGCAAATGACCTGGAAGGCGACGGATTCCGGGCTCTCGACCGCTGAGGAGATGCCAAACCTGATCAAGGCCGTCCAAAATTGGGGCCGGCACCCCGACGCTTTCGATGCCATCATCTGGTGCGAGGCGGTCGGTCGCAAAGCTTGAGCGGGATCATCGTAAACCCGCCTCCGCCGGCGCAACCAGGACGCCAGATTCACTGCGATCAGGCGTGCAGCAGCGGCTATCCGTAGCGCGCCGCCGCCGCTTCATCTGTCACCCGGAATTCGTGATAGATATTCCGTCGCCACTTCTTGCCGATCTCCGTCAGTCTGATTTCCGAATCGTCGATGCTTATCAGTTCATAGGTTTCCAGCCGCTTGAATATTGCCGTGAACGCCTCCAGAGGGTCGCATCCGAACCTTGAGGTGAAGTCCTGACGATTTAGCTTGAAAGCGAAGAAATTATGCATCACGAAGCGCTGCATCAGGTCTTCGTCGGTGGCACGTCGCGAGACGCTATGCGCCTCGAAGGGCCGTCCGTCTTCCATCAGCTTGATGTACGTCACCGCATCGACGGGACTTTGGAATTGATGGCGGCCGACAAAGCCGATCGCGCCGGCGCCCAGCCCGACAATGTCGCACCCGCGGGGGCAGCATAATTCGACGTAACGCTGGGCATGGCCCGGCCGGGCGAAAATGCCGCGTACCTGCTCGGCGTAACCATGCTCGCCGAGTGTTTTGTGAACCGCGGAATACCATTGAAACGTCGTCTGGAGATCGTGTTGTTGCGCGAGCCGCTTCTGGGCAATCAGACGTTCAGATGCGCTTCCCGGAAATACCACATAGTCACCCGCTCCAATTCCATGGGGGGCGATCGAAACCAAATCCTCGACGTCGCGTGCCCATTGTTGGAACGTTTGACCGGGCACGTTATACAACAGGTCAACGTTGACCGTGGGGATGCCGACGGACAGCGCGTCGGTCACAGACTCCAGCGACTGCTTGGCGTCGTGGGGCGAATTCAAGGCGTCGAGAATGGGCTGCTGGTTGCTCTGATATCCGATCGACAGACGTGTTATGTTGTTAGCTTTCAAATTTTCGAGGTAGGGACGGGTAAAATCGGCCGGGTTTCCCTCAAAATTGATCTCGGCGTCCGCTCTGAGACGAAAGGCTTCGCGCAAGGCCGCGATCAGCCGGCTGGCCTGATCCGGCGTGAGGACCGATGCGGTTCCACCACCGATGTAAATCGACTCGCAAGGTGCCGAGCGGAACCGCTGCCGTTGCGCATACGCCGTCGCCTGTTCAATCAAGGCGTCGACATAACGCTCCATTATTTCGTTGCGGCCTTTGGCGCGAGGCAATAGGCCCTTGAAGCAGTGGCAGGAATGGCAGCGCACCCGGCAGAACGGGATCGATACATAGACCGCATATGGCCGGCCGTTCGGCATCAGCTCGTCGAACGGCAGCCAGGACTCCACCGAGATGCTCCGCCGACCGACGACGGCGCGGATGGGCGGATAAACAAAATTATTTATTTCGTCGGCAACTTCCTTGTACGGGAAGCCGCTCGCCTGCTCGATATCGGCAGCATGTTGATAGGCAGGGACTTCCATCCGCACTCCTCTCGCTCGACGCCGCGCCGTGTCATCGTCGGGCGCTCAACCGGCTCGCGGCCGTCATGCCAGCAAGGCATCCAGATATTCTTCCCGAAACTGCGCCCTTCGTTTATCGGCTTCCTCAAGCACGGTATGTTCGTTTTCCTTGCCCTTCTGCACGATTTCCTGATGCGAGAATCCGAGAGTTCGCAGCCGGGAATATACCGCCCAGTTTCCTACTGGCTGACGCTCTCGGAAAATCTCCTGGATCTGCAACGCCAGCTTTTCGGCCTTCGCCTTGTCGAAGAACTGGTTCCGCCATTGTGGGCCATCGGTCGACACGCCGCGCCCTGGCGGCCGCGCGGCGAGCTCATAACCGAATTGTTCGGGAGTGAGCGCCAGCCGGGACATCGGAGAATCCGGATCGTCGGTAGGTGCGCGAAGGTTCAAGGGGCTGAAAATGGCTTCGTCGACCGGACAATCGTCGCGCTGCAGCCACTCGACCGTTTTCCAGATCGAATCCTCTGGCTCGCCCGGAAGGCCGATGATGAAGGACGCCGTAATGCTGACGCGGCCTTTCCATTTCTCCTTCAGATAGTACAGCGAGTCCTTGGTCTTGTCCGGATGCAAGCCCTTGCCGACGGTTTTCGCCGCGTTGATATGAAACGACTCGATCCCCACCAACATGCCGCGCAACCCGGTTTCGAGAAGCAATTCGCGTTGCTCTGGCGCGCTGTAGACGACATCGACCCGGCCAAATCCGGTCCATTCGATCTCGAAAGGAAGCCCGGTAATCACCTCGTGCAGGGACTCGACCTTGGCCAACGTATCGTTGATCGTATCATCGCAAAACATGTAACCGGTGGTGCCGAAATTGTCGTGATTTCTGATGAATTCGTCGCGCAGCACGTCGCGGGATTTGGAGAACTCGCCTTTCTTTTTGAACAGGGGATGGGCGCAGAACGCACAGCGAAAAATGCAACCACGATCAATTTCAATTGGCAGGTGTTCCCCGTTGCGTACGAAATCGCTTGGCGTCCACTCTATGCGTGCGCGGGGATAACCGTCGTAGGGATAGTCCCTGTGGGTGATGACCTGGCCGAACCTGGCTGGCTGCGTCGTCAAGGACCCGCCGTTACGCAGACAGTTCGCCAGCGCCACGGCGCTGCGGTCAGCATAGCCCCACACCCAATAATCCACGCCGGGGAGCGACGTGTTGGACGCCTTGCCGCCGCCAATGACGATCTTGGTATGCGGGTTTCGCTTGCGGATGGCCGAGAAGACTTCCTGGACGAAATCGTCATCCTGCGGCAGGTGACCCGAATTCCTGTTGATCGCGGTCCGCGTCATCCGGTCGACCGATTTTCCGCCAGCTACCTTCCCTACCAGGAGTGTGGTCGCAAACCCCACGAACAGCGTCTGCGAGGAGAGATACTTGTCGAAGATCCGTTCGATGTCCCCAAGAGTGAGGTCGGCGAGGAACTCGACCACTTGTGTCGAATATCCCGCATCGCGAAGCTCGGTGGCAACCCTGTAAGGCCCGCCATAGCGACCGAAACCAGCGACGCCGTTAACATCCGAGAAGATGATGACATCGCACGCCATGGTGTGTGACTCTGCCACGTCTACGAAGAATTTTCTCCCACGTGGTTCAATTGCCGAACTCCGGAAATCGGCCTATGCCACGTGTCATGAGTAACTCTTAGCCAATTATCGCGGTCAATCTTCTCTATATCACGGGTAGCATAGCCGGACTCCAACAACTTTTCAATAAGAAGCTGAAATGGGCCGAGGGAGTTGAGCGCGCCGAACGCTTGAACTCCCGCGACACAGTCACCCGGGACAGCAGCCACATCGGCCACATCCGATATCCAGCACCCGCGGCTGAGCACCGAGCTCAGGTCGGCCAACACCGCATCCATCGCGACGTCGGAGATCGGGTTCCAATGGCGCTTGTTGGCGTGGCCGATGCGTTTGAAACGCGAAAATCCAACTCAGGCAACTTCAGCGACGATTTGCCGATCATGGTCGCTCATCATTCCACGCGCTTTCTGCAGATAAACAATTCGAGCAGCCAATCGCACCGTCCGCTGACCCGATCGTTTCTCGTTGTCAGGGCACTCATTCGAGCGCCCGCCGACGCGCCGGCGGCGCGGCAGTGATTCAGGATGAAGCGATGATAGCCGCTGCCCTGCCAGGCGCGAGCGACTGTTCCCCAGGTCAGAAATCCCATGCGATCCCGAACACTTACTGCGCCGCCGGCCACGACCTTGCCCTCGGGGTTACGGATCAGCACGATCTGCGTACGGGCGCTCGAGCCGGAGAATGTCTTCTCCATGTGGGAAACGTAGGCGTCATCGGCGGCGAAGCCCTCGCGCAGCAAATCGAGATACGCCGCCGGAAAGCCCGCGCGCGAAAATTCCGTAACCTCGGTGGTGTGATCTTCCGGAAGGCTGCAATCCGGATCACCGGTGAAAATCTTCACCAGTAGCGGCTTGTCTTCCTTGTGCCAATCTGCGGCGGACAGTGCGGCCTCGAGACTCGGGACGTCATAAAGGCCGTCCTGTTTGATGAAGGTGAAGTAGGGGGTGTCCTTCACGGTCGAATTTGCGATGCGCACGGTTGAATATAGCTGTTCGAGCTGCGGGAGGTCTTGCTTGCCAAGATCGCTGTCGGGGAGCAGCAGCAAAGGCGAAAAGCTCGGAGTCGGCCAATTGTCGACCAGGTAAAAAACAAAACGTTCTGGCAGCGCCTCGAGCTTCCTGCCAAGCACGCCAAATACCTCGATGCCTTGCAGGGCGGCGCGCGCCTTTGCGGCAGCGTTTCTATCCACCGCGTTGCTCATCGGGTGTGCTCCGGTTTTCGCGTCCGTAGGATCGACGGAAACGATCAATCAGCGCATCCGCGATCCGATAATGCAGGCAGCTCAGCCCAGCTGGGCCAAATTCCAGCTGATTCAAACGCTGGAACGTTACCTCGCACGCATTGTCGCTGGCCAAGCCGAGCGTCGGCGGAATGTCCGAAAAATTTGCCTGCAACAGCCCGGAGAGCACGCATCCCATGATCTCGTTATCGGCCCGGTTGAATCGATGCAACCGGCCGAAGAGATCGATGCCGCCTCTGGCGGGTGGTAGATAGCGGATTTCTGAGATGCGGTGGGAGGCCCCGACAAAGCCGCCCTCGGTGAACATGATATCGGCACGGTGCTCCAATCGGTCGATTGCCGCTCCGACGTCAAAGCAATGCGGCGCAGAATCGTCCACGATCATCGTTCCGGCTTGCAGCGCGGAAATGTCGAGGACGCCGGGCAAATTGGTGGCGCCGACAATCAGACTTGAACGATAGAATGCGGCGGGAGCGGCCCCTTCGGAGATGATCGTTTCGATCTTGCCGGTAAAGCCGAATTCGGTTCGCAGCCATCGCTCGACGGCGCTCAGCACATCGCGCTTGCCAAAAAGGTCGCAGAGAATGATTTCTGTGGGGTGTGGAAGGTGCCTTAGGATGAGGCCAAGTGCTGAAATTCCGATCGAACCGACCCCGAGCACACCCAGCCTTTCGTCGGCGAGCGTACCGCCGGCATGGGCACAGATATTCTTGACGGATAACGCCACCGCTGCGGCAGTAGCCGCGTGCCCGGTGGTGACGGTTGGACCTGACGTGCGGTTCGACATCTCGGTCGCCAGAGCGAGGCCGTAGTCGGTGGCGGAAGGAATGAGCCCGGTCAGGGCAACCGCACGGCAGCCCAGCCGGCTGGCCAGTTCAATCGATTCCGCGAGCCGAGCCAGCAGGGATTTCTTGTCCGCATACAAGTCGGACGCAAACAGTGGCAGCGTAATGTTGGCAAGTTGACCGAGCGGCGTACGAAGCACTTCCCGGATTTGCGGTATTCCGCCGAACCAGTCGGCGACGATCTCCTGCCGGGTTAGCCCAGTCTCCGCGAGGATCACGTCCGGGATATAGCCGATCGCTGCGGCATCGATTTTCCCAAAGTGATCGGTGACGGCAAGCCCGAGCAGCGATCGGCTCTCGGTCTTGATATGATCGTGCGGCCCTTGCTGTCCTTCAGGCGTGCCCAGTTTTTTGCGAGGCGTCGAAGCACGAACCGTCGATGCTGCTTCGAGCGCAGTGCAATATTGTGCCACGCTCGGCGCCGAGAGCAGCGCCCTGAGGGGCAATTCGATACCTGTCGCGGCGGCCACGCGAGACACTAGTTGAATCGCCCGAAGGGAGTCGCCGCCCAAGTCGAAAAAATTGTCATGAATTCCGAGTTGTTCGCATTTCAGGATATTTTCCCACAACGAAGTCATCCAGCGTTGGAACTCGGTTTGAGGCGGAGCAAATGGCGCTCGCCGGTCGCGTAAGTCCTGCATTGCCGGCAAGGCCGACCGGTCGATCTTGCCGTTCGCATTGGTCGGCAAGCGTGGAAGTTCAATCAATTGGCCCGGTATCCAGTGCTGTGGCAGCCGCTCGCGCAGATACCGATACAGTGTTGCAGTGCTAGCTTTGGAATTGCTTTCGAACACGACGTATCCCAGCAGCCGGTCCCGATTCGCAGTTGCCGTTTTGACAACGATGGCGTCCCGGACGCCCGGCGCCTGGCGAATATGCTGTTCCACCTCTCCCAATTCGATGCGATGACCGTGAAGTTTTATCTGATGATCGAGCCGGCCAAGAAATTCGAGATTTCCATCGGCGATGACCCTCACCAGATCGCCGGTGCGATACATGCGGTCAACGCTTGACCGATCGGGCAATGGATTTGCGATGAAGGCGGCGTCGGTCTGCTCCCGATCATTCAGATATCCTTGACCGACGCAAATCCCGCCCACCAGCAGCTCTCCCGGCGTTCCGACCGGCACCGGCCGCAACAGGGCATCGACCACCACGAGGTCCGTATTTCGGATGGCGCGGCCGATCGGTACCGTGGCCAGCCCCGCCGCCAACGGACCGTCGCTGGCGAAATGCGCGACATCGTCGGAGCATTCGGTCGGCCCGTAGGCATTCATTATCTTCATATGCGGGAAGAGGGACCGCCCCTTCTCGTAAAGATCGGCCGGGAAGACTTCTCCAGTGACGATAAGCCATTTCAGGCTGTCGAAGTCGCTCGTGGAAATCCGGCCATCGGCCAGATCCTCGATCATGACGCGGAGCAGCGACGGCACGACTTCAAGGATAGTGACGCCGCGCGACACGACCGACTGGGCAAGACGGCGCGGTTCGACTGCGCTCTCTGAATCCACGATCTCGATTCGGCCACCCACCAGGAGCGGTGCTAGCAATTGCCAGATCGAGATGTCGAACGTTAAACGGGCAGTCTGCGCAACGGCGCTGTCGGCGGTCAGTTCGAGATCCTCAACCTTCGCCAGCAGATGATTGAGCATACCCCGGTGATGGACCATCGCGCCCTTTGGTCGGCCGCTTGATCCGGAAGTGTACAGGATATAGCAGACGGCGTCGCCCGTGATCTCCGGCAGCGCTTCATCGTCATGCGCCGAGTGCCGGAGCCAGTGTTCCACCGCAAACAGGTCAGGCGCCGGTGTATCCGGCCAGAAGTGCGGTGCCAGCGCTCTCCTTGCAGCCTCGTCACGGGCCGTGTCAGCCAGCAGCCAGCGGCACCCGGATAGCCGCAATACCTCCGCGATCCTCGCCGGCGGCCAATCCGGGTCGAGCGGAAGGTAGATGGCTCCGGCCATGAAGAGACCCAGCATCACCCGCAAAGTATCGGCATTCCGGTTCGCCATCAGCGCAATCACCGAGCCTGGCGTCACACCTGCCGCGATTAGATTGCAGGCAACAGATTGCGCATCATCATGCAGTTGGCCGTAGCTGACGGAGCGGTCGTTATCCCGGACAGCGACTGCATCCGGCGTGCGGCTCGACTGTTCGCGGAACAGATCGGTAAATCGCTTGCTGTCGGGCAAAGGCCTGCAAGGCCCAATACAGCGCAGCGATAGGGTCGTCGAGTCCTCTTCGGTCAGCAACAGATCGGAAGCGGTACTCACTGGTACGCCCCTCGCAAGCAGAACAAGCGCGCGCTTGTAATAACGACAAATCGAATCGATCTGCTCGGTTGGAAAGTCCTCGGCGTTGAAATCCAGCCTCAAGCCGACATCGCCGGTTTGCCAGGAAACTGAGAACTGGGCCGTCAGTCCGAAATAGGTCTGGTCGAATGCTTCGGTATGCAACAGTCGAACCGGACCTTCTTCGAGCGCCTTGTAGGGATAGAAGTGGACGAAGTTGAACAGCGTATCGAACAGTGGATCGCCATGGTCGCGCACCATCTGCGCATAGGGGAAGTGGCGATGAGCCAGCGTTCCCGCTTCCGCGCGGTGCACAGCACGCAGCAGGTCGCTCCAGGTTTCGCCACTCGCAAGGACGCGCAGCGGCAGCGCATTAAGAAACAGACCGACATGGCTGCTCGCAGGCGTGGTTTCGGGGCGACCGTGAGACATGAGGCCGGTCATCACATCACTGCGACCCGTCAACAGAGCGACAACGCGAACATGGACCGCCAGCAGCGCGGTCTTGAGCGGGACGGCATTCTCGCGAGCTCGGCTTCGCAGTGCCGCTTGAATGGCCGGGTCGATATCTACTTGCCTTCGCACATAATGAGGCCCGGGGGGGCGCGCCCCGGGCCAGCGCGGCAGGAAAGTCCGTGGCGCATCGCCAAGATGCGTGCGCCAGAACCGGCTTTGCTCAGACGATGCGACGGCGCGGCGTTCGAGCGCCACGAAATCGCTGAACCGGTAACCGGATCGGCCGCGATTGGGGAGCTGAGCACGTCGCATTGCGTTCTCCGCAATTCGTTCGGCGTACTTTGAAACCAGTTCCGTCAGCAGAACGGCAACGCTCCAGCCATCGAGAACCGGTTCGACCAGAGTCAGTTGAAAAGTCCCTTCATCAAGCAGATGCGCGAAAAAGCGGAACAGTTGCGGGCGGTTCCAGTCAAACTGCGTTTCTCTCGCGGCCTCCAGCCACGCCGCGATTTGATCCGTTTGCTCTTCGCGGGGCAGTCGACTGACGTCGAACACCACCAAGGCAGATTCTACGTTGCGGTGCACCAGCTGCAGGGGTTCGCTGTATCCGCCCAGGTCGAATGAGACCCGCATGACCGGATGACGCGCGATGGTATCGACGATGGCGGATTCCAGGAGGCTGCGATGAAATTGCCCTTGCAGCCGCAGGCTGGTGACATAGCATTTGTAGCGCGGATCGGTGAGGCTTTGATAGATCAGGCCCGATTGCAGCATCGTAAGCGGATAGGCGTCTTCGACGTCGGCGGGCAGGGCGGCACGATCTGCTTCGCTGATCAGTGCAAAAGCGTCGATACACCGGACTTCATCCTCTGGGCGCATTCCGCTTGGCTCGGCCACGGCGGTCAGTTCGCGGATGGTCTGATGCCGAAAAACATCTTCGACCGTCAAGCGGAGTCCCAAAGTCCTGGCGCGATAGACCAGCTCGATGACGCGGATCGAATCCCCGCCCACGTCGAAGAAGGCTTCGTCGTGTCCGATCTCCTTTCGGCCCAGAACCTGCTGCCAGACTTCGAGCAGGATTTCCTCCAGCCTATCCGGTTGCCGCGCCGCCGCCGTCTCGCCGGTCTGTGCTATCGAGGCACTGCGGCTGGCGAGGGATGCCCGGTCACGCTTGCCGTTCGCCGTTACTGGGATGTCGTCCACTCGCAGGATTGCGGCGGGAACCATGAATTCCGGCAGTTGTTGCCGAAGATGGGCGCGGATCGATGCATCGGGGACACTGGTGGCCTGCGCAGTAGGCACCCAGTAAGCGGCGAGGGATAAGACTCCACTCTCATCGCCGACAGGGATGACAGCTACGTCGCGGACCGCGGGATGGCAGCGCATAACCGCTTCGACCTCGCTCGGCTCGACCCGCTGCCCGCGAATCTTGACCTGGTCGTCAATGCGGCCGAGAAATTCAATGGTTCCGTCGGGTAGATGCCGCGCCCGGTCGCCGGTCCGAAACAGCGTCGCGCTCGGTTTACCGGAGAACGGATCAGGGATAAAGCGCTGGCGCGTAAGATCTTCGCGTTTCCAATATCCGAGCCCTACATTCACACCACCGATGTAAAGCTCACCCGCGGTTCCGGGCGGCATCGGCTGTTTGCTGTCGTCCAGGATGTAGATCTGCGTGTTGGCGATCGGACGGCCGATTGGAACAAACGGTCTGCGATCGTCGCGCCGGCATTGCCATGCGGTGACGTCGATCGCCGCTTCGCTCGGTCCGTAAAGGTTGTACAGTTCGACATCGGGTAGGGCGGCAAAGACGTTGTCGCGGAGATCGGACGCCAGCGCCTCTCCGCTGCAGATGATCCGCTTCAACCGTTTACCGCATTCGCTGAGACCGGATGTGTCGTCGCTGCGGATGAACATCCTGAGCATGGATGGAACGAAATGCAGGGTAGAGACATCGTGCCGGACGATGGCTTTCATCAAATAGTCGGGATCGCGGTGGCCGTTGGGTTGTGCCAGCACCAACCGGGCGCCGCAGATCAACGGCCAGAACAGCTCCCACAGCGCGACGTCGAATCCGATTGGCGTCTTTGCCAGAACGGTGTCGCGCGGCGTCAGGGCATAGCTTTCCTGCATCCAAAGCAATCGATTGCAGATCGCGCGATGGGAGTTGATCGCACCTTTCGGCTCGCCGGTCGAACCGGACGTGTAGATGAGGTAGGCGGGATCCCCTGCTGCTACGCGTTGCGCGGTCGAACGCTGTACCGGCGCGTCATTTTCGGGACGATACCTGTCTAGGCAAATCACGGCCGTTCTGAGTTCACCCAGCCGGGCGACAAACTGCGACTGCGTGATTAGCACCGGCGTGTTCGCATCGCGCAGGATGAAGGCCACACGGGCGATTGGATAGGAGGGATCGATTGGAACGAAGCCGGCTCCGGTCTTGAGAATCGCGTACAGCCCGACGATCAGGTCGGGTACGCGGTCCATGAACACTGCGACGAAAGACCCCGGTCCAGCGCCCATGCCACGCAACTCATCAGCGAGACGGCAAGCCCGCTGATCCAACGCCTGGTATGTCAGCATGGTCGTGTGCCCGCCGTCGGCGACAACTGCTACTTGGCCGGGCGAGCGCTCAACCTGCGCCTCGATGAGGTGATGCAGGCACCGGCTTAAATCGTAGTCACGCGCCGTATCGTTCCATTCACGCAAGACCATGGTGCGGTCGACGGCGTTCATTAGCGGAATGCTGCCAAGCCTGGTCGCCGGATGCGTGATCGTCGACTCCAGGACGGCAGAAAATCCGCTGAGCAGGCGCCGCGCCGCGTCGCCATCGAATAGGTCGCAATTGTATTCGAGTGCGAGGTCCGCAGACCGGTCGTCCGAAGTGACGAAAAGGGTAAGATCAAACTTGGCCTTCTCCTCGTCGGCGTTGATCCGGTCGATGGTTGACCCAGGCAGCATGGTATCGGGCGGCCGCGGCGTTGCGAACACCAACAATATCTGGAAGATCGGATTGTGGCTGAGCGTGCGCGCGGGCTGTACTGCATCGACGATCTGGGCAAACGACAGGTCGCCGTTACTGAGCGCTTCGACGAAGGTCGCATGAGTGGCGTCGATCAGACTATCGAAATCAAGATCGTGCGATAGCTCCAGTCGGATCGGCAACGCGTTGACGAACAAGCCGACAAGATGCTCCGTCTCCGGCGTCCGATTTGAGTTGAGGAACCCGAGCACACAATCCTTTTGGCCGGAAAATCCGGATATTGTTGCCGCCCAGGCCGCAAGATAGACGGCGAATGGTGTGGTCCGATGCCGCCGCGCAAGTTGTTCGATCTGGCTGACGACGGCCGCGGAAAGCGCCAGCTTTTCCACCGCACCACGATAGCTCTGTATTTTCGGCCGCTGCGCCACCGTCGGAAGCGACGTCTGTGCCGGAGCACCTTGCAGCTTCTGCCTCCAATAGCCGGTTTGCGACAGCGATCCACCCTGTTCGGCCATTGTTCGTTGCCAACGGCAGTAGTCGAAAAAGCTCGTGGTGGATTTCGGCTCAGCCAGGGGGCAATCGCTCTGAATCGCCTGATAAGCTGCCAGCAGATCGCTGATGATGATTTCGGTGGACCGGCCATCGGAAATGATGTGGTGCGTTGTCAGCTGCACAAAGTGATGAATGTCGCTCAATCGCCAGTGCACCGGTCGAAAGAGCGGACCGCGACGGAGGTCGAAGGGGCGACGCGCCTCAGCTCTGATCAGGTCTAGCGCGGTTTGGCGCCGGCACTCTGGCGGGCAATGTGTCAGGTCTTCCAGCCGCAGCTGAATTGCCGTGGACCTGTTGATCCGTTGCTGTGGCGGATTGCCTTCCGGGATGAACACCCGCAACGCGGGATGTCGGCGAACGACGACATCAACGCTCGCGGCCAACAGAGCGGAATCCAGCTTTCCATGAACTTCTATCGCTGCCGGAATATTGTAGAGCGAGGACGGTCCGGCGAGGTGCTCATGGAACCAGAATTGTTCCTGGGCTGAAGAGAGCGGGCCGACTTCGGCAGGCGCTTCCGTCTTTGTCGGGAGATCGGGCCAGTGCTTCGTCTCTGCCGCGAGATGTCCAATGATCTCCATCTTCAGTCGGGCCATGTCGGACTTCTGCTGATCACCGATCGCGCCTTCCGGCGCGTCGAAGCACAACTCATTTCCCTCGACCCACAGCCTGACTCCGAGCTCTTTCAGGCGTTCAAGCAGGTGAGGGGCGGTTGTCACAGCTTGCCCTTTTCGCGACCGGCCCAAGCAGGGATTGCTGCGGATTGCTCGATATGCTTCGCCAGATCGGCGATGCACGGCAAACGATAGATCGCCGAAGTGTGCAAACGGACAGCGAACTCTTGCAAGACGCGAGCATTGACTTCTTGCAACGCGATCGATTTCCCCCCTAATTCGAAAAAGTTGCAGAACACGCCAAAGTCCGACCGTTCCAGCGCCGCCGACCAAATCTCGAAAAGTCGCCTCTCGAACGGCGTTCTCGGCGATGTGACGGGAAGGACGTCGAACGTGAGCAGGCTTAGTGCCGTCCGGTCAATCTTGCCGGATAGCGTGCGCGGCAGCGCTGAAAGCCGGTGAAATTGCGCAGGAACCATATGGTCGGGCAGGAAACGGCGGACAAACTCGCCGAGAGTATCAGGCGGTACCTGGTGATCGCTGACGTAGAATGCTGTAAGCCCGACCCTACCGGACCGTGCCCGGCCGACAACGGCGCAATCGCGCACGGCTGGATGCCGGATCAGCGCCTGTTCGATCTCCGCGGGCTCGATGCGCGCGCCCTGAATCTTGATCTGGTCGTCAACTCGTCCGAGGATCTCCCAGCAACCGTCGTTGCGCAGGCGGACGCGGTCACCCGTGCGGACCAAACGCCGTCGTGCCCCCGAACCGGCGAAAACACCATTGCGTCCGTCAGTATATCCCGCCGCTAATGTCGGGCTTTCAATGCAAAGCTCGCCCACTGCGTCAGTCGCGGGCGGGGAGTCATCGCCATCGCCAAGCTGAAACTTGACCCCCGCGATCGGAAGGCCGATCGGAACTGCGCCAATCTTGGGTCCCGTGTCACGATCGAGTTCGAACACGCTGACGATACCCGAGGTTTCGGTCATCCCATACATGTTCACCATGCGGCACGCTTTCGGAATAACTTCGCGCCAGGGGTTGGCGACATCGTACCAGAGCGGTTCGCTGGCGGTGAGAACAAGGCGGAGATCGTTGTCGAACAGATCGCTTCGCTCCCGCGGGGGCATCCGTGCCAGAACCGTCATGTAGCTTCGGAGTCGCGACGGTATCAGGTCGATAATCGTGACTTTGGCAGAGCGGACCAGTTGGAACAGAGCAAGCGGGTCGTTCAGATCGGACGGGCTCGCCAACACGACCGCCCCACCGCAAACCAGCGGAAGCAGCAGTTGCCGGTTCGACGAGCTGAAGGCGAACGATGCTGTGTGAAGGTAGCGTTCATCGCTCCCAACCGCGAGAGCGCTCGCCAGCGCAGCGAGATAATGCGACACGGCTTGATGGGAAATTAGGACGCCCTTGGGCTGCCCCGTCGAGCCCGACGTATACAAGACGAATGCAGGACTGATCGGATCAATCGAGCAAGCTGAATTTGGATACCGGTCATTCGAGCCGCCCGTTTCGGGGGCGGGTTGAATGCACACGAGAGGCAGGTCGGCGATCGCCGTTCGCAGACCTGGCAGCGAGTGCTTGTCCCCCAGCACGGCGGATGCGCCGGAATCGCGCAAGATGTAGTCAATCCGGTCGGCGGGGTACTCGGTATCAAGCGGCACGCACGCGGCACCGCATTTCAGAATGGCGAGCATGCCCGCCGCGAACTCAGGCGACCGGCCGACGTAGAGACCAACGCGCGCACCAGCGCCAATGCCTCGTTCGGTCAGCGTCTGCTCAATTCGATTTGACCAATTGTTCAGCTCGGCATAGCTGAGGGTTGTCCCTCGGTGGGTAATTGCCGGCTTCCAGGGATCTTTTGCCGCACAGTTTTCGATGGACCGCTGAACCGGCGTGAACCTGCCAATGGTGAGAGCTTGCATCATCACCGTTCCGCTCGCACAAAGATTGCCTGCTCAAGCAATTGCAACCCTATACGGCCGTCAGAATGCCGTCAATTCCGAGAGCTAGAGCACAACGGTAGCGGCCGGCAATGCACCATGAAAAGAACCGCCAGGATGTGGAACCGGCCTGAGCATTGGAGAGAGAGCGCAAGCTCCAACCATCTGCACCCAGCCGAACGAATTCGAAGCCGCTGAGCGGTATGGAGAGACCCAAGCCGAGAGCTTTGATGTAGGCTTCTTTCAACGTCCAGATTTCGAAAAAGCGCGAACGCCAGTCATCCGAGAAGTCCGGTCGAACGAACTCGGTCTCAGCTTCGGTGAGGCATTGAGCTGCGATTCCTCGATCGAGCGTGCGCATCACATCCTCGACGTCAAAGCCGAGCAGCGCACGCTTCGAAATGGCGCAGCCGACAAACCCCCGAGTGTGCGAAAGGCTAAACCGCAGGTCAGATCCGGGCGGTGCAATTTCAGGCTTGCCGTGTGGCCCCGTTGCGAATTTCAAATCGCGAGGATTGACGCCAGTGTAATGGCCAAGCGCGAGCCGCACCAGGCTGTGTGCCGCTTGCCACGAATCGCGATCTTCCGTGTATCGAAATCGATCGGAGCGAAGGAGTTCATCGTGCGAAAGCAGGCACATGACGGTTCTGCGCCAGTTCTCGTTCCACAGGTCAGGCCTCGCATACCATACAGCCGCGCGGCCGTCGCCCAACTCGGACAGTCGCTCGGGCGGCCGATCGACGACTTCTACGATTTCGACGGGCGCTGGATCGGTTCGGGTGCAACTCATCGGTGGTCGCCTAGTCCAATAGCGGGGCATCGATCGCCACCGCCAGACCGCAGCGGGAGCGCCGGGCCGATCGGCTCACTCGTCGTCCGGATAGACGTCGATCCCGAGACTGCGCAGCAGGTGATACTGTTGTCCGGCCGAAATCTGCATCCCAGCGTAGTTCTCGAGTTCATGCAGACTGAGTCCCGTGAGGTCCGTTCCCCGCAAATCCGCGCCGGAAATGTTGGCGAAACGCAGCGAAGCGTTTGTCAGGTCGCTACCACGAAGTGAACTGTTAACGAATTGTGCTCCGTTCAGATCCGCGTTGGCAAGTCGACAATCGACCAGGCGACAGGACGAAAAGTCGACTTCCTTCAAAATTGCATCGTTCAAATTGCATTCCTCGAACGTTGCTGCCGATCGTGCGGGCTTCTTGGAGCGCCCGGATCTGTTGAGAGTTTGAGTGAACGAGGGCTTCTCGAGCGCGACGCCGCGCATTCGGCAACTGGAGAACTTCACGTCGAACAGATCGCAAACGAACAACATCGACATCGAAAGGTCGCAGTTCTTGAAGTTCGCGTTTCTGAGATCGCAAAACCTGAAAGTGCTTCCGCTTTCGCCGTCAAAGAAGGAGCAATTTTCGAAGCGTGCGTCGGTGAAGTTGATATTTGAAAACTCACATTTCGAGAAACGGCAGCCCTCCCAATTGCTTGCAGTGAGGTCGCCACCCGCAAAGCGGGCGCCAGATGCGGTGCAATTCTCGAATCGCGCCGATTCCAGCAGTTGGTCATCGAAAATGAGTTGGGAAAGATCAGCGTTTGCCGCGCGATTGCTTTGCTGCAACGAAAGATAGATTGGGTCGGTCTCCGGATCAGGCATCGTAAAAGTGCCTCTCGGCGTATTTGCTTACCTGATGAAGGTTATCACGGCCTGTGTTTCCGCGGAAGGCAGGCCGCGCTGGCGCTTCCCCAGCACGGCCGATCATGCAGGATCGCAGGCGACGTACCGGCGAGCCTTGGTGCCGGGTTCGGTAATGCGCGTCGTGCGCGCGGAGCTCACCGCAACGTCGCCAAGATGCATCCGCAAGATGCTGCCGATCTCGTCTTCCAGCGGCCCCGGGTCTTCGCGCGCATCTGCCGGCACCCATTTGAACGTAAAGCGGTTGGGCGCTTGCTGTTCCAGCCGAAATTCGATCAGCGGCAGTCGCGAGAACACCTGGTCGAGCGTTCCGACATCAACGTCTCGGCCGGGCAACTGAAACCGGGTGGCCTCCCGGCCATGAAGCTTCGTTATCGTCATTCCCCGGAAACCGCACTCGCACAACACGGATCTGACGGTTGCTCTGTCGCCGGTACGATACCTGACGAAGGGGAATGCCCAATTCAGCAGGTTCGTCACCACTATCTCGCCGTCCCCCTCTTCAGCGAGGCTTCCACTTCCATCAAGGAGTTCCACCCGGACATGGTCGGAATATAGGTGAAGACCGTTTGTCAAAAGGCATTCCATCGCGATCAATCCACCCTCAGTGGATGTGTATGCACTGATGACGGGGCAATTAAACCATGATTGAAGCAACGCCCGCCCATTATCGAACAGTGTTTCACCGCTCAGGAATATCGCGCGGGGATGGCAGGTGGGCGCGCCCGGCAGCGCAGCCTTCTCCAGCGCTAGATATTGCAACAGGCTCGACGCCATCCCGCAGATCAGCGGCGGTTGGCACGCACGCACGCGAGCGATCACGCGATCATTATCGATACCTTGCATGCCGAATATCTGTCGGTACAGCCGGCTTAAATTCAGCGATGGCAGCATCGTAGACCCAGGCCAGGTTGCCGGATTGTCGGTCAGCTGGATCGCCGCCGTCGCTTCCGGGGTTAAGGATTCCAGAAGACCGGGTAGGTGGCGTGCAACCCGTCGATAAGTCTGATAGTTCAGGTCGTAGAAACTTTCCGCGTCGAACCAGACGACCAGAGGCGTACCGGTCGTTCCGCTGGTCTGCTTGAACAGCTTCTGATCGTCGGCGTGGTAGCTTTCCGAGATGAAGGCGCAATAATTTTCGATCATCTCCGCCTTGGACATGACCGGAAACGTCGACAGCGTCAGCGGTGGGGAAGCTCGGCGCTGCAACAGTTTGCGATAGTAGGGTACCGTCCGGACGACGTGCGACAGGAAGGTTGGTAGCCCGTCGGGCTTGGAAATAAGCTCCATACGCTCAGACCAGCGCAGGAAGGCACGCATCGACGCCTTCACCGGAAGGCAGAACTCATTTTTCGAATCCAGATCGAAATCATCGCGGAACTTTGCTGGCAGATGGTCCGTAGCTTCATCGAGAAATGCGCACCCGTCGGCATAGAGACCGCCTGTGAGCCGGGCGAACAATCCGTCATCGATGCTCAAAAGCTACCTTGTTACGTTACGACTGCCACCTGCGCGCCGCTGCAGGTCTCACTAGCGCTGCCATGTCGGGGCGCGGCGCAAATTTCCTCGTAAACGGAGAAGGTCTTCCCGATCTATCGGCGGACCGACAATGAGGTCACGAGCGATGAGACTACCGGCGGTGAGGTGCTGTCAGCCGCACCGTCAGGATACGACAGACACCTGCGCGCCGATGAAATTCGTGAGATCTTCGTCCGGAATCTGCTCAATCAATCTCATCAATTCTGCCCGCGCATCCTTTGGCGTTTTTCCGGCGCGCTTCACCACGTCAGCCAGTTCAGCAAATCTGGTGCCTTCCTGTCCATCGTCGTGGCTGACGGAGTAAATCTTGCCTAACGGGCCGACAACCGTGTCATAGCGCATTACAGCCTCCGTATGAGTCGAAGTGACAATACAACCAGTCTAGGTCGAAATGGCCAAAATGAAAACCGAAAAATGCTCCGGTTGAATGCGGGTCGCAGGCGTCGCGCCAGCCTTTGGGCTTGATTGAACAGGGCTTTTCGAGAATGGGCGTTGGATCAAATTAGGTAATTTCCGGCAAATCGCCGGATCAACCTGCTTTGCAATAGCCGATCGGGCCCGCTGTCGAATAGCCGTCGCGATTGGCGGCCCAAATCTCCGTCAGTGTCGTTTCGTCAAGATTGCCGTTTGCCTTGCTGTCGAAGGTGCAGGTGCGGACACTCCGGTCTGCCCCAATGGTGAGGCGCGTTCGCCCGCACGTGCATTCCGGTTCAAAACCGGCCCAAATATGCCGATGGCTCGATTGCCATCCTGCAATCGTAGCCTTCGCTGCCACGATCTGTTCCCGCGTTAACGGCGTGAAACCCGACTTGCCGCCAAGAATTCCGGTTTTCTTGAAGAGATCGATGCAACACCCGGTCACGCCGATCGAGTCGAGAAAATCCGGGAGACGCGGCAGATCGGCGAAATTCTCTCCGTGCGTGGTCCAAATGATCTGTACGCGCCCGATGCCCGCCGCCTGGGCAACCTTGATTGCCTCCAACGTCTTCACAAATGTTCCTTCCCCACGGCAGGCGTCGTGGGTTTGCTGGTCCAGCCCGTCCAAACTGAACATGATCCGGCTCAATCCGGCAGCAGCAAGTCCGCGCGCCCGTTCGGCGGTCATCAGGGTGCCATTGCTGATCGCGCTCACATAGACGTTCGCGGCGCTGAGCTTGGTCACGATCTGCTCCAGGTCAGTGCGCAGCAGCACTTCACCGCCGAGCAATTCGACGATCGGGGTTCCCAGATCGATCAGTTGCTGACAGGTATCGAGGGCAGACCCGGCGGAAGTACCGTGCGCCTTATGGTGAGGCAGATAACAATGCTTGCAGCGCAAATTACAAACCGTGTTCAGCTCCCAGTCGCACGTCCACGGAACCTTGGCATGCGGCAACCAATATTCTATGGCCGGAATGAAAAACTGATGTCTCAGGTCGGCTCGTTCCGATGGCGCAAGGCCATCGATCGGATCGATCAGCTCATACTCTGCGAAAATGCTCACAAGCTCGGGGCCGACATCGCGGCGGAACGTTCGGAGGATTTCACTGCCGATTTGCCCGACGGTCTGGCGCTTGAGGATCAGCTGCCAACACAGGCTCGCAGCTTCTGCAAGAGTAAATATCTGCGGCTTTCGCGTATTGAAAACCACCGTAAGGCCGGGGGTCTCCTGGTAGGACTTGATGTGGGGCCCGGCTGGTTGCGGCACTTCGTTATCGAACGTCATCGCCGGCAACGGTGATGGCGATTCATCCTCGAAAACCATTCCCGCATCGGAAAGGCTCGCGGCAATAGCCAGTTCCGTTTCGTTTCGGACAGGGCCTCCCTTCCAATCGCGCCAGAACGACGATGCTCGCTGATCCAGGTGGATGGCGTTCTTTGTTCCGCGCTGGATCAGAAGAAGGTCGTCTTCGTTCTCGGAGCGAAGAACGAGCACATCGAACGATTTGTAAAACGAAAGCTGGGACATTCTCGTATCCAAAATCGCTGACTATCGGTTGCGATCTTATCCAAAAACAACCTGCCGTGCCAGTCGCGTGGCGCGGATTTTTACCGGCTTCGCGACGCGGCGGGTTGCAGCCAATATGCAGGCGCAGGGGCCGCCGCATTGGAACCAATTCCCGATTGGCCGGCGTCAGACGGCCCTACCATCGGCGCCGTTCCTGGAAAAAATCATGGATGTCGATAACAAGCTTTCGCCGCTGCGCCTCTTGATAGACAAATCGTCCAACCGCCAAATCGAGGATTCCCATGCCGAAAGGAGAAAAAATCGTCGGCCGGGTGGAGTCGATGCTCACCGATCCGCTCAATACGTTGGCTATGGTCCCCGTTATGAAGTCGCGGGTTCCTGTCAGCTTCTCTGTCAGATGCGGCGAGGTTTCTGCCTGAAGGCAGTGGTCGACATCGTCTACGATATTGTTGGCAGCCAGGATGATCTCCTCGGACAAATCGCGCAGTGATATGTTCAGGACCAGCGGGTTGCTTTTGAACAGCTCTGTGGCAAAGACGTGAGGCTTCGGTGCGGTAGTCGCGAAAACGACGATATCGGAGCCTGCGATCACATCATTATGCGTAGTTGCCAGCGTCGTGGAGCCATACGAGGCCGCGTGAGCCAGAAAGGCGCGGGCGCTTTGTTCGTTGGTATCGAACGCTGTTACCTCGCGAAAGCTCCAATTCCGTGCGCGAAACATGTCATAGATACTGCGCGCAATGATCCCGCATCCAGTGAAGCCGACGCGCAAGCCGCCGCGAATTTTACTCGATGGTCTCAGGGCCTCCGCCGCCAGAACGGCAGAGGCAGCTGTCCTGACTGCGCTGATCATCGAGGCCTCCAGCACTGCAAACGGATATCCGGTGTCGCGGCGGTTCAGTATCATCACGGCGGAGGCACGGGGAATTCCGGCAGCCACGTTCTCCGGCCAACTCGCGATCCATTTCAGCCCGGCGATTGCGGGCTGATCCTTCAGATCGGCAGCGAGAGCGATGATGCGATCTGCCGGGCGATCGTCAAATCGCAGGAAGTGGCTGCGGGGATTGTTTGCGAGGCCGGCGGCGTGTGCAAGATAGGAGTCCCGCACTATTCCAACTGTCTCCGGCAGCGCATCGGCGAGAATTTCGCCCACCACTTTTCCGGTGACAACCCCGAAGGTAAAAGTATTCCCATCAAACATCGTCGAAGTTTCCCGCGATCAGTTCGATATCAACGCTCCAACGTCTTCCAGCAAACCGGGGAAATGCTCCCTTACCCAATCGTCGTCGTAGATCGTATCGACATAGTGATCACCCAAGTCCGCCGATACGGCAATGACGCAGGACTGCGCGGGAATGCAAATACCGAATTCGGCTATTGCGGCCAACACGGTGCCTGTTGAACCTCCCACGAGCATGCCTCTTGCTGCGATCCGCCGGCACATCGCGACGGTGTCTCGCTCTGAAACATAGACCAATTCGTCCATCGCGGTTTCGTCTGCGATCTCCGGCCTGCGGCTTGAGCCCAGGCCGGGAATGCGACGTTTGCTAGATTTGCCGCCAAATGTTGTGGAGCCTGCCGTGTCGACAGCCACAATGTATGTCGCCGGCGACCTTTCCCGCAAATAGCGGGAAACGCCCGTCAACGTGCCTGTGGTTCCTGCGCCTACAAACACGTAGTCGGGCCGGGCGAATTCCTGAATTATTTCGGGACCGGTAAATCGCTCATGCGCCCCCGGGTTGTCGAGGTTGGCATACTGGTTTAGCCAGATGAGATTGCTGTCCTGTTTCAGCCTGCGCTGGATGTACGCGATACGGCTGCCGACATAACCATCGTTCTCATCGCGCTGATTTACGAGCACGACCTCGGCGCCGTAGGCGCGCATCAACTTGTGCGTTTGTGGAGAAAGGTTTGGGTCGCTCACGCAGGTGAAGCGGTAGTTTCGTTCCGCGGCGATCGCGCTAATGGCTAGCCCCATATTGCCCGAAGAACTCTCGATCAGATGCGAGCCCGGCCGGAGGCGGCCAGACGCCTCCAGCTGTTCGATCATGTGCCGAGCCGTCTTTGTCTTGATCGAGGTTCCAAGGCTGTAGCCCTCAATCTTGAGCTGGACGGTCAAATCGCTGCCTGGAACAAGCAAAGGAATGCTGACAAACACATTCCCGAGAATAAGTTCGCTGGGGCGTTTGGCGAGCATGGAGCCCCTCCAGTACGACAGTTTGACATGCTACATTCAACTTCAGGTCGCTGTCAAAAGGCAACCGTATTTCGTTGCGCGAATTCAATATTGGTCGGCGATCGGCGTCAGACATAAGGTGTCACGCGCTTCATCGCGTCGTCAAAGAGAGTCTAACATCGTGTCCCTGCAAGGCAACGTCGCCGGCGCCGCAAACGAACCATTGCAGTCACCGGACATCGCGAATTTCAAGGCGTTTTCCGGGCGGCCAGACTCGCATAAAGTTGCTTCAATCGAAAATGCTGCACCTTGCCAAGCGCTGTGCGCGGCAGGTCGTCGACGAAGACGATTTCGCGAGGCACCTTGAAGCGCGAGAGCTGGATCGCGACGTGGGCCGTCAGGGCCTCCGCGTCGGTCGCCGTACCTGGACGCCTGACAATGCAAGCTACGGGAACCTCGTCCCATTTGGGGTCTGGCCGACCGATCACGCCGCAATCCACGACGTCGGGATGCTCTAGCAACACGCGTTCGACCTCGGCGGGATAGATGTTCTCACTTCCGGAAATAATCACGTTCTTCTTGCGGTCATGAACCCAGAAGTAACCGTCCGCGTCCCGCACCCCGATGTCGCCGGTGCGGTACCAGCCGTCTAGCAGCGCCTCGCGGGTAGCCGCTTCGTTGCGCCAGTATTCGCAAAAGACCTGGGGTCCGCGGACCACGATCTCGCCGGACGCGTCGGGTGGCAGTTCGATGCCGGCGTCGTCGACTATTGAGGCCTCGCAGCACAGGCCGGGCAGGCCGGTCGAACCGGCGCGCGACAGATCGCCGCCGAGTCGGGTATAAACCGCGACAGGGCAGGTTTCGGTTGAGCCGTAGACCTGCAGCACCGGCACGCCACGTGCAACGAAATGCTCGATCAGGTGCGGCGGTACGATGGTCGAGCCGGTGGTAACGGCCTTGAGCGATGAAAGATCGGTCGTCGACCATGCCGGATCGTCGGTGACGGCCTGGATGGTTGCGGGTACCAGCACCGTCAGGGTTGGCCGGCTGCGTGTGATAGCTTGGAGGGCCGCGCCGGGCGTGAAGCGCGGGAGGATAGTGACGGTCGCACCATGGTGTAGCGCCGGCGTGGTCTGGATGTTGAGTCCTCCGACGTGAAAAAAGGGCAACACGGTCAGCACACGGTCCTCCGAGGTCAAGCTATGCATGTGCTGGCTCATGATGCCGTTCCAAAGCAAAGCCTCCTGCCGCAATACCGCTCCCTTGGGGCGCCCCGTCGTGCCCGAGGTGTAGACGATCAATAGCGGGGCGGAGAGATCGGAATTGGGATTGCGTCCGTTGCCTGCTGCCCGCGTCAGCAATTCATTGAAGGAACATCCCTGCAGGGGTGAAAAATCAAGGCCGATTGTCTGGACGTCCGGCAGCTCCCTAGCGAGCGTGGGCATGATTTCGGCGAAGGCTCGTTCCAGCAGCAGAAGCTTGACCGAGGCATCGGTTATCATGAACATTTGTTCGGCCAAGGCCAGTCGCCAGTTGAGCGGCACCAGCATCGCGCCTAATTTCGCGCACGCATAGAGCAACACCAGATAATCCGGACGGTTCATAGCAAGAATTGCGATGCGGTCGCCGCTGCCAACGCCGCACACGGACTGCAAGGCGCACGCGGTCTGCACGATGCGCGCATGAAATGCCGCGTAGCTCAGAATTTCGCCTTCAAAGACGAGCGCTGGTTTGCCCGGATTGAAGGCCGCATTTCGTGCGATGAGTTCCGACAGATTCACGCCTATCGTCCGTTTCGCCGCTCTCGTACGCTGCATTGCTGGAGCTGAATCTCCTCATACAGCGACCTTGGGTTAATACCACTTCCGCGAGTGAGTTCAAACTTGCCCATGATGAACTGGATCGACTGAGCGTGCAAACTTCGTCATTTTTGGTCTCTCCGATGATTTGCCATCAGGCCGCTGCAGCGTCGTCGGCATTGCTGTCGATTGATGTTGCTTACCTTTCCCGACACTCGGCTTATCAACTGCGCCTAGCAGGGCTAAAGCCATGCGGTCCGAAATCTTTGTCGTAGCCTGCTTCACTGGATCGGCCGCGAGAAAACGCGATCTCAAAGATGAGGAACAGATTGAAGAGAAGCGAAAAGAATAGCCAGTAAGATAGGCCCAGATGCTCAATCAGATTGATGTTGAACCTCGCCAGGAGCGCATCAGCGGACGAGACGCAGCCAATCAATGCGCCGAAGCGTGCGGCCTTAGACGGGAGGGAGCCGCCTGTGAGGATTTGGAAAGCGAATTTGTCGTCCGTGAAGAACTCGGATCTCAGACTGGATTGAACGAAGGTCCGGGGAAGAGTGCTGTCAGGATTTGGCGCAACAAGATGCTGAGCCAGCGGATGAGGCGGCGGAAGTTGTAGCCAGCGGCGGCGAGGACGGCGTTGGCGGCGTCGCCGCGACGGAACCAGAGATAATTGCGGCCCATGCGATGCTTGGCTTTGAGATGGCCGATGACGGGCTCGACGGCCGACCTGCGGCGCAGTT
>JGI10216J12902_104895824_pt1 | contig 42393 bp, 70 predicted proteins | sample KanNatreferecore_FD_12902 | JGI IMG/M metagenome (IMG submission 12902)
AAAACAACTCCTGAAAAATCCAGCTTAACTTTTGCTTTTTCATTTCTATTTACATCTTTATTTTCATTTCTATTTCTATCTTCCATATGGTTATCCATATGGTTTTTTGTAGGTTTACCTATAGGTTTATTTTTAGATTTTGGCCTCCCTCCCATATTTCCATTGTTTCTGCGACTTTCCGTAAATTTTCTCCTCTTTTCGGTTTCCTCTTCCAATTTTTCGTTAAACCAAAGCCCGTCTTTGTCGATAGTAAATTTGCTTTTTAGGTTATCCGAAACCGAACCTACGAGAAACCTAATGGTTTCCTCCTTCATTCTGCCTTGTTGATGCATTAAGCATAATAAAGTTATATACTTGCCGCGATCTTCCCAATTCAGAGTAGCTACACCAGAATAAAAGTCATTAGAATAAAATAAGAATGCAGGATCTTTTCCCATAAAAATTAGTCGCAGCCTCAAGCTTTAGTACCAACCGATGAAGGAGAGTAAACCAAAGCTTTTTGGCTGCGATTTATTTTAAGTAAGATTGTTAAATTTTGTTTTCATCGGTTGTTAATACAAATATAACCTTTAAAGCTACAATTCAAAATTTATTTTATTAACTAAATTTGAAGAGTTGTTAATACATTGTATATACAATGTATTACATTAATAAGGATGCTATTTTTCCCTCGATTTATTTTTAAAATCAGCTTTTGCGTCCTCGATTCCTAACTGAGGTTCAATCTTTAAATCCCTAATTCCGTCAGCGTATATAGTGGTATCGTAGTCGCAAATCTCACAATGGAATCGTCGTTTTCTAAATGAGCAGCCTTTCCTACTCTTCACTGTTTTAACCAAAACCATTGGCTGCCTACATATCAAACAATTCGGTATCATCGACTGTTAAATTTTAATATCAGAAGCTTTTTCTGATGAAGCTGTTTTCTGGGGATTTGTTTTGATATTTCAAGCGCCCAGGAGCAACAGTCCCTCATTATTTTATCTTTTGTAAAAAGGCCGTCATAAACCTGCTTCATTGCATGAATCACTGTTGCATGATCTCGGTTAAAAAACCCTCCTATTGTATGCAAATTTAATTGAGGGTACCGGAATTTAAAAACGGTCATTAAAACTTGACGAGGGATTACAACTTCTCGTTTCCTGGTCTTTGTGTAAAACAATTCCGCGTCCATTCCCAGGCAGTCAGCCATTGCGGTCGTCATTAATTTAAATTCGGCAAAAAAGTTTTTATAGAGTATCATTGTTTTCGAGCGTTCATTCTTACTATTCTTTCGGCTGTAGTTATAGCCTGGTCCAGGACACTATCCCCCATGTCATTTATAATCTCGTTGACTGTCTTACTTGTGTAAGGGCTATGCAGACTTTTAAACATTAATCTCTGGGGCTCGGTGTATTGGGCCACGAGATTTTTTAAAATAGTCTGGGCAGCTTCTTTTAACGTCTGATTCATTTCAATGGCTTTGATACTCCTAGTGTAACTTTTATATTGCCAGGGGTCTCCTCCTTGAAGGATTGCCATACTAAACAGTATGTTTTGTTTTTACAGACAATCCAAATGGGGGAATCAGATTCGGCAATGTGATCAATGATCTTTTTGCCGTCGGAAACTACTGAGATTTTCAAATTTTTTACCATGTTATTTTTTATTAAATGCTTGAAACCTTGTTACAGTCGAATACTCTGGGGATTTTATTAGCCCATCCCCTTTGCCGGTTAACGACTCTGCTCCTGGTTCGTCAAGAACCACCATTGAGTCAATTTCTTTTGGGACCTTGAAGCATATTTGTACTGGAAAATTAACCTTCGCATCTCCCGTGATTACTTTTGTTGAAGCTCTTTGAGTGGCGGCGATAATTCGATACCCAGCTGATCGGCCTTTTTGAAGAAGTATCCGTAAATTTTCTTCCAATGATTTTTCTACCCCTGCCTTTACAAGCTTTGTTTTAGTGCCTCCATTGGCGTAAAATCCGACCTGTTTTTCTTCGTAGATATTCAGCTCATTGCCTGATTTTGACTGAGCCACCGCGTCCGCAAACTCATCAAATATGATCATCCTTTTTCTGGACCCGCCAGATTTTACTATGTTGTTCATGGTCTCAACTTCATTTTTAAGCGCCTTTTCGATCTCTTCTATTTCCGATATTACGGTAACTCCTTTGCCTGAATGACCTTTAAATTCATGCTTAGGATCGCATATTATTATATCGTTGATACCAGCGAGCCTTGCGTAATCAATTATTGCCATGATACAAACCGATTTTCCCGACCCCGTGGATCCACAAATCAAAACGTGCGGGGTTGAAGGATTGTCTAAATCCCAAACAACTGTATTTCCCATGTTATCAATCCCTATAGGAATCTTCATTCCAGATAATTTTTCAGGAGAGAACTCTAAAAACTTCTCTCTCTTTTTGCCTGATTCAAGGGCCAGGTAAGACCTTCCTTCATGAACGTAAAGGTTTTTCATTATTCGAACACTCTCAACGCTTAGTGCGCTGGCAATGTCCAGTTTGTATTTATTCACGCTCGATACCTGGGTTCCAGCCTGGACCTCCAATAAGAAAGTGTTACTGGAATATCCATCGAATGTATGGCCGACTTTAGCACTCAGGCCGAAGGTTCTTAAAACGTGCTCTATTTTTTCTTGTGGTGTCATGTCTTTGTTAGTTAAATCGTAGGTAATAAACTCCGCCGCATTCTCTCGGAATTTTTTTATTATAGATGGGTTTATTTGCCCGAGCGAAGCATCCCGTATTTTCTTTAATCTCATTTTTATGAGCTCCTTATTTGAAGCGTTGGGAAAATCCTCGATCTCGCAAATAAGCGTCCTTGCCCAAAACTCATAAACCTCAGCCAGGTCCACGTAATTGTCCGCCTCATTGATCATGTAAACGTAGTTTGGGTTCGATACCGCTTCAATCATTCTTTTAACCGGCTCGTAAAGCAATGCCTCGTAAAGCCTTCTCGTATCTTCAGTTATTTCTACTTTGAAGCAGTTTAGTTGCGGAGCTCCGTTTTTGTTTTCGGAATATTTGTTCTCAATAAACCAGACCTCATCAACGGCAACCTCGTTTTGAGATTCGAAAAGCAAAACGTAGGTAATGCCTTGTTTCCCTATAGAAAACTTCAGTTCCTTTTCGTCAGTAAAGGCGGCTTTGGATTTGTGATCAATGATTACGATTTTCTTGCTCTTGGTCTTTATTACAAGATCCATAACCCCGCTACACGGCAAAGGGATTTCAACTCCGTTTATCGTAATAAAATCGTGTATGTAAAGCTCTACGGCTATTACTTCGGCGATGTCGTCAATGTAAACAGACACCTCTTTCAGAAAGTTTTCCAGCAAGCATAGCGTTAATTTTTCGGCTTTCTTTTTACACTCCTCAATTGTCGGAGTTGTCTTTTGTGTTTTCCAATCCGAGGGTTTAACGGTGTCAATATAGTCGAAAGCTACTGATTGCAGCCAGGCAATATCAACCTTAATTCCTTTTTGAAATTGAAGAAAGAATGAAGCCTGAGCCTTATGATAAGCGCTTCCCGCAACCTCGCTTGAGGACCTTTTAAATGGCTCTTGGTAAATGTAGGACATTTCAAAAGCCTTTTCATTTCTTGAGAAGGTGCTCACCTTTGAGTAGCTCCACGATTTGATCAAGTAGTTACTAAAGTGTTCCTCCTGCTCGTCTTTGCTTAAAAGAGAGTAGCGATTCATGGCATGGTAGTATTAGGCTTCGCCGTCTTTTTTTGATTGGAAAGTATCTCTTCTCTCCTCTTATTCATTGCCGCCTTGAAATCTTCATTGGTATGCAGTTCTGGCAATTGATTCCAGTACTTTTTGAGGTCTGTCGTAGAAGTCATTAATTCGATCTGTTCTTTCACCTGATCGTCGAATTCGGATGAAGATTCGTCTTTTGTTTTTTCGTCAGCCTCCTCCTTTGGTACTGGCTCGTATCCTGCCGCCTTCATCACAAATCCGAGTATGTTTTTATAACCCCTTCCTATTGACCTTGTTTGCGCCTGCGCGTGTATAGCGTACTCATCAAAGCTTACTTTAGCGAGCTCCATATTCGTAACGATAGAAAACCCTCTGCAAACCACCTTATCGGTAGTGATGTTTTTAATCTCGCAGTTGCATTTGTATTTGTAGAGCGGGAGAATTTCTTTTCTTATCGCCTTTTTTTCTCGCTGCTCAATCTCTTCTTTTATTTGACCTGCGTAAAACGGGACCTCTACCTCGTAAGAGTTTCCGCTCCCTTTCTTGGTCACCTTTTTATATAGAACTGTAAAAACCTCCCCCTCCTTGTGTAGTGCGATCGGTTCCGCGGGGTCATTGGTGAGGTTAAAATTTAATCCTGCGTATTTCCAGCCGTCTACGTTCGCATACTTACTGCCTTTTATAAGACAAGATAATCCGCTCTTTTCAATAAACGTTCGGAGCTCATTTGCAAATCCTAAAATGTGATGCTGGTTACTCAACTGTAGAGGCGCTGAGGTCCTTTTTAATGCTACTTCTTTCTTAGTTCCCATATTGCTATTAGTTGATTTAAAATATTTTCATCGTAAGTTTTCAGATTAAATACCGATTGAACCCTCCATTTTTCGCGTTTTGTTAAAGTGCCATGATAATGCTGATACAGTACAAGGTAGTTCCAGTGACCACCTACTCTATCTATAAAGGCTGCATGTTTTTTGCGGTATTCGTTGCGTTCCCTGAAAGTCATAAGCTAATTTTACATGACAAATATAAACATCATTTTGTTAAAAACAAAAAAATAAGTACAAAAAATTTGGAAATTTATTTTTTATGGCTACATTTGTGTAAACAATTTAACTAATAGCCAATGAAAAATCATGAATTTAAAATAGGAGAAAAAGTTTATCATCCCATATACGGGGCTGGTATTATCGAGGGTGTTCGGGGTGTAACATTATATCCTTTTAGGGTTAGGTTTGAAGGGTTTGGGAATGGCTGGACATTTACAGAGGACGGTAAATTATTTTCAGAGGATTCGGCTCCCTCAATATTTCCATACCCTGTAAAAGTGGTTCCGGAAAACCCTGCAATAGTTGATCACAGCGAAAAGATAATGACTCCTGGTGGACCTTCTGCTGTCGGCAGCAAGAAAATATCTGAATTGAGCCACGAGCTTAAAAAAGATATTTTCGATCGTCAGCAGAAGATTACTCAGGATTCTCTTATGGATGCCATTGTAAAGGCCGGAAAAATTCTCGATGTCTTTACGGCACTGAAGCAGTTTATTGATTTGCAGGAGTCAAATGAATCAAATCTAAATTTGATGAACAACAGGATTGCACAAATCGAAAATTATTTACAATTATAACAGGCCGGGAAAATGATACACCTGCATCGTAATATGACAATAACTCCAGGTAATGCGCCTGAGATTGTCGCTCAAATAGCCTCCATAGTTAGAAAGATGAAGATAGCAATCGTCTTGTTGAGCCCTGGGAATGTTTTAACCCAGGAAATACTTGAATCATTCAGCGACGAGCATTTAAAATTGATCTGCGACAATAGGATTGCAGAAAGAGATTTAATTAAAAGGGGCAGCCGGTTACCTGGTAGGGTGTAACTGGTCGCGGGCGTAAATGGTGAATCAACGCACCCGCCCGCGCCCTTTAATAAAACAAAAATGGGAAAGACATATCAAATAGTAAAAATTGATTTCGCATCTTTTAAGCTTTTTCAGGTAATTGAGCTTCCTGTAGGTGCCGAAATATTATCAGCTAACATAAGCGAAACAGGCAAGATATACCTTTACGCTAAAATCGAAGTCCCATTTAAAGGACAAAAAAAGGAGCGTCGATCGTTCAAAGTGGTTGAAATCAATAAGGCGACCTGGAAAGAATCAAAACAGGATGAGGTATTAATAAAATACATTGGTACAATTGAAGATTACGACGATTCTGCCTTTTGTATTTTTGAGATCATAAACGCTCCTGGTAGGGACAGGCTCAAGGCAATCATAATCTCTTTAATTTCCATGGTAGCTTTAGGCGCACTGGCCACAATAATAATTTCAATTTTAAACAGGCTCTCATGAAAAAGAAAAAGATCAATACGGAAAGGCATTCATTCGCTGACATTCGTCTGATATGTAATATCGGAATAGGGTTTTATCGCCAGGATTACAGCCCAGAACACACCGGGCTAAAGGGGTATCAATGGGTAATCCTGTTGCCATTTTGTAAGATTGATTACACGAGCTTTATTATCGTGGATCTAAAACATAACATTGCTAAATCAGTTGAAAGCTTATGAGCTACAAAGAAAAATTCATCCAATACTTGAAGAGTAAAGACCTTATTTATTCTCAGAACGTCAAGACTGACTTGGAGGGTTTATTCGAGCAGGCGGACAATAAAATAAGAATCTTGCAAAATAAAGCAAACTCACTTGAAAGGCTGGAATTGGAAAATATGAACGACAACGAGCGGCTTCAGCAATTTTTGGAGCACTTAAAAAGAAATCCTCACAAACCATTTTAATATCAAATACGATGAAAAAGAAGGTTAAAACAAAAGAAGAGATCGAGGCCCACGAGCATGCCAAAATGCTAAAGAGGAGATTCAAAAGCCTCGTTACAAGCATTAAAAATAGCTGCGCCGAAAAGGGGCTTCATTGTATTGAGTTACAATTCGAGTTTCTGAAGAACAATCCGACAACCAAATTACCAAGCCCGCTCTTTAGTTATGATGAGCATATCAAAGCTTTTGAGGAGGGTATTGAAATGTATAAGGGTCTGCTGACAAACAACTAAAAACATGGAAGCAAGCAAATACGACAGCTGGACGGAAAAGGAGAAGATTGAAATAGCTTCCCGAACCCCTCAAATACAAGAAGCCGTTAAGATGCTTATTGGATTAATGGAAGATATTGAAGCAAAGAATTACATCGAAATGGATTTTGTTTTAAATGTAATGGGTGTAGATTTAGCTGACACAAAATTCAAGTTAAAAATACAGCGATTGCCTGTCGATGAACCCAAGAAAGAGGATCAGGAGGGATTAATATTAGAACTGTGCTCAGTTATTGGCGATTCAATAGGAACCGAAAGCGAGGCGATGGAAATCATTAAATCCCGTTTCACGATCACCCGTAAATCCAGCTCACAATAAAAATAAAAGATGAAATCGAAAGGATATTTTCAAAGACTAAAGAATCACCCTGGGGTTAACCCTGCAATTTTTATGACGATTTTATCTTTTGCAGCAGCCGCAAGTAATAATCATATATCGACCTTAAAGGGAGCCCTTATTTTGGGTGGCACCTGCGCTTCAATTTTTTGGGTTATAGTACTATTAACGAATTTTAAATCAAAATAAGCATGAATTTAGATCAGGCAAAAGAAGAAGTGGCGATAAAACACGGCTACGAAAATTGGACAACATTGTTAATAAAAATCCCAGACAGTGGTTGGTATAAATATTACGAAGAAGCTGGGAATTTGGTTATTTCCTCCAAAGACACCGAGCTATCTGACTATAAAGAAGCTCATGAGTCGAAACAAGAACTAGTTAGAGAGATTGGTAAAATATTGGATGGAGAAAATGCTGCAAAACAACCCTCTTTATGTGACCTGGTTGGCCCGATAAGGGATTTAAAGTCCGAGCTAGAACAGGCGAAGAAGGAAATAGAGGTGTTGAATGATCGATATAACAAATTGAACCATAGCTACAATGCTTTAGATGAAGTTTACAGGCAGGAAACTAGAATATGTCGTCGCCAATCCAAAGATATAGAAGAACTGAAGGCGATACTAAATTCAAATTCGCCAGAAGTTATGAAGTTTCTAAATAAAAATACAAAGGATAAAATATTGCTCAATTCAGAAATTGACAGGCTGAAAAAGGAAATCGAATCTTTAAAGAAAGAGCGGGATAAATTAAAATCAATGCAGCCTCATGGCGCAGAGTTTGAGAAATTAATTAGGAAGTCCAATGACTATAATAATTTACAGGCCGAACTCGACAGGCTAAAGGGGGAGATAAGGCAATTAAAAGGATTTAGGAAATGTAATGATTGCGAAACAGAATTTAAGTCCGATGGCCGTTGCCCAGAATGCAACCCACTAGGATGAAGTTTAACCATTCACCAAAAGAAAAGAGAGATGATAATCTGGAATTTTAAAAACCCGCTAACATTTTTTGCCTGCTGTATATGGAATCTATCAGAATATAGCGGGCTTTCGTTGCCGAATAAAATTGTTCCAATACTATTTGGTTTAGTTATTGGCAGGAAGGAGAAAGGGAAATGAACACAATATCTACGACAATAGAATACAATGGTGCTGTGATTAAAGTTGAGAATAATAAAGTATATACTCGTGCCTTTGGAACCACAATTTATAATCATTCAATGCATTGGAGTTGGATTGAAATAACAGATAAAATGACCAAATCGCTTAGGGATTATCTTAAGGAAAACAATTTATTTAACCCCAATCAGTAACAACCTAAAAACAGCCCCAATGGAAGAAAACAAACCAACAACTCAGGAAGTCATTGAAAAATATTTTAAGGACGAAAGGAATATATATTTCAGTAGCAGTGATTCACTTAAAGCAATTGAAGGCGATACTTATTTGACTTACAGAAAGACGGGTAAAATAGAGCTATGGTTTGGCGGAAATAATGGTGAATTTTGTCTGCTTTGTACAACTGATGGAAAATCTCTCGAAAACCTAATAAAAGCAATAATTTATCCCTAATTTTTATGCCACAAGAAAACGTGCTGACGCAATTAACCGAAGCTGAGATTGGGGCTCTTTGTATAATTGGACTATGCTTTATTGTTTTTATAATCGCATTAATATTTAAATCAAAATTGGACAAAAAATGACAACACAAAAAAAATTCAAAGTAGGGGATAAAGTTATAATCAATGGTGTTATAACAGAAATAAATACGAAAGAATCAGGGGATACACACCCCATTAAAGTAAGTTTTGAAACATTAAAACAATATGATTATGCCATGTGGTTTACCGAAACTGGTGGTTTTAACTACGGGCAGAAGCCGATATTATTCCACGCCAAAGAAATTGTAACTGTTAAAATATTTGGCAAGCAGGAGTTCAATCGAGCAATAGAACTATGCAAGAAAAATTTAAGAGCCAGCAGTAATGTTGCTCATCAAAGTGAAATATTCGATAACCTCAAGATAAAATGACAACAGAGCAGAAAAACGATTTAATTGCAGAACAACAATTAGAAATAAGAGAGCTAAAGAAACGGTGCAAGGAGAATAAAAAATTAAGCCATCTTATCAGCATGAAATTTATTGCAATTGGGCAACCGTTGAACGACAATTGTTTAAAATTCAACAAGAATCAACTGAGATGGTGTCAGGGGGTGTTAGACTTAGTAGAACAAATAACTTAGTTAAATGGAATCAAAAGAAATAAGCGACGATGAGATGATGAAAGATGCCAATAAATGGTCTCTATCATTTGACAGGATGGAGCAATTGACAGTTAAATCGGCTCATTATGCTGGGCAAAAATTAATGCTCAATAAAATCTCCTCCCTTATCCCTAAATGGAGAAAGGTGGAAGAGGGTCTGCCAAAAAATAAAAAACCAATAAGGTTGATGCTTTTAACTCACGACAATGAGATCATTGTTCGCCTTCTTAGTGAGACAAGTTTTATCGGTAGACGTGGTGAGGAAAATTCTATAAAAGAAATAGCTTCTCGTTGGATGCCCGAATCAGAATTGTTAAACCTAATACCTAAATAAATCATGGAAACAGCTGTACCAATAAAATTAAACGCATTGGCTCAAATTATATTCGAGAGAAACGTAGCATCCGGCTATTATAAATCAGAGAAAAATATCGGAGAGATGCTGGCCCTTATACATTCAGAAGTTTCAGAAGCCCTTGAAGCTGATCGAGAAGATAAATATTCGGTAGGAGCTTCTCGTAACATTCACGTAATTAATGGATGGGTGAAAGATTCTGATTTTCTTGAACATTACCAACAAGCAATAAAAGGTACGTTTGATGAAGAAATGGCCGACATAATTATAAGGGTGTTAGATCTTTGTGGATTTAAAGGAATTGATATTGCTGGCCATATCCATGCAAAACTAAGATATACCTCAATTAAGGGTAGAAACAAGAAAAAGAGTTACTAACTAAAAACCTAAAACCATGTGTACAATAACAGAAACAACTCATGTAGCAGAGCACGACATCTACGTAGAAAAACACGTCGAAATAATCGAAGGTAGAACCCTGTCAAGCCCCAGGGGATATGACTACGGCATCCATTATAAAGACAAGGAAGGAATTTATCATTCCTATCCTGAAGGCTCAAACCTGGGTAACGCCATCTTTATAATCCCAGCAGGAACAAAATACAGGTTTGATCCGCATCAAAACATCATTCAATCGGATAAAATAATGTTTGTTAAATTTAAAGAGAAATAAGATGGCTCCAGAACAAATACAACAAGAGTGCGAGAAAATGTATGCTCAGATAAACCTTTGCGAAGAGCAACTAAGTATTTTAAGAAAGATGTGTAAACATGAAAAGACATTTGTTGGCGATTATCAATGGAGATTGGGGTCTATTATACGAACAAAGCTTTGTAAATATTGTTTAACCCCTTTACAGCACTAGCCCCATGACACAAGAAGAAACAAAAGACAAGATTGATAAAATTTTAATGGATTATGAATTGGGTCTGGATGGGGAAAATGTTGTTTCGGGTTATTTTTCTCACCTAGCCGCAAGAAAAAACATTTTAAAGCTAATCACTACAACTAAAATAAGAATGATCGAGCAAATACAAAAATCATTTGATAACGACGGATTTATCGTCGGTAATATGTTGTTGAGCGATATGGTAAACGACTCATACGAAGAGCTCACTAAACTAGAAAAGAAATGAAAAAAGGAGATTTTGTTACAGACGGCAAGAAGATTATACTTGTAACCGGAGGAGGCAAGGAGCCATTTGGAGACATGGCTTTTTCGGGAGTTGTGGTGGAGACACTTCCTCTTTGTGACGACGGATCAGAAATTGGTTACTATTCTCGATCCTGGGCACACAACTCATTTTCTAAATCTGAAGTGTCTATTAGGGTCGCAATAAACGACGGCAGCAGCAGTGTTAAAAGGTGTAAAGAATGCTTACAAATAATTCAATGATATGAATACACAACTCCAATTTAGAAGCCCAGATCCGGGGAGATTAATTAAAATATTCGCTGCGCTACTTTTCTTTTTGTGGCTCTTCGGTTTATGCGCCTGCTCGCCCGAAAAACGACTCGCTCGAATCGTAAAGAAGCACCCCGAATTAGTTAAATCCGATACGATAGAGAAAATAATTGAAATCAGTATCCCAGAAATCGAGATTGACACCTCAAAGGAAATTAACCCGATTTACATCAAATCATTACTTGAGACGATCGAAAAGTACTCCAAAGGCATAGACAGCCCAAAAGGGGTCGAACTTAAACGAGAGGTCATAAATATAGTAAACAATGTATCGCTAATAAAAGACACAATGTCATTCACCGAGGATGGGGTTCTGGTTAAACTATGGCAGCATAATGGCCGGGTGAATCTGAAAATATTCAAGCCTGAAGAGAAAAAAGAGGTCAAGGTACCAGTTACAGTGAATACCATTCAGCCTGCGATCGAGTCCAAAAAATTTAATTGGGTTGCTTTTATAGCGGGGTTGTGCTCCGGAATAGCTCTCAGTTACTTTATTATAAAGCTTTTCATATATCTATTCAAACCTAAGTCAAACAATTAAAACCAGAAACCATGTGGATTAAAACAATCTTAACGCAATTCAAGAACAAAAAATTAACAGTGGCTGCATTCGTGGATGATGCACCATCAGTAAAAGCAGATACTTATCCAGAGCAGCCTTATTGGGTTTCCCTAAGGTGTGTATATGGATCGACGGTATTAAAGGATAGTGTTTTATTATGCAGCCTTGAATCTGCTCAGGATTTTGTGTCCAATTTTAATAGCTCAATGGCTATTTCTTTTCTAAAAAGGCAGTACAATAGGATCGTGGTTTAAAAACAATTCCTATCTTTGTCGAGCTATTAGTTAATACAATAAATCCTAAACGTGGTGTCATGCTGCTTTGAAGAGTAAAAACCCTGGGAACCCAATCTCAGGGTTTTTATTTGAACCCGTATTTTTCTAAGATGAGAAGTAATTTGTTTTTAAGCGAATCGGTTAACGGCTGAGTTCCGCTTAAAACCCTGTTGAGATATTGTTGGCTTACCCCTGCCTCCTGGCAAATCCCTGACTTATTTATTCCCGGTCTTTGGAAGAACTTTTTTATCCTTCCCAGGAGGTAATTGCTTTGTTTCTTCATTGTAAGGCGGATATATTATTTCAGTGAGTTTTGGGTCTACTGGATGACAAGTCGTTGTATTTATATTTTTTAACCTCCCGCAGGTTTGTCTTTTCCTTTTCATAATGCTGCTTTTAGAAAGCGTAGAAAAAGGTGACGGCATTTCTACCGCCACCCAGGTAATTACTTACCTTGCTCCTTTAGGATCTCGTCAAGCGATTTCCCTTTGGCGCATTTTACGTGAACTACATTCTCATGATCACTCATGTATAGCTCACTCTTCCCCAACCCCTTCTCCTTGTCCTTCCAATGCATCATAATTGGTTCCCCGCATACGACACACTTCGGCAAGGAAGTGATTGGTTCTACGCTTATTGTACTCATTTTTGGTTTGTTTTTAGTTAATAATTAAGTTAATAAATCCTAAGCTTTGAATTCTACGAGGAGTCCATATCGCCTCCTTTCTTTTTGAATTTGTCGTAAATCCAATTCCCTTTCGTATTCGGTCGATGCGTTATTACAATCTTCTTTTCTTCAGCAACATCAAACGGCCCCGGCCCTTCGATATCAGAAAGATCAACATCATCATTATAGCCTTTTCGCTTCCTGGAAGATTCGTGACCGTCTAATAAGTGATTGCCGTGAAAGCTCATGACAAAATCAGTTTATTAATAAGAGTCTCATCCTCATTCGGTCTGCTTTTTAATCCAAGCGATTCACTTTCACCGTAACACTCAGCGGATATTTTTGGCTCCAGATCGTCGGTAATAAAAACGTTGAATTTTACAAACCCTGCTGATATAGGATCGAACATCTTGAAGTCTGAGTGTTTCTGCCCTTCCGAAAATATGATCGGTAGGTTACCGGATGTGATGATGTATTTCTTTTCCATGTCAGTCGATTTTTTTAACGATGTAAATTCTTTTTGTCCTGTCCGGCATCTTCGGCGGATTCAAAAGCAGGTCCTTAACCTCAAGCTTAAAGATAACTCTTTTGGTTCTCCTGAAGAGCCAATCTAAAAAAGTGGGGCGCGGGCAATAGAAGGTCAGATTTCTTGTTTCGGCCATGTTGGTGTAGAAATACACACCTATTTGAAACGTGACAAGATTTTTCATGAAATCATCGCTTTCATAGCCTGGTTGAACATAAGATCCGCTAACAACGCTCCTGGAAATCTTCTCGATTTTAGATATTTCTTCCAGCGTAAATTCTACTTTTTCTGTATTCATTTTTCGCCTCCCTCCTGCATAAACGTTGAATCAAAATACGTTTCATTCACTTCATTAGTATCGGGATTGTAATAGGTATAACTCCAATCGTTGCAGTGTCCCCGCGGGGCAAAAATGTACCGATTCACTACTTCTACTTTGACTATAACCGAATCAGTACGCACCCTGACAGCGAATTTACCTTTTTGCACCCTCTTTATAAAAGGGCGGTCCCCAACTTTAAATCTGGGTGGATTTTCAAGCTTCCAAAGCCTTAATTCGATTCCATCCACAATTTTGCTGGTTTGATAAGTTAGTATCCCCATTGCGAGAATCAGTCCGGCAATGGTAATCATTAATAATGCTGTTTCCATGTTTTAGATATTAGGTTAATTTTTATTGCTATTTATATTTTGCATCCTCTTCCTCCATGAACTTAATAATCCTGTCCAATCGTTCCATTTCAGCAACAATAAGCGCCCCCGCCTTTTCAAGCTCCCGCCTTCTGGGGCCAATCCAGTTTCCAGGGGTATAATTTCCAGGCTTCCACCATTCAGCGCTCCATGATTGAGGCCAAACATGCTCTGGATTTACTTTGAGTAGCCTTTCCCTGGTATCCGGGTCAGTCGCATACATTGCCGCAGCGTCTGCAAGCTCTCCGTTTATATATTGATTATCTCGCTCAGGGGTAAAATGCTCGTCATTAATTTGCCTGAGACGTTCTTTTTGAATGGACCACAACGGGGATTCAGCTAAAAATTTCGGCTCTTTCATACGCATTGGATCTACATTGAAAAGCTTATAGGATAAGTAACCAAGTAAGCAGGCCACAGTAAATCCTACCGTGAAGCCGTACCCTGTCATAAAAGCTTCTAACGGCTTTTGGCTGCCAACAAAAAGGTTAATAATAAAGAACATCACTGGTGGGATGTGAAGATAGACCAGTATTGCTAATAGTTTTTTCATGATTTTTTATTTTAATTGTTTTCGATAAGCTTCACTCTTTATTTTCCTGGAAAGCTCCTGGGCCCTCATAAAATCCTCCCGCTCTTTTTCTGTAAGGTCAGATAAAAGCTTAAAATTATTCGGGTCGCTCACCAGTAGGTCATTTGCAGTTAAAAAGGCTCTGAAAAATACCGCATACTCCTCTTTGAATAAACGAAAGTAAATTGCTGCCTTTGACTCAATTTCAACATACTCCGATGCAGTGCACTCGACTAATACTCCGCCTCCCATCTTCTTTGCTTCTGATTTATTTTTAAGCACGTAAAGGTTCAATTTAACATTCGTTGTTTTAACAAACTGATTAAAAAGTGGAATTTGATCTTCGGTTATGTCAAAGAAATACTCATTTCGCTTCTCGCTTTCAAGATCCTCAGGGTTAATCCCATGCTTTCGCATTAAAGCCTCAAGCATTTCGGATGCGTTTTGCTTCTCACCTCCCACGCCTTTATCGGCCAGGGCCTTTAATTTCTTTGCTAAGTCAATGAATTTGGTCATGACTTCAGGATTAGTTCGAGTAGCTTATCTTTTAACACCTTGTTCTCCTCTTCTAATTGCCTTATTCTCATCAGGTGTTTAATAGGTTTCCCTACACGTGGAGCCCGATCGGTTCCGGCCGATTCCCCCTGGTTTATGAATCGAGATAGTGTTTTGGATTCGATCAGTCGTTTAAATCGCTTCTTCCATCTATGAAACGACGAGACAGAAACATTGTTTTGTTTGCAATATTCTATTATTTCGAGTCCGCTGGCGGCATCCGGGATACCTGTAACAACTCTTATTTTTTCTTTTTTATCTAATCTTGGTTTCATATTGCTTGGCTTTAGTTAATATGTTTGCTATTGGTTTTAAATAATGGCCGTCTTTCCGACCTGTCACTATTTTAAAGCCTCCTGGGAATTGTTTTCCCGCGTTCGTGCCGTGCCCTTTGGCTCGCAACCTATTCGGCTTCAGTTGTGACACCACTCTTATTGCATCCGCAGTGGTCGCTTCTTAAAAGAGTACCGCCCACCTTTCGGCAGAACGGCACTCGTCAGAGTTTAAATGGCCCCTTGTTTGGCCCACTCAAGCAATTCATTATCGTCGCATTCAAATAGCCCCATGTTGAAAAACATCATATCCCCACTTCCATCGCCCCACCAGTCGCTACACATTTTAATAGCTACGGTGCCAGACGCTTTTATTGTTTTTGATATTCCAGACATAAGGCCAGAAAATTGTTTATTCTTATCAAGGTTGGTAGAGTACCCGCATGCGTAAGCGGTCTCTGTGCTTGATCCAAATTCAATATCGCAATCTCCCCAATATCCATTAATAATAATGAGCTTGATCGCTTCAATTTGTTTTTCAGTGAAGATCTTAAAGTGTTCGTGTACCATTTTGACGAGTTTTAATTGGTTTGTATGAAGCAAATGTAATACAAGGACTCACAAGGTTCCAAATTCTGAACCTATTATTTTTAAGCAATCAATATAACTTATTGATAACTACCTCAATAAAATTCATTTATCACATGACCGTCACATAAGATTTGGATCATATACCTAATATCAGGTCAATATCCTACTACCCTGAATACCCAAAATGCACAAAGTGCACCCGTGCAATATCATACCGGTCCGCATGCGCATCCCATAAATCCCACCCAATAACCCATAAAAACCCAAAAAGTTGTCGCAATCACACCCAAAGGCATCTACTTGCGACATAAATTTGCTGTTTTTGAATGGTTTTGTACCTTTGAAGAAGGTTAATCTTTTTAAAACCATAATTATGCCAAGAGGATATAGGGCCGACGGCACGCCTACAGGTGGATCAAGAGGTGGAGGAAGGCCAAGCAAGGTTGAGGAGGATAAGCTGCGTAGGCTCGCTTTGAGTGCTATTGCAAAAGAATACGGCTCAGAAACTAAATTCTGGGAGGACCTGGCCAAGAAAAGCAAAAACAGTTTCCCGCATAGAAAACTATTGATGGAATACACCTATGGTAAACCAAAGGAGAGAATTGAGCTTGATATACCGCAAGATTCTATTCCTTTAGTTGATTGGGGGCTTCCTGAAAAGGAGAACAGGGGTAAAAAATGATTCTAAGGAACCCAAAGTTTGGATCTCTTTATAAGTCTAAGGCTCGTTACAACATTGTTACTGGTGGAAGAGCGAGCGCTAAAAGTTTCGAGGTAGGAACGCTTACAACCCTTCTAACCTTCGAGCAATTTCACCGAATACTATACAGTAGGTTTACAATGTCCTCAGCTGAGATTAGTATCATCCCTGAATTTAAAGATAAAATGATGCGGATGGATGTTGAAAAGGTATTTAATTTCTCCGGCAACATCGTAACAAACAAGAGGACCAATAGCGAAATAATATTTTCCGGTATAAAAACAAGCTCAGGAAATCAGACTGCGAAACTAAAATCAATAGCAGGCGTTACCACATTCATAGTTGACGAGGCTGAGGAGTTTGAGTCTGAAGAAGATTTTGACACAATAGACCTTTCTATTAGAACAAACATTGCCCAAAACAGGGTAATAATTATCATGAACCCGTCCCATAAGGATCACTGGGTATACAAAAAGTTCATTCGCGATAGCCATAAGATAATTTATATTGATGGGGTTCCGGTAGAAATATCCACTCATCCGAATGTGAATCATATACACACCACCTATCTGGACAACATTAAAAACGTCAACAAGAGTTTCCTTGACATCGTTGCCCAAATGAAAAAGGATAGCCCTTCTTTATACGCCCACAAAATCATAGGCCAGTGGCTTGAGGTTTCTGAAGGGGCGATCTTCATTAAGACTAAAATGAAGTATTACAAGATCGCTGAGGCCCTGGAAAAAGCTTTTGAATCCGTTACGGCATACATTGACGTAGCCGATGAGGGGACCGACTATCTCGCAATGTTAATAGGAAAGAACATCGGCAGTAAAATATATATACCCGAAGTAGTTTACAGCGACAGTAACACTGATGTCACGCTCGCATTATGCGCTGAGGCGATCAATAGGAATAAAGTTTCTTACTGTAGAGTAGAGAGTAATTCTATGGGAGGTATGTTTGGTAAGCAACTCAGGTCATTGTGTCCAAATTGCATGATTCTTTTAGTGGCAAGCACTCAAAATAAGCACACCAGGATTATCCATGATGCTGTATTCGTTACTGAGAACTTTGTTTGGCTGGAAGAAAAGGAAAGGCCCCCAATGTATCAAAACTTCATGAGTGATTTATTTCTTTACACTAAGGATAAAGAATTCAAGAGAGACGACGCGCCGGATGCTTCCACCGGTCTTGCAATATTCATAAGGAGCCTTTACGCTCACCTGTATCCGTGATTACCTCAATCCTAATTCGGTCCTTAAAATAGCCATGGCCTCCTCCTTTGTCATTAAAAATGCCGCAATGGAAGCCGTAAGGGTGTCTACCAGTATTTTTATACTCTGCATACCCTTCAACTTAAATTCCTTCATGATGTCAAGATGTTCGTAGGAAGCCCTGAGCCTTTCATCTTCTTTGAGTCCAATGAAAGCGCCTAAATCTTGCATGTCCAAATCTGCCCAGGGCTGTACGGCGTCCTGGTAAGTTTGAACATACCCCATCCGAACATTCTCATAAGTAGCAGCATTCGCGGCAGAGGCAAATATATTCGAGTTCATTCTAAGGGAGTCGATCAATACAAGGGTGTTCTTATCAATCTGCTCAATGAGCATTAACTCCCTGGTTGGGTATCCGAATGCTTGCCACTTCATTGCAGCTTGAGAGATAATTACACTCGCTTGATCTTCGCCTATTCCGTGTATCTCATGGAATTTTTTATAAAGTCTTTCTCGCTCCTTTTCTGTAACCGGCACGCTTCCGAACTCCCCCTTGCCAGTATCGGCAGTAAGTGCCCCGATAGCTCCTCTCTTAGCGCTAATCGCGTAAAGGTATTCGTAAGCTTTATTGATATTTGAAATCGGCATCTTATAGCCCTTGAGCGCGCTATCGCCTAAAAGATCATCATCAAGACTAGGGATCCTGGTCCAAAGGATTTCTTCTTGCTTAAACCTTCTTTCAATTCCTTTTCGGTCCCTGTATTGGTATTCCGACACCACGCCAGCCATTGAAGTTTGATCAAAGAATTTACCGGTAAGTATCGGCTGAATGAATACCGGTGAGATATTTCTCATTGAGACGGGATACGTGTTCAATATCGGAGCGACTACATTTTTGTAGGTGAATAGGTTTCCGTAAATGATCTTGAATTGAATTCTTTTGTACATGAACTCGTTAAATCCCTGGCTGAAATTTGGTTTATCGAGCAACTTTCTCAGTGGCTCATCCTCCACAATTTCCCACAATACCCCACTTTTTGATTTTACTTTCCGCTCCTTGAATACCTGCATGTTGCTATACATGGAGAACAACCTATCGAATACAAGCTTTACCTGTGGGGTCTCGTAGTATACCTCACCGGGTTTGTCTGTATCAACCCAAACAGGGCCTTGCATTCCCATTATCCAATTTGAGCGGCCCCAGAAATTTTGTCCGAAAAGTTTTGAGAGCGGGTAAAAGATGTTTTGAAGGAAACCCATGATTTTTTATTTAGGTGAAAATTTAGGTAAAATTAAAATATTTATTTTACTTTTGCTCTGAATAAAAGATTGTTGTATGAAAGACCAATCAAAAACTCCACCCAAAAAAGACAAATTGACCCGCGAAGAGGTATTAAAAATCAGGCAGGAGAAATTTGACAAGATCAAAAAACAGGAAGTAGTTAAGAAATGAAATACTCCGACGAATTAAAATCTCGATTCAGGGACCTTGTTAAGAACAAGGCTAAGTACATAGCTCTAAAAAAAGCAGAGTCGAAAGCTTGCGATGTCGTTGAAGCTGTTTTTGATACCGACTACGCTGTTTCGAAGATGATCATTAGTTCGAAGGATGATAACATGGAGGAGGGGATTATAAAGCGAACGATCGTTGGGAATACATACGGGTGGATGGACTCCCACAAGGATGTTCATATACCAGGGATTTTCACCAAGAGTATTAACGAGAACAAAAACATGTTCCACCTACATGATCATGAGTTTAAAATCAACTCTGAGGTAGGGGACCCGATAAAAACATACGAGCAAACAGTTCCGCTAAAGGCTTTAGGGATTGATAAGAGAGGAACTGCTACAGCTCTATTAATGGACAGTGCAATAAAGAGGGAATACAACTCCAAAATTTTCAATAAGTACTTAGCTGGTAAAATAAATCAGCACTCAGTTGGAATGATTTACGTAAAAATGTATCTTTGCGTCAACGATGATGAGTTTAAAGAAGAGTATGCAAACTGGAAAAACTACATACCTTACGTTATAAATGAAGATGATGCTCTCGAAAACGGTTATTTTTGGGCCGTTACAGAGGCTAAACTTATAGAGATTAGCTGCGTACTGGCTGGCAGCAACGTCTTAACTCCTACAATGCCAGTAAAAAGTTTAGGTGAGCCGGATGATTCCACTCATTTGAGAAACCCAGAGCCGGGAGCCCCCACTCAAATTGATTGTGAAAAATTATCCAAACACTTAAAACTTGATTCATGAAAAAACAACCAGGTGGGCTCTTAGGAAATAAAATCGCCCGCGAAAAGAAAATCAGAAAATTTTCCCTCACGGTTATTGGAATTGTACTGTTAATGATTGGGGTGACCTCAGTCAGTCTTTATAATTCTGGTAAGACCGTTAACGCCAACACGTCTACTGCTCTTGCAATCGGACTAGGCGCAGCCTTTTACCGAAACAAAGATGATCAGGGTGGAGGTGGAACAGTGGCCGAGCCTACCGAAGCAGAAAAGAAGTTGCTTCAAAAGATCGGTGAAGAGTCCAGAAAAGCGATTGATGAATACAAAAAGGGCGATAAGGAAGCCAAAGAAGCCTTCGAAAAAAAGATTGCTGATCTTGAAACCGAGCTCAATAATAAGTATAAGGATCTCGGCATCGAAAAAACAAACGAGGCGATCACTACTCTTGCGGCTGAATTGAAAGCCATGAAAGAGGAAGGGGTTGGAAAAGAAAAGCCAAAGACATGGTATCAGCAAATCTTTAAGCAGTTTAAGGACCTTGATTTTACCAATAAGTCTAAGACAAGAGATTTCCAGCAAAAAATCGAACTGAAGGTTGCGGCCTTAATGACGATTGAAACCCATATCGTGCCTGCAAATGGCTACTCAGTTAACGTAAACAACTTCATTGACCAAGAGATTGGCGAAGTTCCAAAACCAGCCAACTTCATCTTGGGGTTGGTTACCGTAGAAACTCAAAGCGGGACTGAAAAAATCTGGTGGTCAGAAAGAAATACCGAAGAAGGTGACGCTACGTTTATTGGAGAAGGAGACTTGAAACCTTTGATCTCTGCTAAATACGAAACCAAATCAGCTAACATTAAAGAGGTTGCTGAAAGATGGAAGTTTACTAACAGATTTATTATGCATACCAACCGAGTTGTTAACGACTTCCGTGAGCATGCAAACGAATTAATGGAGCAGGAAATCGACACTCAGGTTTTATCCGGTGACGGAACTGGTGACAACCTTTCTGGTATTGCAGATCAGGCTTCAGCTTTTGTAGCTCCTGCGGAACTTGCAAACTACTACACAGACACAAACATCTGGGACGTTATCAACGCTGTATTAATGCAGGTTATCCTTGCAAATTTCACTCCTACCGCAGTTGTCCTCAACTCGGTTTGGAAAGCCAAAATGGCTGGAATTAAAGACGCAAACGGTGTTTATATCGTGCCTCCTTTTGTTTCTCCTTCAGGAGATACCATTAGCGGGGTTCGAATGGTGTTCTCAAACAAGATGCCTGCTGGTGACATCCTGGCTGGTGACCTTACAAAATTCAAAGTGGTATTCTCTGAGCAAGTGAGATACGACATTGGCTATGAAAACGACGACTTCTCTAAAAACCTCGTGTCTAATAAACTCGAAGCGTTCTTAGGAACTTACATCAAAGCTCCGCATGTACCCGCGATTGTTTATGATGACATTGCTACTATTACCGCAGCGATCTCCGCTCCTTAATAATAAATCCCCCAGGGTGAAATATCCCTGGGGTTATTACTAACAATCAATTTTTAAACCAATGGCTAAAACAGAAAAAGAAAAAGCGTCTGCCGAACCTGTAGGATCTGCAATTGATGCTAAAGGCATTCAAAAGAAAGCGGCTCAAGAAAAAAGGGTAATCAAATTGAATGATCGAATCCCTTTGATCATCTTGAAAGACCACAAGCAGTACAAGAAAGGCCAGAAGATTGCCCCTCACAGAATTTATGGAGAGGCGCTTTTGGAGGATGGTATCGCTGAAAAGTGGGACAGAAAAGCAGAGCGTGAAGCTGAGGCAGCAGAAAAGAAAAAGAGAAAAGAGGTTGCAGCCTAATCTCAAATCCCCGGTTAACGCCGGGGTTATTTTTAATTAAAAGAATTTACTAACAAACTATTAACAAAAACAAAAAGACATGAAAAAGATAATCCTCATTTTATTCTCAGCGGTTCTTTTTTTGAATGCTGACGCACAAACCAATGTATTCGCCATGAACGGCACTGATACAGTTGTAAATACATCTACAGTTAACCTGGACATTACGGCCACTACAGACAACGCGATAATTTCTTTCCAATTGGTGACGACCAAATTGACTGGTACCGTTGCTGGTACATGCGCAATTCAAGCAAGCTTGGACGGGACAAATTATTTCCCTATTAACACAGTAAGTCCAATCGGTGGAGCGTATGCAGACACAGCTACAATTACCAACGTTGCAACCTTTACCTATAATTGGACGGACAACCCGTTAAAGTACAAATACTATCGACTAAAGGTTGTTGGAAGCGGTACAAGCACCTATGTAGTAGCAGGCTACGCGCAGGGAAGGAGACCGTAATTCATGGGGGTTTTAATTGATAGGGCTGATTTTGTCGGCGATGTCAAGCTGGCCACAAATCAAAATACTGAGGCTGATGTTGACGCATATATAAGCCAATGGGAGGAGTTTTACTTGAGAGAGCTACTTGGAGTAGAGTTGTATGCTCTTTTTAAAGCCAATCTCACGGGGCAGGTCCCTACAGATCCTATTTACCTTAACATCTTTAACCCGATTGTTTCTGACGATATAGACGGCCAAAAATACAATAGTATCGGAATGAAGAAAACCATTCTAAATATTTTGTGGTTTTTAATCGTCCGAGATACAAAGGCGAAGTTTTCTACTGGTGGGCCAGGTGTTCACGAGGTGGAAACAATGAGAGAAGAGTCCTACGATCGCGCAGATATTTACAGGAGATGGAATGATGCAGTAGGTGGCGCTGAGGCGATACAGGCTTACATCAAAAACAAACCAGACATATACCCAACTTATAAAGGCTCTTGCAATGAGTTTCAAATAATCAGCCTGTTCCTATAAAATGGCAAAAGCGAAATCCATAGAAATCATCCGAACCATTGTTGAGTCAATGGTTTTTCGCTTTATTGGGATAGATATTGAAGATAATCTTGATGGGACCTGGACGCTTTCAACCTGCGCAACCTATCAGCTTCACGAAAACATGCAGATCACAATTGACTCGGTTTTGTACACCGTTGTTTCAGTTGTTGATAACGAGAGTGTTAAATTAAAAGGAGCCTCAGAGCCTCCGCTTGAGTTCAATATTCCAGCGCCTAAATTTTTTCATGGAACGGTTACCCAACAAAACCTCGAATTCTCTGACATAACGGATGCGAGAAACAAGGTTCCTTTTGTTTACTTACTTGAAACCTTCAGAGAGAGAGAAAACGACGACAATAATCTTATTGATCGGGTTCTTTTTGGCAGATTGTTTTTCATGACCACGGCCGATAATGCGGCATGGACCACTGATCAGCATTACGAGAAGGCAATTAATGCGATGGACAACCTTAAAAATGGGTTTGTCTGGGTAGTGAATAACCGCCTCAACCGGTCTATGGATAAGATCCGAGAGCGAGATATTATTCGCCACCCGAAATTTGGAGTAATAGGATCGTTAGGCACAACAAAGGAAAAGAAAGTGACGCAGGTTTTTGCTGATGAATTGAGTGGAGTTGAGCTTGAATGCGACCTGGGGATAAAAAGAAATATGGATTGTTCGGACTTTTGTTTGACCGAGGCGATTGTTTGTGAGCCGGTGCTGATACTTGATCAGGATGGAGATGTATTTGAGACCGTTCCTAGTGGCGGTACATTTGACATTACGGTTTTCGACACCATTGAGGACGACCCGGATTTGAATGATGAGAGTATTGTTGAAGATATTGTAAACCAATTGTAATGCCTACTATTTATAAAACAATAAAACTTATTTACAAGGATCAAGCCTGGTTCGATGAGAATGCTACGCTTGTTTTAAAAGCTGGCCAGACAATTTACCTTGCCGAGCCAGATACAAATACCCCGACCGCTCCCAAATTTAAGCGTGGGGATTCGGTAAATCAGCTACAGAATCTTGTTTTTAATGATAGCGGTGGCGGCTCTGGCGTCCAGAGTGTAACCGGTCCTCCTGTTGACAATACTGATCCTGAAAACCCTGTTGTTAATGCTCCCACCCAGGCATCATTCGACGCATTAAATAGCTATGTTTTAGATATATTAGCTGGACAGGTGTCTGGCCATATTGCTAATACAGCAAATCCACACAATACAACAAAAGCGCAAGTTGGGCTCGGTAATGTTGACAACACGGCCGACATCGACAAACCTGTAAGCACTGCCCAGGCTGCCGCAATTGCTTCGGCTGTTGCCGGCCTAATGGATTACAGGGGCGTATTTGATGCAAGTGTAAATGCTTATCCTTCTTCAGGGGGATCGGGCACTGCTGGCGCAATACTAAAGAGTGACTTTTGGATTGTGTCTGTAGCTGGAACCTTGCCTACTGGTTTAGTTGTTGAGGCAGGAGATTTGGTTATTGCAAAGATTGACACGCCTGGAAATACGCAAGCAAATTGGAGCATTATCCAATACAACATAGGATACACACCAGAGAATGCAGCTAATAAAGCTGCTACACTTGTAGCAAGCTCAACTCAATACCCAAATAACGACGCAGTAATTGCGGCTCTGCTTTTAAAATCAAATCTAATTGCACTTGTTGGATCAACAGCAGCGGCCAGAGGAGACAATGTTACGCAGTATCATGGCAAATTATTAGGTGCTTCGCCTGCTACAACAGCTACCAATAGAAGGTTTCAGTTCATGAGGGCAGGAACAATAACCCACATATTGTATCAAATATCAGCTACCAATGTTCCTTCAAATGAAGCCGTGCCTTTAAGTTTAAGACAGAATAACACAACAGATCACTTTCTCACTAACATAGATTGGTCGGTAATTGCGGCAAACGTTCCAAGCGCTATTTTAATTCCGTTGGCCACTCCGGTTACCGTAAACACAACAGATTATTATGAGCTAAAGGAGGCAACGCCAGTGATGGGAACTAATCCAGTATCGGCGACTTTAATTGTAGAATTTTTAACTTTGTAAAATGGAAGATACAGCAGAAGAAACTTTTAATCATCCAACACAAGGAGTTCTCGTAAAGAAGTCGGTTTATACTTTTGATGAAACGATTTACCCTACGGTTCAAGATGCAATTATAGCAAGGGCCGCATTTGTATCGGAGTTAAATGTTAGACAGGGGTTGTTCGATCAGGCTGTAATTGATTTACAAAACAATGTTATCACGGAGCAGCAGTTTTTGGTTATTAAGAACGGATTTATTTTGTGGCAGGAAACAGCGCCTAAGGGGTGGACAAAGAAGGATCCGTTTATTGAGGCCTCAAATGATGATGTGGATTTTAAGCAAAAGGCTTTTCTTAATGCAATGATTTTAAATAGGACAATATGATAACATTAAATGGAGTAAACGACAGAATAGTAGCAGTCGTTCAGATCGCACAGGCTACAAACCCTGTATCCATCGTTACAGGATGGAGAGTTGTGGGCCTGGTAAAACATATACCAAACGGTGCTGGATTTAATATAGCGGATTCAAACCCGGTTATTATAGTCCCCGCTCCGATATTGGGTGAGCAGCATTTGGCGGAATACATTTCAGTGTCAAACGACGATACAATAGCACACCCTGTAAATTTATTTTGGGTTTCTGGTGCAAATAGCTATCGTTTAAAATCCATTACATTGGGTGCGGGAGAGAGCATGGAATATAACGGACGTGAGTTTAAAGTGATGTCAAGCAACGGTGCGGAAAAGATGATATACCAAAACGGAGTAAGCCCAATAGGAACAAACGTTAATATGGTGGTTGTGCCCAATGGTCCTGGCGTTGTAAACAATAACGCAATAGCAAACACCATGCAGGACATTACCGGACTACAATTTGCTGGCATTGCCGGACAAAAATATTGGTTCAAACTGATGTGCGATTATTCTGCTGCTTTGGCTACTACAGGTAGTAGGTGGTCAATAAATGGGGAGTCTGCACCAACCGAATTAACATACGATTCAGATTATGCATTAACAGTAACAACAAGGACAATTAACCCAAGCTTAAACGCATACGATTTACCTGCTGCTGTAAATGCAACCACTCCGTCGTTAACAGGAAACATAGCAATAGTTGAGGGCTTCATAAGGCCCGCTGCTAATGGCTTAATAAAAGGCAGGTTTGCTTCTGAGGTTGCGGGGTCTGCGATCACAGTAAAACCAGGGTCTTTCTTACAATGGCAACAATTAACATAAAACAAAAACAATGAAAAAGCTACTATTTATTACCGCGATTTTAATTTCTTTTCAGGCAAATGCCCAGGATAGTTTGTTTAACTGGTATGCAACATCTGACATGGAGCTACTTCCTAATACCCACTATTTCGCAATCGGCTACGATGTGAATTCTACGGGCCCAAAAAGAAACATTATTCTTTTGAGGGGACAGCAAAAGTTTAGCATCTTATGCGACTCTTTAGATTTGAACGGTACACTTATAACGCCTCAGCGCATGGCCGCTACTCAGGCGGTTGTAATAAAATGTCAGGCGTTTACGGCCCAGGATATAGTTGACTGGAAGGCTACTGCCGGCATGGTTGATACATTGCTCGATACCAATTTACTCGCTACGAGGTATTGGGTTGCCTCTCAAAACTTTTTAGTGGACACAAATCAATCCTCCTTTTCAAAGGTATCAAACCAAGAAGAGCAGCCGTTTGATTTGGATGACACTTCGCTGGTCGGCGGACTATCTGCCGCACTTGTGTTGATATTGGGAATGTTTGTGCATCTTAAAATTGCGATCGGCAAATTAAAAAAGTAATTGCTTAAAAAGATTTTCAATAAAAGCGTTTTTATATCAAAAAGTAACTTAAATTTGTAATCATCAAACACTAACATCTAAATCAAAAAATTATGGAAGCTTGTGAATGCGGCAAAAGTTTAGGCAATACCGGTGAGCCAAACTGCCAACCCATTTTTAAGGACCTCAAAAAACTTATTGTAGTGCCGATGCAGGCCGACGACGGCACGGATAACTACATTGATCTTGATACCCCGATCACTCAGTCAATTATTGACGGATGGATAAACAATGCAGATCCATCTAAGCGATTTTACCCGCTTCCGATTATGGAAGATGTTGGCGGCGAAAGGGCTGCAAGCTTGGTTCAAACCTCCGCCGGTGGAACAAAGAACCGATTAAAGCAAGGCGAAAGAACAGCAAACGGCAGTTTGTGGAATCAGTCTCCTCAGTTCTTAGGCCAGCTTGAAACAATGGCATGTAGGAAGATTGGAATCTTCATGATGGACTCTGCCGAAAGCATTCAGGGCACCAAAAAAGAAGCCTTCCCGCGAAGGTTGTATCCAATCAGGGTGAATGAAAATTCATGGGATCCAATTCTAGTTTTTGCTGTTGATGGAACCAATACTCAAATGATCAACTTAGCATGGGATTTCCATACTTCAGAGCAGGATAAAAATCTTCGAATGATCATTGCGAGCGAGTATGTAGGAGACCTTTATACTCAAGACGGATTGCTGGATATTTTCGCAGAATTCAGCGCAATTACCACCACTGGGTTTACCGCTAAACTCTTCAGTTTATACGGAACAGCGGGAGAAAGTCAGCCTGATACTGGACTACTGATCACTGATTTTGACATTAATAATGTCACCGATGATTTACCAATTACTATTCTTACAATGACAGAAAGTCCCGACGGAACCTATACGTTTACTTTTGCTGCGCAGGGCGCCGGAGAGGATTACCAGTTGATTCCAAGTAAAACAGGAAGAGACTACACTGCCGTAAGCGATGAGGTAATTCCAGGATAATTTAACCTTTAAAAATAAAAGACATGGCTAATAAATTTGTAAAAATAGGCAGTACTTCTTATTCGGAGGCTGTCACAAAAATGACCAGGGATGAATTTGTAAAGATTCACTCTGCCGACGAAAATGCCGGTAAAAAATACGACATGGCCGTAGCGAAATTCAAGGCTCTTGAAGCTGAAGAAAAGGCTAAGGACGCTAAGAAACCCGCTAAAGAAGCGGCTAAGTCCGATTCAGCTAAGGCCGAAGAGAAAAAATAATTGGTTTGTATTTAGTAAGATCAGCCCTGCTCTTTTATAAGGGCAGGGCTTTTTGTTAATACTTTGTTTATAAATTATGTGGTCGTTAAAAAGATTGGCGCTGAATGGAACTAAACTTAATCGAGAAAAGGCTTTCTACGAAACCATTAAATTTAAGTACATCCAAAATTTAGCTCTCGATCTCAATAGGAAAGATCAGCTATTCGAAAAAGGAACCGACGCTGCCGGTGACGTTATAGGGAGATACAGCCCAACGACAGAAATTTTAAGCGAAGGAAAGACTTTTTCGTTTCAAGGAGAAAACAAAAGAAAGATTGCGGGAGAACCTTTGATGTTGTATGATACCGGAGATTTTTTTACCTCGTTCTCCGCTCAAGCCACAAAGGACGGGTTGATTATAAAGGCGGATTCAATACTTCCCGACGGTCGGGACTTAACTAAGCAATATGGTAAAGAAATTCTGGGGCTCAATAAAGAAAGCAAAGCAAAATTTGCTCAAGAAGCTAAAAAGCCCTTCGTCAGAGAAATCAAAAAGCAATTCCTTAAAGGGGTTAAGTGAAAAATACTGGACCAGTATCAAGGAAATGCCAATGTATAACTGGAATAAAATACATGAGGATGGGGATTTTAGGTATTTAATGAGGGACATAAAAGGGTATATTGACGATAAGGCGGCAGACGCTTTGAAATCACTTCAGAACGATCACATAAAATGCTTTGGGATTGACAACAGGTATATTGATTACAAGAAGGCACAAAAGAAAATAGAGCTTCTTTATATTCACCAGGCGTTAACCGGAGACAGGGGAAATCAGATTTTAATATCAGCGGCAGAGCTCAAATTAAAATCAATGTACGGGAAAGAAAAGAAGGATTCTTTAAACAAAGTTCAAATCTCCATCGAAAAACATTTGGGATTTAAGCTAAATTTGAAGGAGATAAGTGTTTTTGAGTACGGATGTTATATCCGGGATCTTATTCAGGAGGTAGCAAACAGAAAAGCCAGTCAAAGAAAATGAGGACTGAAAGAGAAAAAAAAGAAGCGAGGCTTGAGAATTTATACAAAATAAGGTCTCAAAAAGCGGGGTGTTTACCATGCGGCAGAGCTATAAATGGGAAGATAAGGAAGATTGAAAGAGAGTTAGCACTTATGGATGAGGCCGAAAAGGTTATAAGTTCAATGCAAACCAGCAATAATTAATTTGCGAATCAATGGCAGAAAGCGAAAAATTAACGTCTGACGACATAATTCAGGACAATGCCCTCAAGCCAACAATTGAGGACTCTGAAAAGCTTTTGGCTAATGTCAACCTATTAATTGCCGGATTTAAAAATCTTCTAAAGGCTTCAGAAAAAGTTTTTAACGGACCCAGAAAGATCGAGACGGCTGAGGACATTGAAAAGTTAAACGAGGAACTAAAGAAAAGTCAGCGCGCGCGCGAGGGGTTGAGTGTTGCGCAGAAAGAAGCTATAAAGTTAGAGGAGCGACTCGCTAAATTAAGATCAGAGGAGGCGATCAACAACGAGAAAATAAAAATCCAAATATCAGAACAGGCGAAAGCTAACAAACAGGCGGCTCGTGAAAAGCTTGGATTGGTTGGGATTTACGATCGTGAGAGCAGGCGATTAAACGAGCTTCGAAAACAATATAAGGACGTAGCCGTATCTCAGGGTATAAACAGCAAAGCGGCAAGGCAGCTTGCAAAAGATGTAAATACTCTCGATAAAAGCCTAAAAGATGTTGATGCCAGCGTAGGCCAGCATAACAGGAATATTGGTAACTACACCAGCGCATTAACTATGCTTCCTGGCAGATTTGGACAGGTGGCTTCCAGTGTTAAGGATCTGAGCGGCCAGTTTGTAAGACTCCTGGCTAATCCGATCGTTCTTTTTATCGTGGCTTTAACAGCTTCGGTGGTTGCTTTAGTAAAAGCGTTTAAGAATACAGATACAGGAGCCCTGGCATTTGAGAAAATAATGGGGCGCGTAACTGCTACGGTAGACGTTATCCTGCAAAGGCTTGGTTTATTGGCTAGTGGCATAATTGATTTTTTTAGCGGAGATTTTACCGAAGGGAAAGAGAAAATTACAAGGGCGTTCGCAGACATTACCGATCAGATAAAGGAAGCCAATGCTGCATCGGATGAATATTTAGATACTCTTGATGCCATCGAAGAGGCTGAAACGGCATTCATTAATACTCGCGCAGCAAACAATAAAAGGGTTGCGCAACTTAAATTTACAGCAGCTGATAAGAGTCTATCTATCCCGGAAAGAAGAGCGGCCCTTCAAGAGGCAATTAAATTAAGCAAGGAGGAGTTTGCCCTGGATGTTCGGTTTGCCAAAGAGAAATTTGACGCCCAGGTTAAAAACCAGGCGGCCAGAATTGGTGTTGAGGAAAAGTTTTTAAGGGACTTCCTTGCCTTGAATGGTGACCAAGCAGCTGCTGCCGTTGATCAGGATACAAGAGCAAGAAAGATTAGGGAGTTTAATGCAGGGGAAACAGAGAAGCTATTGGAGGACCTGTTGGCTGCTCAAATCAGCGCTGACCAGAAGTTTTTTGAAGAGAATAAGCGAGCAATCAGCACGCTATCTTCGCTTAAAGATGAAGAGTTTGAGCTATTGCAAAAGGAAAAGGAAAGGGAAAATAAATTTATTGAGTCTGAAACCCAAAAGCAGTTAGCCGCAGAAGAGCTTAGATTTGAAGCTGAATTTCGTGACGCGCAAAAGAACAATGAGAATTTAATTTCAGTGGTGGAGGCGCATGAAAAGAACAAGGAGAAGATAATTTCCGATGCTTTCAAGCGCGCGCAGGAAGAGGCAAACAAACAAGGGGACGAGAAATCAAAACAGGTCGAAGAGGATTTGACTAAGGAATTAAAGCAGCTTGAAAAACAGCAGGAGGCTATACAAAAAACAAGGATTCTATTAACAAAAGAAGGTAGCAAAGAGCGCCTGGGGGCTGAGATTGAAAACATATTGGAGGCTCGCGAGATTGAACTTCTTAACGCCCACTTAACCGAGGATGAGCGAGTGGCTATATTTTTGGAGGCCGAAGAAAAGATAAAAAAATTAAAAGCTGACTTCAGAAAAGAGGAGCTGCAGAAAACCATTGCTCAAACCCAGGCAATAGCCGACGTTTTCGATAGTGAGCTTACAAAAAGGGATGAGCGCGAGAAAAAACTCCTTGACCAGGAGATAAAAAGGCGTGACGACGCCATTGAAAAGCAGCAAGAGCGGGCGGAAAAAGGGCTTGAAAATACTCTGGCTTTCGAAATTGCCCAACGTGAGCAGGCTGAATTAAGAAAAAAAGAGCTTGAAGAGCGGGAAGCCAGGAGGAAAGAGGCGCAACAATTGGCCGAAGCATACTTGCAGGCATACATTTCTGAGTTAAATCAGCCAGGAAGCAACCCTCAAACGGCAGCGTTTAAGGCTTTAGGAGATGTTCTTTTAGCAAAAGCCCTGGGGTTAACCCTGGCTGGCGCGTTTAAGGATGGGGTTGAGAATTTGGAAGGTCCTGGAACAGGAACCAGCGACAGTTTATTGATAAGAGCCAGTAAAGGCGAGAGTGTTATAAAGGCAGACGCTACGGCAGAAAACCCCGGACTTGCAAGCGCATGGAATAGCGGACTACTGAATGAATACCTACAGGAAAATTGGCTGCCTAAATATTTAGGCGCTGCAGATATTCCTTCCGGAGACACAATTGTTAATACTTTGTTAACAACTAAATTAATATCCGAGGTCGAAGGCTTGAGGGATGATTTGAATAAGCGCCCTGTTTACAGGTATGATATTAATAGGGCTATGGATGTTATTGAAGAGGCTTATAAAAACGGGGTTAAGCAAACCACTATTTTAAAAAATAGAAAAACCTGGAAAGGTAAATAAATGGAAGTTATACCATACATAGCGGAGCAAGAGGCTACCGGGATTATAAACCTGGAAGCATTGTTTATTGAGCTTAATTACGACCAGGATGATCCAACGGCGCAGGCTGGAATAAATCAATGGGAGTTAGGGGTTGGTGACAAAAGGCGCAGGGGGGATGCTGCTACGCTTGCAAACAAACATATTGATGGAGGGCTTACTAACGGGGTTGGAATTGGAGAAGGGCTTCCATTTAAAATATTAATCAAACATTCCGGGCAGTCTTATACCGTATTCGATGGGTATTTTGACCTTACAAAATGCGTTCGGAAGTGCGATCAAATAGATACTCCTGCAATTGAAACCGAAAGCCTTGAGGCAGTCCGATCCCAATTAGATGGAGTTAGTTTTGAAAGTCTTTTTCTGGTAGACAAAACCATAACGGACGCTGATATGATACCGGTCCCTTATATCATAAGCACAATCCCGGACTACCAGAATACAGTTATTGCGATGCTTGGTGTTTTTGTTTTAACGAACGAGCTTAAAAATCAGCTTCAGGCGCTAAAGGAAATGTTGCCCGATGCCGGTAATCCATTTACCGCAACAGTGATCATTAAAATAATCCTGAGGGTTGCTTACCTCACCCTGTTAGTGATAGCCATTGTAAAGTTCATTAAGGATATTTTTAACCTGATCATTCAGCCGGTGAAGTATCATTACGGAATGCATTTTTTAACTACCGCTCAAAAGGCGGCAGAAAAGTTAGGGTATCAGTTCAAGAGCTCGATACTTGAATCTTTCCCATTCAATAAAATGGCTTACATCCCACAAAAGGATAATCAGAAGGTTAACTCCGATATGAATGGAGTATTAGGATTTTTGAAGCCTACACCAAATGAACAAGTGGGTTATTTTAAGGGTACCGCGTTTCAGTTTTTTGAGGATCTAAAATCTATTTTCAAGGCTAAAATAATCGTAAGAGATGGTGTTATAAGACTGGAAAGGGAAGATTACAGAATCAATAAAAGCGTTTGGCAAATGCCACCGGTGGAGATACTGGAAAACACTTTTAATTTCGACCAGCTAAAAAGTAACTACATGATTCGGTTTGCTACCGACGACAATGATAAAAATACCAGGCAGGTATATCCCGGTACGCTTATTCAGGTCCAGACTTTACCGATAGCTGTCACGGACAAGAAGAAAGTTTTATTAACAAACTTTGAACAAGTATTCATTCCGTATGCGCGCGCGATAAGAAAGACGGAATTAACATACCCTGAAAGGATTTTCGATTCCTTTTTTAAAGGATTCAGTGAGGTTTTGGGGGCTCTGGTAGACGTGGTAAATTCTCTGATAGATGTAGTGAATCACATTATAAAACTGATCAACAAGGTTATTAAGGCGCTTGAAACGATAGGTATTGACGTGGGGTTCGAAGTAAAACCTATACGACCGCTTTCGGTAACCAACCTGGCAAATTTAATTGAGAACAGAATCGGAATGATGTTGCTTGAGAATGATTTTTTAACGGTCCCAAAAATATTGCTGGTCGAGAAAAATTCGAATGCAAAAAACAATAAGGCTTTATCTATCAATGAGGCTACGATCAACGCGGAATATTTGTATGACAATTTTCATTTCGTGCAAAGTTTCGTTCCGAGTCAATCCAAACCAAATGCAAATCAGTATCTTTACTACGAAGTTTTGGGCATCCCTTTTAAGTGCGAGGACTACTTAAAATTGCGGGCGGAAGAAGGAGGGTTTCTTGATCCTGACGGCAGACCGGCAGAGACAAGAACATTTAAATGGTATCCTCATTTGGAGAAAGCCGATATAGGATACAAGGTAAATGTTTTGTACACAAAGAATTTAAAGGAGCAAAAAATATTATCAAATGGAAAATAACGATATGGTAAAAGACCTGACTAAAATAGTCAGTGGGTTCCAGGGGTTTACAGACAAGGCTTCGGAAATGGTTGAAAACTTTACGGTGGGGTTACCAGAAGAGGAGAAGCAGAAATACAAATCTGAGCTCAAAGAGGCCAACATGCAGATGAAGCAGGTCCAGGATAAATTAAAAGGGGTTATGTCTGACATTTCAAACTTACAAAGCAAGCTTTAATGATCACTATTGAAAGCGTAAAAATAGGAGACGTATTTCGCCCTTCGGAATGGGTTGAATATTTGCTTGCCATGATGGGTGAGCGAATATCCATTTCCATTAAATTTAAGGTCGAGACAGTAGCTATTTCAAGCGAAGGGAATTCAATTTATCTTCAGCCTCCGATAAGCTTAATAGGAACTACCGATAACATCGGGGTTATTTACGCTGACGATCCTTTGGCTTTTGCTGAATTTCAGGTCGGGGATTTAGCTCGTGTAATCGGAGCGCCAACGCCCGGAAATAACGTGAGCTTAATTATTACCGAAAAGATAGCCGATAACATTATACGGCTTTCTGCCGGGTTTGCAGTGAGTGAAGTTTTGCCTACAGACGCGTACGTTATTTTGGGAAACAAATTTTCTGGTATTCGATACTTTCACAACTTCATTGGCAATACGGACGCTACGGATTTTGTCAGCAAGATTGATGGAGAGATACAGCTTTTGGAAACAAACGAGGCGGACCCTGCCAGCCCTGCCGATAAAACCATGATATTTAACGGGCAGAAAGGCTACCAATATGGAGGAGCGATAATAAGAGGAGTAAGCTTTACCGATAATATTCAGCGATTCGAAATCGTTCACGATACCGTAGTTACCCCTACGTTTCTGGCTAGTCAATTACAGGATCTTCTTGACCTTGTGGCCCCCGATTACTACCAGGGAGGAGCCTGCTTAAAGCTGGCCTTTAAAATAGAATGCAATCGAAGTTTAAGCAATCCCAATCCAGCGCAATTTAAAGTCGTGGATGATGTATTGGGGAATACTGGCTGGGAGGGCGAGAGTTATAATGGCGGAATTAACCGGTTTTCTATAGCCGGTCTTACAAGAAAAAGGGTTTCTGATAACGAACCTCTGCCAGCAATCCAAATTGATGCCGAAACTCAGTTTGATTTTACTATAAATTGTATCGCCCCCTCAGCTTTTCATAATGCAAACACAAGGGTTGTAGCTACAATTTGCTACTGTCCAGAGGATGAAACGGAATATCAAAACAACGGCAGGGATTTTAAAACAAACTTCGTATTTGATCGAGCGAGTTGTTTAATGGGGGTGGCCTTGCCAGCCACAGGAGATAATTTCGGGACCAACCTGCAGGTAATTACCGGAATAAAAACAACCTTTATCAGCGCAACTGAGATTAAATGCAAGCTTAATTTTAGCCTGGGATCTCTTGCTAAACAGGTCATGAGCCAAAGTGAAGGAATGAGATATTTCCTTTGGATCACAACCGAAACCTCGTCATTAACAAGAGCTACCAGCGACAAGGCAAATATTATCCTTGACATCAATTCTCTTTTTGAGGACCTTGATGATACTAATATTGTGTCAGCGCAGACCGGATTCGTTATACACACCGGCGAGGATGAGGGCGATGCGCAGGATTTCCTAAACGTTTTTCCTACTGATGATGTGGCGGCCACTACAGTTTTCAGCATGGATTATGCTGAGGGTAATCCCATTTTAATTAAAAAAATAGAGGCTGGAATCGTCCTTAAAAAACCTGGTGAGCTTGATATTGAACTGGAAAAATTCTCGTTTGATCTATCTTCCTCTCCGCTTCAATCAGGATTATTTCCTTACTTCAACGTTGAACAAGACAGAGTTTTTAAAATACCCGAAGATGAGATACGTAAAACTATTAAGCTTTTAAGCAGACAGGATCTCGATACCGGCACAATTAAGAACTGGCAGCTCATCTACCCATTTATGCATAGGTGGGAATATTGGGTGAGCTTGGGATTCCTTTCTAATTTACCTGCAGGTATCTTTGACACCGCAGAACCGCTAAACGGAGTGAATCATTTTTGGCACCGATACACCGAGGTTACAGGATGGGGTATTTACCAAAGAATGAGAATCGTTATCGAGAAGAATGGAGAGGAACTTGAGCAGTTCTTTGATGAGAATTTTTCCAGCTACGATTTTTTATCAAATCCGGAATGGGAAAACGAGACTATAAAGGCGTACACGCTCGCTGACGAAGAGCTTTTAAATGGAACCGATAAGCTTATTTTAGGGTATGATCTTACAAAAATCGTAGCTTCATTTGAAAAGATTGACGGGGATTTACCAGACGTGGCAGACGTGCATATTGTTTTTTGGATTGGAAGGAAAGAGATTGACGGAATCGAAAATGTTCGCAGAGCCTCAAGCAAATGGGAGCTCGATGCCGATAGCTGGTTTAAGTCTATTGACACCAGTAATAAGGTTGTTATAGAAAACCCCTCTGCCGGAGTCTATACAGGGACTATCCTAGTGGACAACTCTAAAATTCCGACCGACAGCGACATGAGGATCTATGCTCGAATTTACGACCCGGTGCCATATACCCCTGAGGATGCTAAAATAACTGAAGGCGGACAATTAAAAGCAACTGAAGCAGGCGACTTAAAAATCATTGAATAATTACTAAATTTGTTTTATGGAAAAAATTTCCCTTTACCCAGCCATCACTCTTCCGCTTTTAGATGAGGATCTTATTGACATTAGTCAGTACATTTCTCCTGGGGTTTACCAGACAGTAAAACTCACCTACGCTGAATTACTTTCCGAACTCTCTGCATGGAAACAAGGCGGGAATGCATGGGGCGAAACTGGAACGATTGGCACAACCGATAATGAGGAGCTTTCATTTATCGTCAACAGTACCCAAAAAATGAAGATCACGACCGATGGGACAGTGATCATAAATAATATAGATGCAGCCATAGCTTTGATATGTACCGCAGACGGGTTCCTTCCTATAGCGGCGATACAAAACGACTTGGTTGGTGGAACCACTGCGATAAGTGCTGAAAACTTCAGCGCTAACACTCAGGCAAACGCCGGTTCTTTCACCATGAGAAATACACTCAATAATGGTATTTCAAAGGCTTTAAATCTTACAGAGCTTCTCACTTCCGGAACCTCTTCTGATGGAATTGGAATCGGTATAGACTTCTCTGCCGACACTACGACATCGGATGGGGAGAGAATGGGAAGTTTGTCCATGTATTGGGAAGAGTCTACACACGTGGATAGAACCAGTGGTTTTGTTTTTAAGACGGTGACCGATGCAACGACAGAGGCCGAGGTAATGCGGCTTGTTTTTGGCAATCTTATATTTAACGGGCCCGGTGCTGTAGGCATTTCCTCTTATGAAGGATGCATGTTTGTTGGTAATACAACGGTGTCAGGGGCTTCAGTAACCGATGGGTATATTATGTACTCTGAGGATATTGGTGCCGGAGATGCTGTCCCTCATTTCCTGAATGAGCAAGGGGACCTTATAAAACTATTTACCGTTAACCGGGCAAATGCGTATGTTATAACAAACGGAACCACTGATAGGGGTTATGATGCAAATACGGTAGCGGTAGCTGAGTTAGCTGACGTTGTTTATACCTTAATAAAAGACCTGGCTTCAACCGGGTTAATACTTTCACCATAATGGCACTAGGAGAAGCCATATATCAAGATTTTAAAATCCTGCTCGATAATCCAGAGCAGCAGGTTGTTGATTTGGGTATCGAAGAGCTAAGGGCTCGATGTTGCTTCAATCTTCCCGCGCTTGCGCAAATAGGTGGAACGGATCCGTATAAAAATGATAAGGCGGGGGTGTTGTGGTTTTATGGTCTGGGGGTTACCGGTGCACTCATGATGCTTCAAAAAGAAATAGGCGGGGAGTTTATGGACGATGTTGTTTTGGATAATGACGATCTGGGGACCTTGTATGAATTTGGATTCGAAATTAATTCCCGCGGGGAAAGCTTAATGGGATTTCTTATAGATTGGAGCAAGGTCTTGGAGCAAAGGGGAGAGGGTAAATACAGGGTAAAAACAGTAGAGGATACTATTTTTGCAACCGAATTAAATCAGTATAGCTTTGAATATTGCCTTGAAACTTACACCTCCCTGAGAGCCGACGGCACTGTAAGGATTGACTTTTGGAATGCCGGAATAATGGGTAATACGTCAGACGATACTAAAACCAGGGACTTTGGGGACTTTATTTTTTATACAAATGTTAGGCTTCCGGATAGTATATTTGCCTTGTCGGATAAAAGCGCTTACGAAAAAGAATACGTGAGGTATCGAAACGGCAGAGAGGTTTGGAATAAAGATAAACAGGCTCAGGAGTATAGCTTAAAGACAGGATTACTGCCAGCCTACCTGCATAATTATCTCAGGACAGATATGATGCAGGCGGAAGAAACATTGATCACGGATTACAACAGTGTAAACCCTAATAGGTACATAGGAAAGCCGGTTAAATCAAACAGCGCTTACGAAATACCATATTTGGAAGGGGCTTTGCTTACTTCAGTGGAATTAACTTTTGATCAACTATATAAAAACCTAATACACAAACGCTGCTAAAATGGTAACCGAAAAAATATCAAAGCTTCTAAAGGCTTACAGAGCCTATCAGGCATTAAGTGAGCTTAACCCAAAGCCCAGAATAAATCCTCTGGCCGCATATGAATGCGCTAAACTGGCTCAAAAATTAAGGGCCATTAAGGCTGCTTACAGTCAGGCCCAAAATGGGTTGATCAAGGAGTACGGGGAAGAGGTTATTAAAAACGGAAAGAAAACAGGAGAATTTCAGGTTTCGCCGGAGAGTAAAAGGTTTAAGCAGTTCACAGAAAAGTCCGCAGAGTTATTGAACAAGGAGGAAAAGATTGAGGTTGATTTAATCCCATTCGACTTGTTTACTGAGGCTAAAGGAACAACCTCCCTGACCCCTGATTTCTGGGAAGATTTTTCAATATTTATTCTTGATCCAAAAACTAAAAAATCGAAATAATGAGCTTTAACCCCCAATCAAAAGAAGATTTAAAAAATCTGGCTATTGCCAAAATTGATTCATTTCCGGAGCCAACGAGCGAGGATGAATGTAATATAATTGCAGATAAAGTACATGAAGAGCTCTGTAAAACAATCAACCCCGATACTACCTACCCTACGGGACGCTGTTAATGTAACAATAGCGTTTTGTTCTGTAGTATTATTTCGGGTAAATTTTGCTATTTGTAGTCATTTTTATGACGTACAAGTGGATTCAATGGGCTGGTGGCGGCTGAGGACAAACATTTACGCCGTATGCTTTTTGATGTGTTACTATATCGCAAAGCAGCGGCCAACGATAGGGTTAAACTTTATTTATTCCGTAGGAATCGGAGTAGCGATTTCCGACGTTGTTGATCGGGTTTTCTTTGATATTACACAGGAAACAAAAGAGGATTTTTGGATGGTCGTATTAACTTTTTTATTTGCAATTATAGAGCACGTATATGACTACAGGAAAAGGCGACGATCAATTTCTGACCAATAGGGAGGTAATGAGCGAGGTTCGGGCTGGGGTCAAGAACATCGAAAAGAAGGTCGACGACATTGTAATTAAAGGGCAAGCCGTTGACGAGATTATTTACGGTAATCCTCAAAAGAAAATACCCGGCGCGCTGGAAGATATTGCCATGCTCAAGAGATTTAAGGCGAAGTTGGAAAGGGCGGCGATATGGGTTTCTGGTGCAAGCGTGGTTACCGGAGGAGTAGCTTTTAAAAAGGAAATAATAAAGTGGCTCTCCACGCTCTTTAGTATGCTACTGGTCTACGGAGATGTTTTACTGATGTTTTTATTAATCGTAATCAATTAATTATATGATAGCAATCCTAAAAAGATCCGAACAGCAGCTTAACCCAAAAGAAACTATAGGTGAATTGTTTGTGTATGACACCGACGAATTCGAAAAGGTATTCGAAGGAAATTTGGTCTATCAATGCAAAACATTGGAGCTCCCCTGGAAAGGAAACAAGAGGCAGGAAAGCTGCATTAAGAAAGGTATCTATGATGTTATAAGAAGGAAATCAACCAAATATGGGGACCACTTTCATGTAACCAATGTTGAGGGTAGGGAAATGATTTTAATCCACGCTCTTAATTTTTACACTCAGACATTGGGCTGTATCGGCGTAGGAGATTCCTTCGGGGATATTAACAAGGATGGATATACCGACATTTTAAACAGCAGAAAAGCTCTTGACGATTTATATAAACTCCTGCAGTCATTCAAACTTAAAATTCAGTAACATGGAAGAGATGTTTAAATTTTGGCTCATTGCTTACCTGGGGATGATCCTTCATATTCTTAAAAAACTAAGGGCTGCCATGCGTAAACCAGGTTTTACCCTGGGTGGGTTTACAAAGGAGCAGGCGGTAACAACATTAAGCAGCATTATAGCTATACCGCTCACTATCTATTTGATCAGAGACAATATATTTCTACAGGAGCTTTGGCCGCTTACAAGCTTTACGGCCGCTGCAATTGGATATATCGGTCAGTCGGTAATACTGAGTGCTTTCGACGAGAAATTCAAGAAGGGCGAGCCACCTCAAGCAACTTAGATTTTGCCTCGTACAATATTATTATTTGCTGGTAGTCGAAGGCCGTTCTCCTTGTTTCTTTGTGGCGAAGCGATTCGAGTTCATTAACAACATCCTGCCCGTATTTTCTGATCATTCCATTGGTGTACCCTGGGAAATTTCCTTCTTTAAAGATATTGCAGTAAACGCACTGTCCGTTAACGTTCCTTTCATCAAACCTTAGACTCTCGTAAGTTGCCGCCCAATAATGTCCAGCTTGAATTAAACGGGTTGATTTCTTAACCTGGCAGCTTATACAAACGAATTCTCCGTTTTTAGAGTCTCTGATCCTTATAAAGGAATTAAATGCGGCTATGGCTTTCTTTTTGAGTTTCGTTAAATCAGATTCTTTGCTTTCGGATCCATGGTCTTTTAATAAAAAACTGGCTTTATTTGTACAATATTTGCAACGGCCATGACTAAAAATGTATCTGGGGTGTCCGCAGTCGCAGCAAATCTTTTTCTTTCGTTTAATCATCGAGATTCTCGTAGCCTTTAATTATTTCGTTTTCAAGCTCAAGCTTTAAGTTGATCAGTATTTGAAAGTAATCAGCAAGGCATATCTCGCACGCGCGTACGCGCACCTCTGAGTCGAAGGTTTTACCCGCTGGGATTTTCTTCTCCTGCAGCTCCTTAATAGCTGCCTGCTTAAATTCATTAAACTGCTCCGGGCTGTAAGTTAATAATTTTAAAGCCATTAGATATTTAAAGGTGACGCAGCCGGTATCACTAAAGGTTTTTATTTTCTTGTAGTGTTCGAACTTCATTAAGGCTCCCGCCTTATAAACCTGGTCCTGTTGTTGGGGTGTTAACATTGTCGTGGTTATTAATCTTGCTTTGGGAAATCCTCGTTGTATCTTGTGTTTACGTACTGCTGGATATCCATCGGCTTATCCTTGTAGTTTATAAATCGAGGGCCTGTTCCGCCTCTATCTTGCTTAGTAAAAATCTCATCGAATTCGATGAAGTATCTTCGCATCATTTTTTCTGCCGAGGTTAATTCCCTGGGCTTGGATTCGTACTTTGGTATCTTCGCCTTTTTTGAAATCTCAAGGGATTTTAATATCGCGCTTGTAACATCAGGATGCCAGTCAAGTTTCTCTGCCCGTTTTAAATTTGCTTGCTCCTGAAGCAGCGATTTTGTTTCTTCGGCTATTTCAATATCGAACAAATCTAAAGCTGCCATTATTTTCGATCCATCAATCCCCTCGTAAAGGGGTCCGTATTTCATTGTTTTAAACCTTTTGAAGAATAAAACCAGGTGCTCAGGGGTTAAATGTGGCTTTGTGTCCATTATGAGTTGAGCCGTCTGAGCCACCTGGCCCCCGTTCATAGTTCTTGCGAAGTTGAAGAATGTAGCAAGGTCTGATATTAAGCCGACCAAATATGTTTTTATAGCCCCAGTCCCATTATTTTCAATAATAAGTCGGATGCTTCCAATCTTAGGGTCAATCAAATCAGATACCGAAGGCGATGAGTTAACGATTTCCGAAAGAGTGTTTAAGAGCGTCCCTGGTGAGCTCTTCATAACTTTGTCCTTGTTTTCCATTTCCATTTGATTTTGAATAGATTCCTTGCCAACCCTTACTTATAGCATATTGTATTAATTCAACTGCTTTTGTTTCATTGTTTCCAGATAGCTCCGCCAAATCTTTAAGCGCCCCCTGCAATCCGATCGGCTTATAGTTAAAATTAAATTGCTCCTTTTTATATTTTACCCACAAATCCCAGGCGTTCATAAATTGATCCGAGTTAAAGGGAAAAACAACTCCTGAAAAATCCAGCTTAACTTTTGCTTTTTCATTTCTATT
>JGI10216J12902_100554577_pt1 | contig 42339 bp, 32 predicted proteins | sample KanNatreferecore_FD_12902 | JGI IMG/M metagenome (IMG submission 12902)
GCCATGCCCATGACTTTGAATTCGCCATCGAGCATTTCGAATCCGAGGAATTCCGTGACCGCGCCGTAAAGTCCGCCGAGCGAATCGGGTGAGTAGAATTGTTTCAGGCAGCGGATGTTCCCGCCTTCGCCGTAGCCGAACCACGTGGTGCAATATTCACCCACGCCATCGACGCTAAGAATGGCCGCGTCGCGATAGCCGGAGAGATGATACGCGCTGGAAGCGTGCGCGAGGTGATGCTCGACGGGCACGAATTGGATTTTGTGCGGGTTGATGCCCAGCCGTTCCAGCGCCGCGAACACGTCACGCACATTCCGACGGTAGCGCCGATTGCCATTGAGCAAGGCGGTGAGCGCGCGGTCCGGCGCATACCAGTGGCGTAGCGCGTAATGCCAGCGCGCCGGGCCGAAAATGCTGATGGGAGCAAACGGATACGCGACGACCTGGACATCACTCGGCTTGATGCCGGCGTGTTTGAAACAAAATTGTGCGGCGAGCTCGGCCTGCTTGCCCTTGGCGTGCTTGTCGCGCAGGAAACGCTCCTCCTCGGCCGCCGCGATGACCTTGCCATCAACGACCAGCGCCGCCGCGGGATCGTGTCCGACCGCTCCTCCTAGTCCGAGAACGATCATGACGGTGGGGCAAAAAGAGAGACAGGATTAACAGGATTCAACAGAATTTTTCCGGCACGGTTCTTTTGAATCATGTCAATCCTGTTAATTCTGTCCATCCTCGAACCTCGAAACTGTGGTCGGCAAGGCGCCGCGGCGCGCTGAGGACAGCGTCGCCCTACCCACATGCATCTGGTGCGCGTTTTTCACCGGGGGCGGAGGCTACGCAATGGGCGGAGGGTTTGCAACGTGCAGCACGTTGTTGCAGTCTCACGCTGTGAGCGACGCGCCGCGTATTTCAGTCCTGATCAGTAGTTACAACAACGCGCGCTTCGTTGAAAAAAAGCTGGCTGAGATTCAGGCGCAGACGTGGTTCGCGCAAGCGGAGTTCCTTTTCGTTGAAACCGCATCGCCCGAGCGCGAACGTGAATTGTTCGCTCCGTTCTGCCGCGAGCATCCGAATTGTCGCGTCATTGCAACCGATGAACGCAAGTCACTCTACCAGGCGTGGAACCTCGGCTGGCGCGAGGCGCGCGCGCCTATCATCTGTTACTCGAACATGGACGACGCGATGCACCCGCGACTGCTTGAAGAAGTCGTGACCGCGATGGAACGCGAGTGCTGGGACGTGGCCACCGTGCTCATCGCGAAACAGCCCATGGACGCACGGTGGAACGACTGGTCGCGCGGGGCTTCACTTTCTCTGAGCACGCGGCCCGGCCCATTCGGCGCGTGGCGACGGGAACTAAGCGAGAGCATCGGCTGGTTTGATGAACGATTCGCTGTCGCTGGCGACAAGGAATTTTGGAGCCGGATTGCGGCGACGCATCTGCGCGTCGGTCTCATTTCCAAAGTGCTTTACCTCTACACGCGAAACCCTGAGTCGTTATCCCAGACGACGCGCGCTAGCGAGCAATGGCAGCGTGAGAAAGCGTTGCTGGTGGAAACCAATCCGCAGTGGCCGCCAGCGCTGCGCCGGCGTATCCGTTGGATTCGTTTTGCACGCGCGCTGGTGCCGTCGCGTTACTCGGTGGCGCTGCCCGCATGAAACCGATACTCAATACGCTCCAGGCGGCGCAACTTGCGTGCTTCTCTCTCCCCTCAACGGGGAGAGGGATTGAGGGTGAGGGGTGGTTGGCGTCGCGATGTCCCCGGGCAAAGGTGCGCGCTCGAACGTTCCCACCCCTCACCCCGTTGAGGGGAGAGGGAGACCATCATCGCGCCGATCAGCAACCCTTCGCGGCCTTCGCCTCCTTCGCGAGACCATGAAACTCGGGTTTCTTCTCTTCGACTTCTTCCCCTACGGCGGGCTGCAACGCGACTGCCTGAAGATCACGCAACTCTGCGCGGCACGCGGGCATGACGTGACGATCTTCACACGCACGTGGCAGGGTGAACGGCCCTTGGATGTGCGTGTCGCACTGTTCGGTCGGTCGGGTGCCAGCAACATTGCGCGGAATCGCGCCTGGGTGAAACAACTCGCGCAGGCATTGCCCGGCGAAAAGCTGGATGGCGTGATTGGCTTCAACAAACTGCCCGGTCTGGACATCTACTACGGCTCGGACCCGTGTTACGCTGCGAAAGTCCAGCGGCTCAAATCGTTTTGGTACAAGTGGCTGCCGCGTTATCACCACTTCAAACGATTGGAACAAAGTGTCTTCGCGCATGGACAGCGCACACACGTCCTCGTGCTGACTGAACGCGAAATTCCACACTATCAGGGATTCTATAAGACTGAGCGCGAGCGTTTTCATTTGCTGCCGCCCGGCATCGAGCGCCGCACCTTTACTGAAGAGCAGAAGCTGGAAACACGAGCGCAGTTGCGTCACGGCCAGGGCTGGGACTATGACAATCTCCTGCTGCTGGTTGGCTCGGGCTTTCGCGTGAAGGGACTCGATCGCGCGATTCGCTCGCTGGCCGCACTTCCGATCGAGATGCGCGAGCGGACGCGGCTGATTGTCATCGGGCAGAACCGCCCGACTGAGTTCGAACTGCTCGCGCGCCAACTCAGCGTGGACGACCGCGTGCATTTCCTTGGCGGGCGCGACGATGTGTTCGACTGGCTGCTGGCGGCGGATTTGCTCATTCATCCGGCCCGCAGCGAAGCGGCGGGCATGATTCTTCTCGAAGCGCTTACAGCCGGCCTTCCGGTTCTGGCAACGGATGTGTGCGGGTATGCACCTCACATCGAACGCGCCAACGCCGGCCGCATTCTCCCGTCTCCGTTCGTGCAAGAACAATGTGACATCGCTGTACGCGAAATGTTCGTCTCGGATGAACGGTCGGCATGGAGCGCGAATGGAGCCAGCTACGCAGCGCGCGAAGATCTCTACAGTTGCCACGAGCGCGCGGTGGAGATCATCGAGTCCCTTGTAAGTGGCAAACGTTGAGCACCTCCGGCGTGTCCTGGATGCAACCCAAACAGCATCCGTGTTCCATCTGTGTTTCATCTGTGGCTTAATTCGTCCCGTGCTCGAACTCGACGAACATCTGCGCGCGCATGTGCCGAAGGAAAACACCTTCGACTGGCTGATGAACGTCGAAGGCAAAGTGCATCGCGCGGTGAAGAACCGGCGCACGGTCGAATTCACGCTCGACGGAAAACATTACTTCATCAAAGCGCATCGCGGTGTGGGCTGGGGCGAAGTGTTCAAGAACTGGCTGAGTGGACGGCCGCCGATTGTAAGTGCCGCACCGGAGTGGCAGGCGATTCACCAATTGAACCGGATCGGAATCAGCACACCACGCGTTGTCGGCAAAGGTTTGCGCGGACGATCTCCCGCCGCGCTCGAATCATTCGTCGTCATGGATGCGCTGGACGGCATGGTCTCGCTGGAACACTTCACGCGCGATTGGCGCGGCACAAAAGGCCGGCAATGGGTTGCGCTCAAACAGAAGCTCATCACAAACGTCGCGGACATCGCACGCCGCATGCACAGCGCCGGCCTGAACCATCGTGATTTTTATCTGTGCCACTTTCTCGTGCGGGATCGGGATTGGACAAAGTGGACCGTTGCCGAGCCGGTTGAACTGGTCCTCATTGATCTTCACCGCGTGCAAATCCGCGAACGCGTTCCCGAGCGCTGGCTGATTAAAGACCTCGGCGGACTCCTCTTCTCCGCTTTCGACGCTGGAATTACGCGCCGGGATTTGCTTCGCTTCATTGAAGCGTACTGTGGAAAACCGTGGCGCGAAGTGCTCGCGACTGAAAAGGAGTTTTGGCAAAAGGTTTGGCAAAACGCGGTGGCGCTCTACGAACCTTTTCACAATCGCCGGCCGCCCATGAAGCGACCCTTTTAAGTCACCACGCACGCAGCCGGTAAAATCCGTCCGGCGACGCGACTGAGTCATGAAACGATGACGCTGGATCGATCTCACCGAGCGGCTGCCACGGTCCAATGACGTCCGACGCGCGCTCCAACTGAAAAACGCGATTGGTCCCAATCCATTGCAACGATACCCCACCCATCTCGATGCGCGGGAAAAGGAATCTGGGCGGAGAATTTACGACGGCATCGCTCACAACAAAAACATCAGCCAGTCCGAACCCCACAGTGTTCTGGGGCGCGGCAAACGCCGACACCAGCTCCGCGTTTCGAAACACGATGACACCTTCACTGCTCAACAGATCGCCGTTGGAGATCGTGCCAAGCTGGCTGTCTTCGAATCCCATTTCAGTCGAGAACCAGATCTCGCCGTTGGGCCAGACGTAAAGCGCGTCCACACCGTAATCGCTGGATAAATTCACGGGATGATAACGCGCGAGCAATTGCTGATGGCTTTTCACGATATTCCCGCGGTTCGACAGCACATCGCCGCGGCGAAGCATTACACCTCTGCCTTCGGAAAAAATATTCGTGCGAATGGAAAACAGGATTTCTGCGTCGGCGGCCACAAAAATGGCATCCAGCCCGACATCCGGCACGACTGGTTGAATGCCAAACGCAGCCGTGAGTTGCTGATTGCGCTGCACGATACGACCGCGGTCCGAAAGCAAGTCTCCTTCGAACAGCGGGCCGAGAGTTGGGCTGGTGACATCGTCGTTCAGCGAGAAAAAGATTTCGCCACCCGGTGCAACGTCGAATGCATCGACCCGCAGCGCTGGGGAGGGATTTGTAATCCCGACTGATTGCATCAGGAAACTGTTCGTTCGCACAATTCTACCCGTATGCGACAGCACATCTCCCGCGCGCACTTCCACACTGCTGTTGGTCGCTGTGAAACCGTTCGGAACCGCAAACCAGATTTCCCGCACCGGCGCCGCCACGATGCGCATCGAATACACACTGACCAGGCTGGCTTGTGTTTGCGTGACGGACACATCGATGAGTGGAAACGCGACAGTTGGAAAAACGTTCTCGTTCGTGAACGTCACGTCGCGGCAGGACGGCGTCGTGTTGCACACTTCTGTTTGCAACAAAACCTCCTGCCGGACGGCGACCTCTCCTCCGACGCGATAGGAGCCACTGCCGGTCACGGTGTAAAGCGGCTGCGCCTTCGATGCTGCGTAAAACGAGATGTTCGTCAAACGATACGCTGTGAAAAGCGGGCCGGTGCCCACGAGCACCAAATCGAATGTGCCCCGCAATGGATAGGCAATGGTCGGTCGTCCGCAAATCGGGCAATCGTCCGTAATTTGACTGGCGTCGAGCAGCATGTAGCGCCAGCCCGTGTTGGTTTGCCCGAAAGAACAAACACCACTCATCATGGAAGCCATCAGCAAAAACCACGCTTTCATTCGATTGCACGGGGTTTGGATTCGATCCTAATTTGTCGCCAGACGCGCTTAACGCCAAGTGCGTTTTTCAGATGAACGAAATCGGAAAAATTCTGGTGGTGGTCGGCATTGCGCTGGTGATTGTCGGCGGGCTGCTCTGGCTGGGCTTCGGCAAATGGCTGGGCAAGCTGCCGGGCGACGTTCATTACACCCGCGGTGATTTCAGTTTTCATTTCCCGATCGTGACGTGCGTTATCATCAGCATCGTGCTCACGATTATTCTGTGGCTGTTCCAGCGCCCGAAGTGAGCTACTTGCTCGTTGTCACTTCGCCCACGCTCTCATTACGCTTCACGCACACACAATGCTGGGAACTTTAATCAATGCCGGCGCCATCCTCATCGGAGGGTTGCTCGGCACGACGACGAAGGCCGAAGTCTCCGTGCAGCGACAGCAGTTCATCAAAGTGCTGTTGGGTGTCGCGACCGTGTGGTTTGGATTGAGATTGGTTTGGATTGGCCTGGCTTCGGGCACGGCACGATTTTTCTTTTATCAACTCCTCATTGTTCTCGTGGCGATGGTGTTGGGGCATCTCATTGGAAAGGTGTGCCGCATTCAGGCCTTGATGAACCGCATCGGCCAGAGCGCGAAAGTGAAACTTGAGCGTACGGCCACGCACGGGAAGAAAGCCGCCAACGACGGATTCATGGCCGCCACGATGCTGTTCTGCGCCGCGCCGTTGGGCATTGTCGGTGCGCTGGAAGATGGAGTGTCGCGCTACTGGGCGCCGCTCGCCATCAAAGCGGTGATGGATTGTCTCGCCGCGCTGTCATTCGCGCGGATGTTTGGCTGGATGGCGATGCTGAGTGCCGTTCCGGTCGCGGCGTTTCTTTGGGCGCTGACTTTATTGGGCACCGCTGTTGAGCCCTGGCTCGTCACGCACCAACTCGCGGGAGTCTTTCACGCGAGCGCCGGGTTGATCATCACTTACGTCGCGCTCGTGATTTTCGAAGTGAAGAAAGTGGAAATTGGGAATTACCTGCCAGCGCTTGTCGTTGCACCGGCGTTGATGAAGCTGTCGCAGGTTCTGTTTGGATAGCGAACGGTAGGGCGCCTCACTCCGTGCGCGCCGACGTTGCGTCACGCCGGCGGCGCGCGCGGAGTGGCGCGCCTTACCTTAAAGAAGCGCCGCCGAATCCGTGTCCAACAACAGCACCGCCTGCTTTTGCGTGCGCAAATAGGAAGCCGGGCAACTCGTGCTCACGGCGTCGCGCAGAGCATTGTGGACAGCCTGCGCCTTTCGCTTCTCCGGCGAGATACACACCATCTTTCGGACGGCGCAAAGCGTCGGGATCGTGAGCGTGTAAGCGAATCGCGGCATTTGCTCTACATTCGGAAAATGCCCTTCATCCACCTGCTGCTGGCGGCATTTCAAATCGAGGCTCACGACCTTCACTGTCCACGGATCGTCGAAGTCAGCGACGTGCGGATCGTTGAACGCCAGATGCCCGTTCTCGCCGATGCCCAGGCAGCAGAGGTCGATTTCCTGCGCGTGCAGCAAGTCCGCGTAGCGCGAACATTCGTCCAGCGGCTGGTCTGAGTTGCCATCAAGGTAATGAAATACTTTGGGCTTCACACGGCTCTCCACACGTTCGCGCATGTATCGCCCAAAGCTCGCCTTGTGGTCCCGTTCGAGGCCGAGATACTCGTCCATATGAAAGAGCGTAAGCTTCGACCAGTCCACGCCGCCGAGTTTGATCAATTCGTCGAGGAAACGGATTTGCGAATTGCCCGTCGCCAGAATCGCGCTGGCCGTGCCGCGCGCCGCGATGCACTCCGTCAGAAATGACTGCACCATGCGCGCCGCGTCCGCCGCGAGATCGTCCTGCTTCGCATAGACGCGCACCGGCAACTCATCCACCTGAAACGTTTTGATTGGATTCAAAGCGCGCGGAATTTCGGGACAAGCGGCGCGTGAACACAAGAAGGATTTGCGACCGGCGCTTGATGCGCCTTGCTTCGCGCACGGCCTTCGCCCGTTTCGCGCATGCGGCCGGAGGGGCGGCTATGCGAGTTCCCATTTTCAAGCAGGACTCCCGCAGTGTCCCTCCAACGAAATCATTTGGTATCTCTCGCGCCGTTCGCCTAACTTCACTTCGTTTCGCGTTTCATGAAGCCAGTGCTGCGAGTTTTGATCGTCGAAGATTCAGAGTTCGACGCGCAGATGATCACGAGCGTCGTCCGCAAGAGCGGCTACGATGTCGTGGCCGAGCGCGTCGAAACCGCCGAAGCGATGGAGAAAACTCTGCGCGAGAAAAAGTGGGACATCATTCTTTCGGATTACAATCTTCCCACCTTCAGCGCGCCGGAGGCGCTCAAGCTTCTTCAAGCCAGCGAACTCGATTTGCCGTTCATCATCATCTCTGGCGGCATTGGCGAAGCCACCGCGGTCGCGGCCATGAAAGCGGGCGCGCACGATTATCTGATGAAGGGCAATCTGAATCGCCTGGCTCCGGCCATTGAGCGCGAGTTGCGCGAAGCCGCCAACCGCCGAGAGCGTCGCGAAGCGCGAGAGAAGCTTCTTGAAAGCGAATTGCGCTATCGCCTGCTCTGGGAATCCTCGCCGGACGCTGTGCTGTTGATGGATTCCGAGAGCAAAATCCATTTTGCCAATCCCGCCGTTGAAACCGTGTTTGGCTACAAACAGGAGGAAATCGTGGGCCGGCAATTGCGCACTTTGTTGCCCGAAGAACTTCGCAGTCCGGACGCGCGCGGCATCGAAAACTATTTGCGCACGGGCGAGAAGACGAACATCCCGCGCGTCGTCGAGACCGTCGGCCGCCGGAAGGACGAACGCGAAATCGTGACGGAAGTGAGTTTCAGTCACATGGAGTTGCAGGGGGAACGCCGGCACGTGGCGTTCATCCGCGACATCACGGCGCGCAAAAAGGCGGAACGCGAGTTGCGCGAGAACCAGGAGCAATTCCAGGTGGCGCGCGAAATTCAGCAACGTCTATTTCCAAAATCCGCGCCGGCCCTCGAAGGCTTCGATCTCGCCGGAGTGACGTATCCCGCCGAAGCCACGGGCGGCGATTATTTCGATTACCTGCCCATGATGAACGGCAATGTCGGCGTGATCGTTGCCGACGTAACCGGCCATGGCATCGGCCCCGCGCTGCTCATGGCGGAGACGCGCGCTTACTTGCGCACGCTCGCGGCAAACCGCGATGACATCGGCGAAATCCTGACGGTGGCGAATCGCATTCTGGCCGAAGACATCGGCGACGAGCGTTACGTCACGTTGTTCCTTGGCAAAATCGATCCGAAGGCGCGTTCGTTCGCGTATGCGAGCGCGGGCCATCCGACTGGTTACGTGCTGGGGCCGGGCGGGGAAATCAAAACGCTTCTCAAGCGCACCGCCGTGCCACTGGGCATCAATCCAAACGCGAAATACAACGGCGCGGTGAACGTGCCGCTCCAGCCGGGCGACATCGTGCTGCTGCTCACCGATGGCATCGAGGAAACGATGGCGCCGGACGAATCGTTTTTCGGCATCGAACGGACATTGAACGTCGTGCGGCAGAACCGGGAGAAACCCGCGCGGGAAATTCTCGATGCGCTTTACCGCGCCGTGCGGGAATTCTGCCAGGACACGCCGCAACTGGACGACGTGACGGCGATTGTGATTAAAGTCGTATGAACCAGAGCGCGGCATTTGGCCGTTTCACCGTTCAAAAGCCGGCATTGGCGAATTGAAATACGACTTTTCGAGCGACAAAGTTGAAGCGACGTAAACGTCGCATTCCCTCGCGCTGGCAAAATCTTTGTTGCCAGCGCAGATTGTCGCAAATTATTTACCTGTATGGCCGAGGAACCATTCGATTCGGATCGTCCGCACGACGAGACGTGGTGGGAGCGCGAGTTGCACCGGAACGAAAAGCTCATGGACAAATACATGGCCGTGCTTGGTGACAATCCCGACTGGGACAAATGGAAAAATCCCGAAGACCTCTACAATAAAGTCCACTTCAACATCGACCCACCGCCGCGCGACGAGACCGAGTCGGCCGCGGAAAAAGATGAAGCGGAAGAAGTCGAGGTCGCCGATGAAGACGATGACGACTTTCTCGGCGAAACCACCGAGGCTGATGAAACCGCGCTGGACGAGGATTGGGAAGACCCTGACGAAGATGTGGAGGTGAACGAAGACTATCCGACGATCTCCAAGCAGGCGCGCGAGTTCGCCTGCAACGTCTTCGATCTGGAGAAACTGCCGGGCAACGCCGAGTTGCTTTATCTCTCCGCGGGCAAAGTCGGCGCGAACCTCGCGGGCGGGCACGGGCTGGGCTACGACGACGAGTTCATCTGCGGCAACATCGTCAAGTGCCGCTGGGCGTTGAGCGATTGCGAGTTCTGCCGGGAAATGCTGGAACAGTTGCACCAGCAGACCGGCGAAGCGGCTTACGCACAACTGGCTGAGGACAGCCGCAAGCTCGCTGAGGCCGTCCGCGATCGGATTGCCCGGCTGCGCAAACGGGTCTGGTGGTGAACCGCGAATTCCGAATGACCAATGACCAATGACGAATTGCCGAGGTGTTTCAGGAATTCACTGTTGATTCGACATTCGTCATTTGAAATTCGTAATTGATCTGTGTCTCTCGCCGAACCTCTCCAGCAAGTCGAACGCACGTTTGTGTTGCACCGCGGACGAAAGCTGACCTACTTCGGCGGGTGCGATTACTTTCGGCTGGCGAGTCATCCCGAGGTGCTGCGCGCGCTGCACGAAGGCGCGGAGAAGTTCGGACTGAACGTCGCTGCTTCGCGCTCCACGACCGGCAATCACGCGCTCTTTGGAAGACTGGAGACTGAACTGGCGAAATTCTTCGGCGTCGAACGCGCTGCGCTCTTCTCCAACGGGTACGTGACGAACATCGCTTTCACCCAAACGTTCTCTGGAGAATTCACGCGCGCATTGATGGACGAACGTTCGCACGCATCGCTGCGCGACGCGGCGAAGTTTCTGAAATGTCCCGTGCGCACGTTCCGCCATCGTGACACGAAAGATTTTTCGCGGGTGTTGAAATCGCTCGACAGAGATGCGCGGCCGCTCGTGCTCTCGGACGGAATGTTCTCGCACAACGGCTCGCTCGCTCCGCTCCGCGAATACCTCGAAACCTTGCCCGCGCGTGCCGTGCTGCTCGTGGACGACGCGCATGGCGCGGGCGTGCTGGGCGAAGGCGGTAGAGGCTCGCCCGAAGTTTGTGGCGTTTGTGACGAGCGCGTCGTGCAGACCATTAGCCTGAGCAAAGCCTTCGGCGTGTATGGAGGCGCAGTACTGGGCAAGGCGAAGATGATCGATGCGATTGAGGAGAACAGCTGGATCTTCAATGGGAACACGCCGCTGCCGCTGCCGCTGGCAAACGCAGCGCTGGCTTCTCTCGGGATTCTAACGACGGATCGCTCGTTGCCCGCACGCTTGCGCGCCAATACGAAGCGCATCAAAGAGATGTTGCGTTCAGCCGGATTGCCAATCGTGGACAACGAATCCCCCATTGTCTCAGTAGTTCCGCGCAGCACGAACGACGCATCGATCCTCAGCCGGAAGCTCTTGAGCGCCAGCATTTTCCCCCCGCTCATCCGGTACGCAAACCGCCGCGCCTGTTTCCGTTTCGTGATTTCCAGCGAACACACGCCGCAGCAACTCGACGGACTCGCCGAAGTGCTGATTGCAGCCGCCCATTGATTTCTGGTGAGCAACGAAACGCGCATCGACAAATGGCTGTGGGCCGTGCGCCTGTTCAAGACGCGCTCGCTTGCGGCCGATGCTTGCCGCGATGGCGCGGTCACCATCGGCGGTCAGCGCGTAAAACCAGCGCGCGATGTACGGGTCGGAGATGCGATCAGTGCGAAAGCAGGCGGAGTGCAACGCACAGTCAAGGTGCTCGGATTCCCGCGCAGCCGGGTTGGTGCAAAGCTTGTGCCTGGATTCATGGAAGACCTCACGCCTGCGTCGGAATACGAGAAGGCGCGCGAGGCCGCGTCCGCGCCGCAGTTCTCGTGGAGCAAAGGTTTCGCACGGCCCACGAAAAAGAGCCGGCGCTTGTGGGAAAAGTTCGGCTCAGAAAATTCGTAGCAGCCGACGTGAGGAGGCTCACTTGTCTAATCTGAAATTGATCAGAGCCTCCTCACCTCGGCTGCTACCGTGCGAGCGGCAAACGCAAGCATGCCGCCTCCCGATCATTCCGCACGATCAACAAGTCCCCCGCGAGCGCAGGCGGGTTCCACGTCTTGTCCCTGAAAACTTTGAACCGCGATAGTTCCCGCTGTTCGGATTGATTCGGCTCCAGCAAAACAATCTCGCCGTTCTCGGCCATGAGCAGCAGCAGCTTGCCGACGAGGATCATTTGCCCGTGGCCGTAGCGGTCGCCTTTCCATTTCAACTCGCCGCTGTTCGCGTCAATGCACGCGAGCGCGCCGTCGTCCAGTCCGTAAACAAAACCATCGAGGTGAATGAGGTTCGCAAACTTTGATTTCATCCGAATCGATTTCCAAATTCGCGCGGCATGCCAGCGATTCGTTCCGCGCGAAATCTGGAGCAACTCGCTTCCCGTCCCGTAGCCTTGCGACACAAGCACGCGATGGCCCGGCAGCACGAGCGGAACACTCACGTGTGGAAATGTGTTTCGCCAGGGATATTGCCACAGCACTGTTCCCGTCTGCTCGTCGTAGCCGGAAACGCTTTCAGAGAAGATCAGAATCTGGGACACGCCTTCAAACGCAGCGCGAATGGGCGAACTCCAGTGCGGGTCATCGTTACCGCCCGCCCAGAGCATCGCGCCGGAGTCCTTATCGTAGGCGACGAGGGCGTGACGATAGCCGCCGACGCTCACAATCACCGCACGCTCGGTCACGAGTGGCGAACAGGCCACGCCCCATTCGGGCAGTGTCGCTCTGTGTTCGGCCAGTGTGTTCTTCGTCCACAACGGTTTGCCCGTCGCCAGTTCAAGACAGTTCAACACTCCCGCGCCGCCCATCGAGTAAACGCGATTGCTGGAAATCGTCGCCGTGGCGCGCGGCCCTTCGCCCGCGATGGTCGTGGCGTAACGCGATTTGTCGGCGTGCGACCAAAGTTCGTTTCCCGTCATCACGTCGTAGCAAATGACGAGTTCGTCTTCGCCACGCTGCTCCTGAGTGACAGCGCGATGCCCTTCGACAGAAAGTCCCGACCACGCGGCGCCGACTTCGTGCCGCCAAAGTTCGCGCGGCGGGATTTGCTTCCAATCGCGCGCGAGCAATGGGCCGGGCAAAGTTCCGTCGCGGTTCGGGCCGAGGAATTGCGGATAACTGTTCGTGAGGCTTGCGGACTCGGCGGTCCGCGCTCCTTCGCGCGGTTCGATGGAAACGACGCGCAGTTGTTTCCAGCGCCATTCGACAATGGGAATCAAATCGCCCGTTACGCCGCTGATGCGCAGGCAGAATCGGCAAAACAAAATGATTGCGATTGTGCCGACAAAAACTGGCCAGCGCGCTCGGGCGGGCCAGCGCGACACGAACACGACCCAGAGCAAAAAGATCGCGTAGCCGCTCAGAGCGAGCATACCAGTGAGGACCAGCTTGTCCTGCCGTTGCGCATCCCGCAGAAACCAATTCCATACCAGTGCTCCGGCAATGACGGCGCCCAAGCTGGCCACCGTCCAACGAGCAATTCGTCGCCAGCGTTGCTTGTTTTCAGTGGAATTGTTCACGGCTTCCCCGCGCTCGCTTCATCGCCTGGTCGGACTTGAAAGCCTTCCTTCGCCAGCCGCTCGTGAACGCGCGCGATGTGATCGAAGTCGCGCGTTTCGATGACGCAGTGAACGAGCACTCGCGAAACGTCGTCACCCGCAAACGCGCGGTCGTGCTCGACGCCGCGCACGCTGGCTCCTTCCTCGGCCAGCATCGACGTGAAGCGCGCCAGTCCGCCGGGACGGTCACTGATGTTCGCGGCGAATCGGCAGAGCCGTCCGTCCGCCGCCAGCCCACGCTCGATGATTCGCCCGAGCATGTTCGTGTCGATGTTCCCGCCACAAAGTGGCAGCACGACTTTTTTGCCGCGCAGTTCCGGCAATTGACCTGCGAGGAGCGCGGCGAGCGGCACGGCACCCGCGCCTTCGACGACGGACTTTTCCAACTCGATGAGTCGTAACACGGCCAGCGCAATTACGTGCTCGGACACGATGGCTGTTTTATCCACAAGTTCGCGCGCGATGGCGAAGGCGTTGTCGCCGACGCGAGGGACAGCGAGACCGTCGGCCAGCGTCGGCAGCATGGTGATCTGAACCGGCGCGCCATTCTTCAGCGCTGCATCGAAACTCGCGGTGTGCTCCGCCTGCACGCCGATGATTTGCGTGCGTGGCTGCAAGGATTTCACTGCGAGCGCAACGCCGGCGATCAAGCCAGCACCGCCGACAGGAACGAGGATTGTATCGCAATCAGGAACCTGCTGGAGAATTTCCAGTCCGAGCGTCCCCTGCCCCGCGATGATGGCCGCGTCATCGAAGCCATTGATGTAAGTGAGTCCCTGCTCGCCCACGAATTGCATCGCGTGTTCGCGCGCCTCACCGATGTCGCCGCCGTGCAGCAACACGCGCGCGCCCATGCGCTCGCAAGTGCGGACCTTCATCAATGGCGCGAAGCGAGGCATGACGACGGTAACCGGGATGTTCAGCAACTTGCCGTGATAGCTGAGAGCGGAAGCGTGGTTGCCAGCGGAGGCCGCGATGACGCCACACCGTTTCTGTTCGTCGCTCAACAGTAGCAGGGCATTGCGCGCGCCGCGTTCCTTGAAACTGCCGGTGCGCTGAAGGTTCTCGAACTTGCAGAAGATTTCGCAGCCGGTGATTTCGGAAAGCGCCACGGAAGGCGTGCACGGTGTTCGCAGCACGGAACCAGCGATGCGTTGCGCCGCGGCTTGAATGTCCCTCAATTCAGCCACCATGGAAAACCATCCCAGCTATTGCGCCTGCCATTCCTGCGGCCAGTCAGCATTTTTACGATGTATTTGAATCACGTGTTTGGGCTGAAACGCGACGACCAATCCGTGTCGAATGGATTCCGTGCAGTAAGGATCGTTGTCGAGAACGCCGACGTAATTCCCCTTGCGTACCTTTTCAACGATTACCCACATCCGCTCTACCGCAGTCCGCTTGCCCCCTGTGATGCGGAAGATCAGCTTTGCCAAATCGCCGGGCTGCAACGTCTCACGCTCCTCTGCAGGCGGAAGATAGAATGTCTCAGGATACACTTCGTGAATCTCGACGCCGCTATCCAAGATAAAAGTCGCTGGTCCATCATCAACTCTCGGGAACGGATGACGAGTTGCCGCCTTGCGCGGTTTTCTCCGGTTTCTCATTCTCGTGTCTTTCGGCACAGGTTGGAATCCGCTAAAGAATCAAATGCGCTCGAAGTAACGCACGCGCTCCCAGTCCGTGACGGTGTTATCGAACGACTTCACTTCGAGCCGCGCCGTGTGGACGTAGAAATCCACGACATCATCACCGAGAGCCGTACGGGCAAGCTTGCTCTGGTTCAGCAATTCGGCGGCTTCGCGCAATGATCCTGGCAACGATGTCAGCTTTTCATCCACGTAAGCGTTGCCACGGTAATCGTCTCCGCAGTCGAGTCCTTCATCGATGCCGGCGCAGCCCGCAATGAGCGTCGCAGCGAAAGCGAGATACGGGTTCGCGTCCGCGCCTGGCATTCGATTCTCGATTCGGAAGGAGCCGCCGTGACCGACCACACGAAAACCCACGGTGCGATTGTCGTGCGACCACGCCAGCTTCGTGGGCGCCCAGCTTGCGGACTGGTAGCGTTTGTAGGCGTTGATGGTCGGCGCGAAGAAATAGCAAAGCTCGCGCGAGTATTTCATCAACCCGCCGAGGAATTGACGGAACAGTTTCGAGCCGCGTTTGTTCGCCTCATCCCAAAATGCATTCTCCTCGCTGCGCGCGAGGCTCGTGTGAATGTGGCAACTGTTTCCCGGCTCGTTGACGAACGGTTTGGGCATGAAGGTGACGGACTGGCCGTGTTGCGCCGCTATTTCCTTCACGCCTTGCTTGAACACTACATGGATGTCTGCGATCTGCAGTGGCTCATCGTAAATGAAATTGATCTCGTGCTGTCCGCGGCCCCATTCGCCTTTGCTGGATTCGACGGGAATTCTCGCGGCCATCATCTGGTTGCGAATCTGCCGGAACAGCGGTTCGTCCGCCGTCGGCTGCATGATGTGATAGTCGATGCGGTAATCGCTCGACGGCTGCATGTTCCGATAACCGCTCGTGAACGCGTCGTGGTAAGTCGTGTTGAACAGAAAAAATTCCAACTCACTCGCGATGTTGCACGTGAGCTTCCGTTCCGCGAGCCGTTCGAGTTGCGAACGCAGAACAGAACGCGGCGCTTCCGCCACGCGCTTGCCGTCGTGATGATGGCAATCGCAAACGACGAGCGCCGTCGCGCCCTGCCAGGCAAGATGGCGAATCGTGCCGAGGTCGGGACGGAACTCGAAATCACCAAAGCCCTTTTCCCAGTTCGCGAGTTGAAAACCAGTCTGCGGCTCCATCTCGATGTCCACCGTGAGCAGGTAATTGCAGCCGTGGGTTCCGTGATGGACCACGTTTTCGTTAAAGAAGTTCGCCGCGAACCGTTTTCCCACGAGCCGCCCAAACACGTCCGGGAAGGCGACGATGACGGTGTCGATTTTGCCTTCTTCGACCCAGCGTTTGAGTTCCTCCAACTTCATATCCCTTCATTCCCTGCTGTAAATCACTCTGCGACGTAAACGTTCTTCAACTCAGTGTAACCCTCAAGCGCCGCCATTCCGAGGTCGCGCCCGATGCCGCTTTGTTTGAAGCCGCCGAAGGGCGCTTCGACGTGGACGCTGGAATGCGAGTTGATGCTGAGCACTCCGCTCTCGACCCGGCGCGCAACACGCAACGCACGTTTCAAGTCATTAGTCCAGATGGAACCGCTCAAGCCGTACGGCGAAGCGTTTACCTCGCGCAGCATTTGTTCCTCGCGATCAAACGGGCGAATGCAGACGACGGGGCCAAATACTTCTTCGCGCCAGACGGCGTCATTCGGTTCCACATCGAGCAATACAGTCGGTTCAAGAAAGAAGCCACGCGCGCAAGGACGATTGCCTCCGTAGCCGACGCGACGACCAGCGCGCTTCGATTCTTCGATGAAGTCCTCCGAGGTCTTTCGTTGATTCGCGGAAACCAGCGGGCCGACTTGCGTGGTGTCCAGTCCCGGCTCGGCCACGCGCAATTGTTTCGTGGCACTGATAAACCTTTCAACGAATTGATCGAAGACTTTGCACTCCACGAAGACGCGGCTGCGCGCGCAGCAATCCTGGCCGCAGTTCGCGAAAACACTCATCGGCGAACTCGACGCGGCTTGCTCCAAATCCGTGTCGGCGAAGATGATGTTTGGCGACTTGCCGCCGAGTTCGAGCGAGACGCGCTTCAGATCGCGCGAGGCGAGTTCCATGATACGCTTGCCGATTTCCGTCGAGCCGGTGAACGAGATTTTGCGCACGAGCGGATGTTGGACGAGCGCGTCACCGGCTTCGCTGCCTGTGCCGGGAATCACTTGAAGCACGCCAGCCGGCAGACCGGCATCAGCAGCAATCTTCGCCAGCATGAGCGCGCTAAGCGGGGACTGGCCGGCTGGTTTGAGCACGACGCAGTTTCCCGCCGCGAGCGCGGGCGCGACTTTCCAGCAGGCGATGGGAAAAGGAAAGTTCCACGGCACGATGGCGGCCACGACGCCCATTGGCTGGCGCAACGTGAAATCAAACCCACCGCGTGCCACCGGAATGGTTTGTCCACAGAACTTCCCGACTGCTCCAGCGTAATACTCGAAGATGCGTGCGCCGAGAGCGACTTCATCGCGCGCGTCACTGATCGGCTTGCCGACGTTGCGCGATTCAAGTTCAGCGATGACCTCCGCGTCCTGGCGAATGGCGTGGGCGATTTTGAAGAGCACATCCGCGCGCTTGCCGGGCGTCATGTCGCGCCACGAGAGTTCAAAGGCGCGTTGCGCGCCGTTCGCCGCTGCATCGACATCTTTTGCGGAGGCCGACTCGACTTCGGCGAACGTTTCCTCCGTGGCGGGATTGATTTGTTGAATGGGTTTGGAGCCGTGCCCCTTCACGAATCCGCCATTGATGAAAAGCTGGGTGGGAAAGTCGCTCACAACGCCGCGCGATACAGTTCCTTCAAATCATCGCGATTCACGGGAACCGGATTGGTCAAATGACACGCATCCTCAAACGCCTGTTCGGTGAGCGCCGCAAGTTGGGCCTCCTTTACTCCATACTGGCGCAGTGAATGTTTGATGCCGGCGTCGGCGATGAATTTTTTAACGAAATCAATCGTACGGAAGTCGGCGACTTCATCCGGCACCTTTGCGACCTCCAGTCCGCAAGCCAGGCCCACGCGCCGATAGACGCCGGCCTTGCGCTGCGCGTTGAAGTGCATGACGTGCGGGAGACAGATGGCGTTGGCCGTGCCGTGGTGCATTCCCGCCAGCGTCGAAAGCGGATGCGCCAGCGAATGCGTCGCGCCGAGGTCCTTTTGAAACGCCACGCCGCCCATCGCCGCGGCCACCAACATTTTGCCGCGTGCGTCAAGATCGTGCCCGTGCGCCACGGCGCGTGGCAGCGCTTCGACGATGGTGCGAATCCCTTCGAGGGCGATGCCATCGCACATCGGATTGTAAACCGGCGAAGTGAACGACTCGACACAGTGCGTGAAGGCGTCGAGACCGGTCGCGGCGGTGAGATGCGGCGGCAAATCGCGCGTGAGTTCGGGATCGAGAATGACGAGCTTGGCCAGCAACCGCGGCAGGAACAGCACGGCTTTCTTGTGCGTGCCCGCCAGCGTGATGACAGAACTGCGCCCGACTTCGCTCCCTGTTCCCGCTGTGGTCGGAATCGCGAGGCAGCGCGGCAGCCCGTTCCAGTCATCGTTGAACTTGAAGTCCTTGAGTTGCAGTCCCGGCCGCTTCACGAGCAGGCGCAACGCTTTGCCCACATCGAGCGCGCTGCCGCCTCCAAACGCAATGACCGTATCGCACTTCGCCTCGCGAAAAGTTTTCGCCGCTTCCACGACGTCCTGTTCGAGCGGATTGGAATGCACCCCATCGAACAGCTCCCAGGTGTTGCCGAGGTTCGAGCGGCCAAGATGATTGGCCAGCAGATCGAACGCAGTCGTTTGCACCAGCGCTTTGTCCGTGACCACAAGCGCGCGCCGACCGCCCATTTGTCTCAAGCGCGTGGGAAGTTCCGTCGATGCCCCCGCGCCAAACACAATCGCTGTCGGAAACGAAAAAGAAGCGAGATGGCCGCCCATGCCCGAAGAATTACCCCGTTTCGCGCGGGGCGCACTGAAAAAATTGGCGGTCTGGAGGGGCGAGTTCCCACGAGTCTCTGATCTCAAGAAGCCGGACAGATGGGGACTCGTGGAACTCGTCCCTCCAATTCCTTTACTCCCACTTGCGAAACCCTCAATCGTCCGCCACGTTCCCGCCATCAGGGAGGGTTTCGCTGGAGGAGGTATGAAAAAATTCACGCTGTTGGCGGCGTTCGCCGCCTTGTTGTTCACGTTCCAATCCCGCGCGGCTGTGCTGTCGCCTTTGTTCAATCCCATTCGCACTGCCATCGCTACAAACATCACCGCGTTGGCGGATGCGGCCCCGCTCGAGCCGGTGGAAGCAAGGCAACTGCGCTTTTTGCGGCTGGCGCAGCGCAACATCAATCGCGCGGGGGTGCCCAGTCTTTTTGCCGACGTGCAGATTCTCGCCGGCGTCACGGCCACGCTGGGGCGCGCGTTCCCGGAAGGCGAGTTCAACGAGGTCTTGCAAACGGCGATCATCGGTTATCACGACGCGTTGCTCGACTTCGCGCTGACTCTTTCGAGCAATGTAAGCCTGTCGCCTCCCTCCAGTGGAGCCACGCGGGCCTCGAGCGCCGACGACGAGGCGCTCGAAATTCTCGCTACGTTCGATCCAACCGCGAGCCTCGGCGCGCAAACGGCGGTGCTGACGCGCGCGGCCACCTGGCTGCGCTCCGCCCAATTGTTCGTGTCCCGCCCGCAGTCGAACCAGCGCGAGCGGCTCACGGCTCTGGTCGATGGCCGATCGTTCCAGGCAAGCGCAACCAGCTTGTCCGCCAACTACAATTCCACCGCGCAATTTCTCACCTTGACGGGCCGCGAAATTTCCGGCGCGCCCGCCACGACGCGCACGATCACGCTGAACATCGCCGACGTGACACCGGGGACGAGAAGCCATTCCCTGGGCGTGCCCGCAAGCGGGACTTACGCGGTCTTTTCTTCTGCTTCGTCCACGAACTCGGAAACCTTCACGTCAACATCGGGCAACGTCGTCGTGACGCTCGATGCGACTGCGGGAACAGTGTCCGGCCGGTTTTCGTTTGAAGCGGAAGGCGCGATGGCGCTGGGAGAAACCGTGCGAGTGACGGCCGGAAATTTCTTTTTGCGGTTTTGATGCCAGGCGCTTGAACGCTGAGTCTATCGGCGCGCTTCCGGCGCCGCCTTGATTGGAAGGCGCTTTCCATCGCGCATCACGACGATTTCGATGGGCTGGCCAATCTTCACGGCGTCGAGCGCGTAGGTGTAGTCGTAGATGTTCGCAATCTTTTGTCCGGCGAATTCGACGATGATGTCGCCGCCTTTCAGCCCGGCTTTTTCGGCGGGGCTTCCGGCGCGCACGCCCGAAAGTTTCACGCCCTGCACTTCCGTCGCGTAATCGGGAATCGTGCCGAGATACGCGCGCAGGTTTTCACGGCTGCCAGTGCTTTGGCTGCTCGTGGCGACCTTGACGTATTCGGGACGTTGCGCCGCGCCTGCGATGTCGGCGACGAGTGCGCGCGCGAACTTAACGATGCGTTCCAGGCCGTCGTAATTCACTTTGTCGGCGGTGTCGGTCGGGCGGTGATAGTCCTCGTGGCTGCCGGTGAAGAAACTCATGACGGGAACGCCACGCGGATAAAACGCCGTCACGTCGGTCGGCAGGTAGGGGTCGTCCTGCAGGACGAGATCGAATCCGGCGGCCACATTTCGCTTCTCGATGGCGCGCCGCCAGGCCGTGGACGATCCCACGCCTTGCAGCATCAATTTGTTTTCCCGCAAGCGCCCCACCATGTCGAAGTTGATGCAAGCGACGATGTTGCTGAGCGGAACAGGGGAATGCTCCGCGAAATACGACGAGCCGAGCACGCCGAGTTCTTCGCCGGACCAGAGCGCGAAGATGATGCTGCGGTTGAGCAAGGCCGGGTTGTGTCGCTGCTCATCGGCAAGCTGACGCGCAAGTTCAACAACTGCGGCGGTGCCGGAGGCATTATCGTCCGCGCCGTGGTGAATTTTATTCTCCTCGCCGGAACGCAGCATCGCTCCGCTCTCGCCGTAGCCGAGATGATCGTAGTGCGCGCCAACCAGAACATATTCGCTCGTCTCTTCCATCGCCCGCAGGACACCGATCACATTGCGGTCCGTCTTTCTGATGTGTTCGACTGCTGTCGTCACTGAAACCGTGACGTTCGACAGCACGAACGATCCCTCCGCGTGCGGATCCTCCTTGTCGAGTTGCGATTGGATGGATTTCAAATCCCTGCGCGCCGCGGCGAACATCGGGGCGGCGACGTTCGTGGTGACGGACACGGCCATGATGCCTGAACCACCACTCGCGGAATCTGAAGTGAGCGCCGCCAGTTCGCCGGCGTTCGGCGAGTTCGGTCCGGTCACAAACAGAATCGCCTTCGCCCCGCGCTCGCGAGCAATCATCGCCTTGTAGCGCAGCCCGGCATAACGATTGAGTTCCTGCCGCCGTTTGGCATCCACGTCTTCCGGCACGTAGCGCAACGCGAGCACGATTTTGTTGGAGACGTTGAGGCCCGCATACGAGTCGTAGCCCTCGCCCATTTTGCCGGGCACGGCCAATCCATAACCGGCGAACACGACTTCTCCGGAAACAGTCCCGCTGCTCGTAAACGCGAGCGGGCGGAAATCCTTTTCGGGCGTGAAGGTGAGCGGAACCGTTTGTCGGCCGACGGTGAGCGTCAGGTGATTGGAATTCGTGATCACGCGCACGCCGGCGTTGAACTCGAAAGGTTGGAAGAAAGATTGCGTCTCGCCCAATGGTTTTACTCCCGCAGCCCGTAATGCATCAGCGATGAACTCCGCCGCTTGTTGCGCGCCCGCGCTGCCAGTCATGCGTCCTTCCAGTTTTGGCGACGCGAGAAACGCCACGTCATTGCTCAGACGGCGCAGAGATGCCGGGGCCGTTGGGATCGCGCCAGCCGTCGTTGTATTCGTCGAACTTGCATCTCGCGAAGGCGCGGACGCAAGCGCGCGCAACGCCCCGTCATGGTTCCAGTTCGCGAGATGGATTTGCGATTTGCCGTCGGTGCCACGATTGGAAGTCCACGTTAGTTGTTTCCCATTTGGCGAGAATGATGGCAAGCCATCGAAGCCATCGGTGTAAGTCGCGCGCACCGGCCCGCGTTCCCCGCGCGCGTCCACAATGAACAATTCGAAATTCGCGAAGCCGAGCTTGTTCGCAGTGAAAACGAGATACTCGGCAGATGGATGAAAAAACGGCGCCCACGACATGCACCCGAAATCGGTGATGCGCCGCACGTCGGAACCGTCGAGCTTCATCGTATAAACGTCCGCGATGACGCCGTTCGTCTCGAAGTGCCGCCACACGATGCGCTGGCCGTCGGGCGAGAAGAATGGACCGCCATCGTAGCCTGGAGTTTGCGTGAGCCGCCGCTGGTGCGAGCCGTCGGTGTTCATGATCCAGATTTCGCCGAAGTAAGCGGGATCGGTTTCGAGCCGTTTCAAATCCGCGCCGGAAAGCTTGTTCGTCGGGTAAGCCTCCCGCAGCGAGCAAAACACGATCTGTTTTCCGTCGGGCGAGAAAGCGCCTTCCGCATCGTAGCCGGACGCGCTCGTCAGCCGCCGGACGCCCGAGCCGTCGTGGCGCGCGATGAAAATGTCCATCGCCTCGTCGTAGTCCCAGGAGTAGCGGCGCTCTTTGCCGGATGCGCGAAAATCAAATTCGGCTTTCTGTTTGTCGCGTGAATCCCGATCGAGGTGAGTTGAGGCGAAGAGCACTTCATCGCTGCCGGGCCGGAAGAAACTGCACGTGGTCTTGCCTGTGCCCGGCGAGATGCGCCGCGTGTCACCGGATTCCAAATCGAGCGAATAAATCTGGTAGAACGGATTGTCCGCCTCGCGTTCGCTTTGAAAGATCAGTGCCTTGCCGTCGGAAGAAAAGTATCCTTCGCCATTCCGCCTTCCCTCGAACGTGAGCTGGCGCACGTTGGAGAGGAATGTTGCTTCGCTGCCGGTCTCGGCGGCGAGAGCGGCGCGAACCAGACAGATGACAAACAATGCGCGCAAGTGCATGACCGGACAGTAGGCTGAAATGCGCCGATGGTGAAGCACGAGCAGAATGAAGCGCGGACCGCCGAGTGCACGCGTTGGAGTTCAAGCTTTAGCTTGCGCCGGACACGCTGAAGCGTGACCTCCAACTCCAATGCGCAGAACCCCGGCGGTCTGCGCTTCTGCCGTTTGTAACCATGCTCTGACAGGTGTAGTCATTCATCGTCGAATGAAGTGTTTCGGTCAGTTGATGCGGTGGCTGATGGCGGCCGTGTTCATCGCTGCCATTCACGCGCGCGGCGCGACGGCCATTCATGCCGATGCACTTTTCAATCTCACGAACGTCTGGACGGTTCATCTCACGTTCACCCCAACGCAATGGAGCGCGCTGGAGCCGAAGCGCGCGGATGTGGAACGCCGCGGATTTGGCGGTGGCGGCCCACGCCTGCTCGGCCCGGAAGGCGGACGCAATGGTTTGTCCGCAGCGCGTGGCATCGAGTTCGAATACGTGCATGCGAACCTGGAGTTCGAGGGCATGAAGTTCACGAACATCGCCGTGCGCTACAAAGGCAACGGCACTTTCATGCGGTCGCGGGATTCCTTGAAGCATTCGCTCAAGCTCGACCTGAATAAATTCATGCCGGGCCAGAAGCTCGCGGGCGTTTCGAAGTTGAACCTGCACAATAACGTCACTGATGCGAGCTGGATGAACGAGACGCTGTCGTATCGGCTCTATCGTGAGGCGGGCGTTCCCGCTCCGCGCACCAGTTACGCCAGGGTTTTTGTGACCGTGCCAGGCGAACACGCTCGCACTTACCTTGGCCTTTACTCGCTCGTGGAAAACATCGATGGCAATTTCGCGGAGGAAAATTTTGAGACGAAGAAGGGCGCGATCTTCAAGCCGGTCACGCGCGAACTGTTCGACCATCTCGGCGATGACTGGGCGAAGTACAACCAGATGTACGATCCGAAAACGGAACTGACCGCGAAGCAATCGCAGCGCGTCATCGACTTCGCCGCGTTCGTGACGCGAGCGGACGACAAGGAATTTGCCGCGCGCGTCGGGGAGTTTCTCGACCTCGACGAGTTCGCGCGCTTCATGGCCGTGACGGTTTATCTCAGCACGCTCGACAGCGTCCTCGGCATGGGCCAGAACTTCGTCGTCTATCTCCATCCGAAGTCAAACACGTTTCAGTTCATCCCGTGGGACCTGGACAATTCATTCGGGCAATTTCCGATGAGCGGCACGCAGGAGGACCGTGAGCAACTGAGCATCGGCCATCCGTGGCAGGGCGAGAACCGTTTCATCGCGCGCGTGTTCAAGGTCGAACCGTTCCAGAAATCATATCGCGCGCGGCTCGAAGAATTCAGTGGCACGCTGTTCAAGGCGGAACGTTTCACGAACCAGGTGAACGCCGTGGCGGCGGCCATCCGCAGCGCCGTGAAAGTGGAGCCGGACGAACGGCTTTCATTGTTCGACAAAGCTGTGGCCGGCGAAAACGTCACTCGGCCACGCGGGTCCGGTGGCATGCGCGGGGGTGAATTCGGCGGGCGTGGATTTGGCGAAGTGAAACCAATCAAAGCGTTCGCGGCCGCCCGTTCGCAGTCCGTCGCAGATCAACTCGAAGGAAAATCTGAAGGAAGAATTGTCACGCGCGGAATGGGAAGGCGCGGTCCCGGCGAGCCGGGCGAACCTCTCGGCCCCTTCGACGGGCCGCGTTGGTTTGATCGCTTCGAACGGGAGATTCCGCCGCCGGGCGCTCCGAGCCTTCCGCGGTGACTTTCCCTGCCACGCGGGTTGAACGCCTCGTTAAGGTTTCAACCTCACCGCCGGCTGGGACTGAATCATTTCCAGCGCGTCTTTGGCGCCTTCGCGAATTTCCTCGTCGGGATCATTCAGCAGGCCGTTCAACACTGGAATCACACGTTGATCATCCAGATCGATCAGACCGTCAATCGCCGACTGCCGCACTTCGGTCGGCAAACCCTGGCGTGCGCCGAGCGTGAGCATGATCAGTTTCTCCTCTTTGAACCCTTCGATGCCGAGCAGCGAGTCGAGCAAATCGACTTTGAGGTCCGCGTCCGTCTCGGCTTCGAACAGTCGCGTCAATGCCTTCACCGCGTCAGCGCTGGAGGTGTCCGCGATGTCCATCATGAGGTCGAGGCGAACGTCCCGGTTCGTCGCGGTGAAATATTCTTTCTCCATCACAGGCAATGGCTTCGGCGCCGCATCCTCCAGTGGCTCGATGAGCGGTTGCACTGTCAAGGGCGGGCGGCCGGTAGTCGCCGGATTCGCAGCGGCTATCGTCATTCGCGATGTGTTGTTGTTGGCCGGCTGCCCGACTGATGGAATCGCAATTGGGGTTCGTGGTTCGCCGTCGAGCGGTCGAACGCGCGTCGTGCCGGGTGCGGCAGTGTTGCCTTGCGCCGGGGGGGGCGTTTTTCCGGCCGCGGCCGTGGTTTCGCCCGGCTGCGAGCCATCGCCCTGGGCGATCTGTTTGGAGCGCATCTTGGACAACACGATCATTCCCGCAATCGCCGCACAAAGGGCCGCCAACAGAATTACAGTAGTTCGTGACATTACGGGAATAGATGCCTGCTTTTTGCGTGATTTCAATGGGAATCTGCGGAGCCTGCGCCTGCGGGTTCCAAACGGCAGCCGCTCGAAAATTCAAACGCCGGGCTGGACTGCGCGAACGTTTGGCGATTCGATATGCGCCAACCAAAGCTCCCTATGAAGACTGCATTTGCTCCGTCGTTCTGGCACCCGTCATTGCTGCTCGCCGTTCTGGCCCTTGGCTCAAGCTTCGCGTCGGTGGCGAATGCGCAGGAGCCGCTCGAACCATCAGGCGCGAACACCGGCGCTGCCAATCGCATCTCGTCCTCGCCGCGCCGCGGAACGAACGATCCGATTGCACGCATTCGCGACGAGGGCCTCAACCGTTCGCAAGTGATGCAGACGTTGAGTTACCTCAGCGACGTAATTGGGCCACGGCTCACAGGCTCGCCGAACATGAAGCGCGCGAATGAATGGACGCGCGACAGGCTGGCCTCGTGGGGAATGAACGATGCGCGTCTCGAAGCCTGGGGGCCGTTCGGGCGCGGCTGGTCGTTGAAGAGATTTTCCGCGCAAGTGATCGAGCCGCAGACGATTCCATTGATCGCCGTGCCGAAAGCGTGGACGCCGGGATTCGACAAACCGATCGCGGCTGAAGTCGTTTACATCGATGCAAGGAGCGAAAGCGATTTGGAAAAATACAAGGGCAAGTTGAAAGGCGCGATTGTGCTGGCCGGCCCGGTGCGTGACTTGAGAGCGCGCTTCGAGCCGATGGCAAGCCGTTTGGCCGAGTCGAATCTTCTGCGGTTGGCCAACATGGGCCCTGGAGATACGAGATCGTTTTCACCGGGACGCGGCGGCGGAACGAATTCAACGTTCGGCACGAACATCGCCCGAACGAGCGGATTTGGGAGGCGCACAGCGGGCAGCGGTTTGGACGAAACAGAAACGCAACCGGCTGCGACAAATCTTTCACGCGCGGGCGGTGGACAGCGTGGTGGGCCGGCAGGTGTGTCCGCGGGCCGCATTCTTTCTTTTGCCGCGAGAGAAGAAGCAGCGCTCGTCGTCACGCCGAGTTCGGAAGGAGACGGTGGCACCGTGTTTGTCGCGGGGGCGTCAGTTCCCGGGGCGGACCGGCGCGGCACGAACGCGCAGGGAAACACGCCGCGAATTTGGTCCACCAACGCTCCGGCCATGCCCGCTCAAATCGCCGTTGCCGCGGAAGATTACAACCGCCTCGTGCGCATGATTCGTCAGGGCGAAAAGTTAAGAATGGAGGTGGATCTTCAGGTGGAATTTCACAGTGACGATCTCATGGCCTACAACACCATCGCGGAAATCCCCGGTAGCGACTTGGACAACGAACTCGTCATGATCGGCGCGCACCTGGATTCGTGGCACTCCGGCACCGGCGCGACGGACAACGGCGCGGGTGTCGCGGCGACGATGGAAGCGATGCGCATTCTCAAAGCCGTGAATCTCCAGCCACGCCGCACGATTCGCATCGGCCTGTGGAGCGGCGAAGAGCAGGGATTGCTCGGCTCGCGCGCCTACGTGGCGAAGCACTTCGGTTACTACACGAACATTACGAATGCGGCATCCGTCCGTTCACCGCGGGACGAGAGCAATAATCCGCGGCGAAGATTTGATTCCACGAATTCGAGCGCGCGGAAGCTGGTGCGCCACCGCGACTACGACAAGTTCTCCGCTTACTTCAATCTCGACAACGGCACGGGAAAGATTCGTGGCGTGTATATGCAGAGCAACGAAGGCGTGCGTCCTTTCTTTCGCAAATGGCTCCAATCGTTCTACGATCTCGACGCGGCTACACTGACTTACGGGAACACGGGCGGCACCGATCATCAGTCGTTCGATGGGATTGGCCTCCCCGGCTTCCAGTTCATCCAGGACCCGATCGATTACTACACGCGCACGCACCACTCGAACGAGGACGTTTACGATCGCGTCCAGGCGGACGATATGAAACAAGCCGCGACGATCATGGCCGCGTTTCTCTACAACGCGGCGACGATGGATGAGAAGCTGCCGCGCAAGGCATTGGACTGACCGTGCGCATGAGGGTGCATCTCGACTTGAACGAACGCTGTGATGTTGTCTCCCTTTTCATGAACCTCAAGGCAGGGCGACGCTCTCCTCAGCGCGCCGCGGATTGCCAACCAACGTCCTCGATTTGCGGTGTGGCGCCCGGCGCGCTGAGGACAGCATCGCCCTGCCAGCGCGGACGGGTCCGGGGATTCAACGCGCGAACTCTGCTTCGGGCAATTCTTTCTCCGCTGAGGAGAGAAGGAAGTTTGCGTGGCGTGCTTGTTCTGCTCCTGAGTGTTTGCGGCACGTTGTCGTCGCTCGGCCAGGACCGGCTCAAGACCATGCCTGGTTATGAGCGCTTCCAGAAGATCACTCGCGAGAGTACGAATGCGTTCAAGACGGGCGCGCTTTCAGTGACGTGGACGAATGGCGGCAAGGCGTTTGATTATGGCCGCGAGGGCAAACGCTTTCGTTATGACATCGCGACGCGCACGGCGACTGAGTTGCCGCCGCCATCGACGAATACGCCCGCGGAACGGCGGCGACGCGATCGTGGAAGCGGCCAGCAGGCCCGGCCAGACCGCGGACGACAATACACTTCCGTGCGCTCGCCCGACGGCAAATTCACGGCGCTGTATCGCAACCACAATGTTTGGCTGCGCGCCACGAACAGCACCAACGAGATTGCGATCACAAGAGACGGCAACGAGAGCGCGCGCGTGAAATTCGGGTCGGCCACGTGGGTCTATGGCGAGGAACTGGATCAAAACACGGCGATGTGGTGGTCAACCAACAGCAAGGCACTCGCGTTCTATCGCTTCGATGAAAGCCACGTGCCGAAGTTTCATCTCCAACTCAACCAAACCAAACTCGTCAGCACGGCGGACGTGGAACCTTACGTCAAAGCCGGCGGTACGAACCCAGTAGTGGACATCTTCATCTACGATCTTGAGACGAAGAAAACAGTTGGCGCTGACGTGCGGGATGGAAAGCCTTTCGATGATTCGGTCGTCGGACATTATGTCTATGGCGTGGCGTGGTCGCGCGGCGGTGAGTTGCTTTTTCATCGCACGAACCGGCGGCAGAACATCATGGAGCTTTGCGCGGCGAATGCACAAACCAGCAAGTGCCGCGTCATTGTGCGCGAAGAATGGCCGGCGAGCTGGACGGAGAATTCTCCCGCCGTGCAATTCCTCAAGGACGGCCAGCGCTTCATCTGGACTTCAGATCGCAACGGCTGGAAAAATTTTTACCTCTACGATCTGAGCGGCAAGTTGCTGGCGACGCTCACGGCTCATTCAACGTTCGAAGTCGGCAATATCGTGCGCGTGGATGAGGACGCTGGCCTTCTCTATTACACGGCGCGCGACGGCGATAATCCGATGAAGCTGCAACTCCATCGTGTGGGACTCGATGGCAGAAACGATCGGCGGCTCACCGATCCGGCATACAATCATACGGTCGATGTCGCGCCGGATGGCAAGCACTTCATCGACATCGCGCAAACGCACCGTGAACCGCCGATCACTCGACTGATGACGACCGATGGAAAGTTCGTCGCAGAACTCGCACGCAGCGACATCACAAAATTCCGGCAGCTTGGCCTGAAGACGGTGGAGTTGTTCACGTTCAAGGCGGCTGATGGTAAAACGGAGCTTTATGGAATGCTTCACTTCCCATCGAACTTCCGTCCCGACGTAAAGCATCCTTTGCTCGTGAGTGTTTACGGCGGGCCGGAAACGACGGGCGCGCGGGAAACGTTCACGATGCCGAGTTCACTCACCGAGTACGGCTTTCTCGTCGCGACGCTCGACTCACGCAGCGCCAGTGGACGCGGCAAACGTTTTCTCGATTCCATTTACCTGAAGCTCGGCCAGACCGAGATCGACGATCAGGCTGCCGGAGTGAGATTCCTCGCGAACCGCCGCTACGTGGACAGGAAACGCGTCGGGATTTACGGCACCTCGTATGGCGGCTATGCATCGTTGATGTGCCTGTTGCGCTATCCCGATGTCTTTCACGCGGCGGCCGCTTCTTCTCCGCCCACGTCGTGGCAGCAATACGACAGCATCTACACCGAGCGCTACATGTGGCTGCCGTCGGAGAACAAGTCCGGCTACGATGCCGGCGACGCGACGAAGCTCGTGGACAAACTGCGCGGGCGACTGATGCTCTACTACGGAACGGCGGACAACAACGTGCATCCGAACAACGCCATGCAACTCATCCAGGCATTGCAGCGCGCGGGAAAAAGTTTCGAATTGCAGGTCGGCCCCGATCAAGGCCACAGCACCATCAACCGCGATCGCATGATGGAGTTCTTCATTGAGAGTTTGGTGCTCAACTGACGACCAAAAACAAACCATCGAAGCAATTATGAACAAAGCAAATCGCCTGGTTCTGCGCGCGGCAGTCGTCGCATTGTTATCAAGTCGGCTCGTCGGCGATTCCTTCGCTGACGACCGCACAGCCATTACTCCACCCGTCAACACCTTCTCCATCGTCGCGTTTGATCCAGCCACGGGCGATCTCGGCATCGGCGTCGAGAGCAAGTTCTTCGGCGTCGGCTCGGTTGTGCCGTGGGCGAAGGCCAGGGTAGGCGCCATTGCCACGCAATCAGCCGCGAACACGGCTTACGGACCGGAAGGGCTGAAGCTTCTGGAGACTGGCAAGAGCGCGAAGGAGACGCTCGCCCAACTGACCGAAGCAGATTCAGGTCGCGCCAATCGGCAGGCCGGGATTGTCGATGCGAAAGGGACCGTGGCCAGTTACACCGGCGCGAAGTGCGATGGCTGGGCCGGGCACATCGAGGGAACGAACTTCGCCGTGCAAGGCAATCTGCTCACCGGCGAAGAAGTCGTAAAGGCGATGGCCGCCGCTTACGAGAAAGCGCGCCAGATCGAAGGCTCGGAACTGGCCGACTGGCTCATGGCCGCGCTCGAAGCCGGACAGCAGGCCGGCGGCGACAAACGCGGCAAGCAATCCGCCGCGCTGCTGGTAGTGCGCGAGAAGGCGGGCTACGCCGGCAGGAACGACCGCTACATCGACTTACGCGTGGAAGACCATGCGGAACCGATTCAGGAATTGAGCCGGTTGCTGGAGATGCACAAAAAGTTTTACGCCGGCGCGCACCGGAACAAACCCAAACGCCCGGCGAATTGACCGGAAGCGAAATCGGGCGTGCAAAACGGCGGGGAGGAGGCAACATGCGTGCGGCTGCTGCCTTGATCAAAAAGCTACTCGCTGTTCCGCACCCTGACGCTCTCACTCTCTTGCGATGGCGGCGACGGGTCGCGCGGCAGTGTAGAGGAGAGTGCGGTGCCGGAGGTCGTCAACTCATCGGTCAATCGTCCCAAAGCGGTCTGCACTTTGCGCGCGTTCTGGTCGGCGTTGCTCACGATGTCCTTCACGGATTCCAAACCGGCTGCGGTCAGGTCCACGCTGAGCGCGGTGCGAATGTCATTGAAGTAGGTGATGAGCGGCCACACGACGGCCTGGGCTTCCTCGTAGCGGGTGTTGACGGAGTGAAAGCGATTGGTGACTTCGCCTTTGCGCGCCTCGCTCTGCTCACGGACTTTTCCGTAATTGATGCCGGCAACCTCTCTGTCCCACGCCGCGAAGTATTCGGCGCTCTTCTTCTCCATGCGCCGGCGCGTGCGGTCCGTTTGTTCCGCCGATTCCGTCAAACGCTTCAAAGCCGTTTCGAAACGCTGGAACTGCGGCTTGAGGTCCGCCTCGGGTTTGTTGACGAGATCGTTCAAGGCTGTGAGCGTCACTTCGACTTCTCGCGCTTCGGCCTGCACTTCCATCGCGGCCTTTTGGAAGCTCTGGGCGGCCAGGTCACTCTTCTTGTATCCAGTCGAGCGGCAGCCCGTCGCGCACATGAGGGCAAGCAACAGGATTGACGCCAGTATGGTGTGCCATGTCTTCAGAAATTTCGATTGGTTGAGTGTTTTCATGTTTCCTCCTGTATTCACGCGCGCTGCCGCGCATTCAGACTTCTCCTTGATGCCGCCAAGTTACGACAGAATTCCCGCAGTTCAACTTTCGACTATGAGCGGGATGGAGTGCGGACTTCAGTCCGCGCTCCTGCGCGGTAGCGGAGGGAAGAAATCCTTGAATCTCTTTTGTTTCCGTCCAGCTTTGCGGCATGGCCACACCCCGTTTTCGCGCCGGCCCGTTCGCGCGGGTTTTGCTGTGTGTCGCGCTCACGTTCTGGACCGGGTTGGCGCTCCAGGCGCGCGATGCGTTCGTGATGCTTTCCGGCGGCCACTCGCCGTTCGACAACAACTATTCGCAGTATCTTCAGGCGAGGGCGGTTGTCACATGGCTCGAACGAAATTATCCGCGCGATTCGATCTGGGTCTTTTTCGGTGCCGGTAATCTCGAAGGCGAAAGGCCGATCTTCTGTGATGTGCGCCGCTCTGTCAGCCGCACCGGCACCGCGATGGATTCATGGCTGCCTGGTTCGTTGAGCCATAATCGTCCGGCCCGGCGCGACGTTGTCCTTCGCGCCTTGCGTGAGGAAATTCTCCCGGCGGTCGCGAATGGCGGAACGCTTTATCTGTTTGTAGGCGATCACGGCTCGCAGGGCGGCACGAACAACGAGAGCATCATCGACCTATGGGGCCTCGAACGTGACACGAAGAACGAGCGCGGATGGAAAACGGCCCGTAACGAATCGCTGGGTGTGACCGAATTGCGGCAGACGCTCGCAAAAGGAATCGGCAAGGGGCGCGTGGTGTTTTGTATGACGCAATGCCATTCCGGCGGCTTCCACTATCTCGCCTTCCCGCGCGCGATGACGCCGAACCCAAAGTGGTTCACGACTGCTGCTCCTCTGGTTGCGGCGAAGAAGGACCAGGGCGTTTTCCTGCGCGCGGCGGGGTTCACCGCCACCGACGAACGTTCACTGGCCGCCGGTTGCCAGCCCGATCCCGACCCCGATCGCTGGGTCGGTTACGAGCGGTTCATTCCCGAACAGTTGCTCGGCATCGACTTGTTCACGCTCGAACCAGCGCGGGCGGGATTGCGTTCATTTGCGGATGCACACGTGGCCGCCACGCTCGTGGACCAAACGATCGACAAACCTTACTCCACTTCGGAGCAATACCTGGAACGGTGGGCGAACCTGATCGAGACGCGGCTGGTGAAGAGTACGAATCTCACGGACAAACTGAGGAAGCACGTGGCCGCGTATCAGCGCACGGTCGATGGCGCGACGCCGAAGGAACTGGACCTCGGTTTTCGCGAGCGGCAGGCGACGTTCCGGCGTTTCACTCAGCGGCTTGCGGAACAGAATCCTGCGGTGAAAGAACTCGTCCTCGCCGGCACGCGGAAAGATTTGGAGCAAGCCATCAGCAGCAGCCGAACGCGCGGTCCGAGCGGCACGAATTCCCCGCCGCGTTCGCAACAGGCCACCAATCAACCCCCGCGCGCGGCCCAGGGCACAAACGAATCGACGCGCACGACGACGAACGCCCCAGCATCGCGGCGCACGACCACGAACGCGCCCTCGGAAACGCTCAAGCTTTGGAACGAAACTCTGCGCCCGGCATGGACGGCGGCGTTGGAATCGAATGCGGTGAAAGAGGTCGTGGGCGCGGCCGTCGAGTTCGAAAAATATCTTCTGGGACGAGAGGCCAAAGGAACGGATTTCTTTTCCAGTGCGTCGCGCGGCAGACTTCAGGAGGAAGCATTCTGGCGCGCGGGCTACAGCACGCCGGAGCACCTCGACGAGGCGAAGGCCGAATCGGTGATTCGGTGGGGCACGACGCGGCGCACAAGAATTGTCGCGTGGGCGAGAACTTGCGAAGACCAGGCTGTGCGCGCCGCCGGCGAGAAATTATTTCAGCGTGGACGCCGCACGAATTCGCCGCCAGTTCAGGCGCAGGCTTCGTCGCGCACGAATCAGGTGAGTGAGGTAATGCGGCCCATCAGCAGGAAGGTCGCGGCGGAGCGAACACTTTTCTATCGCCGCGTCCTGGCGGCGTGGGAGTTTCTGCTTGCGGTGAATGAACGCCCGGCCCTGGCCCGTGTGCGCGACCTGACGGAATTGGAGCGCACGCCGCTGCCGAGGCCGATGGGAAAGACCGTTAACCCGCTGAAACCCCAGAGCAATTTGCCCGAAAGGAAGTTGTAACGCCCTTTTCTTCCTGCTCGTCTTTCCAGGAGATTAATCATCCAAAGCCGCGCAACGAAGTGCGGCCCTGGAACAAAACAAAAACAAAGCAACAACCTATGCGTACGCAAACACTCTTAACATCCATACTGGTTACTGCGGTCCTCGCGCTCGGCGCGATACCCCAGGTCTGCGCGGCGGACAAAAAAGCCGATCCGAACGGAACGTGGTCCTGGACCATGCAGGGACGCGGTGGCGCCGCCGCCAATCCGGACGCTCCTGTCCGGAAAGTCACACTGAAACTCAAAGCCGACGGCGAGAAACTCACTGGCACCATCGCGCAGCCGGCGGGTGGCCGTGGGGGTGGCGGCGGTGGCGCGGCAGCCGCTCCTCGCGACACGGAAATCTCCGACGGAAAAGTGAAGGGCGACGAAATCTCCTTCAGCGTGAAGCGTGAGTTTCAGGGCAATGCCATCGTCACCAAGTACACCGGCAAGGTCGAAGGTGACACCATCAAGGGCAAAATCGAAACGCCCGGCCGTGACGGCGGCGAAGCGCGCAGTCGCGATTGGGAAGCCAAACGCGAAGCAGCGGAAAAGAAGTAAACGCCAGCAATCGAAAGTAACGAAGCGCCCGCTGAACCAGCGGGCGCTTTTTTAATTCTCCGGTTTGCCGGTGAACAGCGCCTCGACTGGCAAAGTGCGCGCGCCCTCGTCAGTGCAGACGGCGTATTGAGCGGGATACAGCGCGACCCCCGTGTGTTCTCCTTTCTTGTTCACGATGTAAAACGTGACGTTAAAGTTGGGCTGGCCGCGATTGTTCAACAGGCGCTTCTCGATGGTGTTGGCCGCGATTCGTTTCAACGCGGCCATCCCCGCGTCCTTCGGCGTCATGCCGCTGCGCATCGACTCCACGATGAAGAACGAACAAAGCCCGAACAGATTGGCTTCGCCTCGGCCCGTGGAACCAGCGGCGCCCACGTCATTGTCCACGTACAATCCCGCGCCGAGAATGGGCGAGTCGCCGACGCGGCCCGGAATCTTCCACGCCAGTCCGCTCGTCGTCGTGACGCCGCAAATTTCGCCTTCGGCATTCACCGCGTTGCAATTGATCGTGCCGTAAAAGTGATCGGGATCGACCAAACCTTCGGCCACCATCGCCAGTCCCGCGCGTCGTCCGGCCTCGGCGCGCTTCTTCGGGTCGAGATAGTGTGAAGGGTCGATGCGCCGCTTCCATTCGAGCCAGAGCTTGCGCGATTTCTCGGTATTCAAGTCATCTTCGATCTTGAATCCCATGTTACGCGCGAAGCGTTGCGCGTCTTTGCCCACGATCAAATGATGGTCGGTCTGTTCCATCACGGCTTTGGCCACGAGTGAAGGCGTGCGCACTCCTTCGATGCACGCGACGGCGCCGGCGCGTTTGAGCGGTCCGTGCATCACCGAAGCATCGAGCTGCACCACGCCGTCGGCGTTCGGCAATCCACCGTAGCCAACGCTCGTTTCGTCGGGATCGAGTTCGAGGATGTTGACACCCGCAATGACCGCATCGAGCACGTCTGCCCCGGCGGCGATCATCTTGAACGCTTTCGCCACACACGTGAGTCCCTCGGCGTCTTTCGATTTGTTTCCATTCGCGGCGGCGACAACAACGGGCCGGGTGCCGCGCTCGATGAGGATTTGCGGCGCCTGCGCAAAGCCGAGTGTCGGCGTCGCAAGGGCGCCGATGCCGGCCGCAGCCACAAAGTTCCGGCGAGTGATTCGTCTTTTCATGGGTGCCTTTCCTCCGCAAGTAATCCAGAGCGCCCGCCTGGCGAACAAGTGCAAACCCCTTTTCGCGAAATCAAAAAGGACCGAAATGCGACTGTCAGGCAACGCGAAACTGCTCGTTGCGAATGGGCAGCGAACGAATGCGCGCCTGGGCTGCGTTGAACAAAGCGTTGGCGATAGCGGGCGCGATGCCGATAATCGGTGTCTCACCCGCGCCGACTGATGTGAGATCAGGCCGGTTGACCAGCACGGTTTCCAGTTCCGGCACGTCCTTGAAGCGCGGAACCTGATACTGCGAGAAGCGCGCGTTCAACATCTTGCCGTCTTTGAAACGCATCTCTTCGCGCAACGCGCCGCCGATGCCCATGATGATACAGCCATCCACCTGCGCCTTGAGGTTCGCCGGGTTCTGAACTGCCCCGCACTCGAACGCCGTGCAGGCGTGCAGCAGCTTGAACGTCCCGTCGCCGTTCACTTCGATTCGCGCGCACGTCGCGACGTAGGAACCTTTCTCAGTTCCACATCCCAGACCGACTCCGATTTTTTGTCGCGAGGAATTCTTCTTCCACGCGGTCTTCCAACCGAAACGATCCGTGGCGGCGACGAGCACGTTGCGCAAACGCTCATTCGTCAGATGCCGCAATCGAAATTCCAGCGGATCGATTCCGGCGGCCGCAGCCAATTCGTCCATGAATGATTCGCGCGCAAAAGCATTGGCCGTCGAAGCCAGCGCGCGATACGAACCAGCACGCAACGGCGGCTGGTCACAAGTTCTGAAGTCCGTCACCGAATCCTTGATGGCGTAGGGCGTGCCGATGGCGGAATTGCCGGAATTGAAATTCACGTGTTCCCACGCGACGAGCATTCCTTTGTCGTCCAGACCGCCCGCCACATCAATGACTCCCGCCGGGCGAAAGTAAGCCCAGGTGAACTCGTCCTCGCGGCTCCAACGGACCGAAACGGGTTTCTTCGCCGCCAGCGCCAATCGCGCCGCCTCCACCGCGACTTCGCCGGAATGCTTGCCGCCAAATCCGCCGCCCGTGTCCGGCACGATCACGCGCACCTTGTCGCCCGGGAGTTGAAACGTTCGCGCGAGGTCTTGCTTGACGCGCGAAGGCTGTTGCGTGCCCGTCCAAACGGTCAGTTTGCCGTCCGTCCACTCGGCCACGGCGGCGCGCGGTTCCATCGGCGCGTGCTGAATGTAAGCGATGTGATAACTCTCGCGCAGCGTCTTGCTCGCGCCCTTCAGCGCTTCTTCCACCGAATTTCTAGCGTTACGGCGTGCCGAGGCGTGAGTGCGCAAGAACGAATACAATTCGTCGCTCGATGGATGCGAAGGCGATTTCCACTTGGCGGTCTTTGCGGCTTCGTCGCGAGCACGTTCGGCATCGAATGAAGTCGTGGCGGCGAAGCCAACGAAATCTCCATCGCGAACGGCCGTCGCACCCTCAATTGATTTCGCGGGCGCAAGATCGATCTCTTCCAGTTTTGCGCCGTAAGAGATCGGGCGCAGGACCTTGCCGTAAAGCATTCCGGGCCGGCGAATGTCGGAAGGGTAACGATGCGCGCCGGTGGCAATGTCTTTCGCGCCAACGTGAGAAACCGGCGTGCCGAGAACGCGCCACTCTTTCACCTCCGCAATGCTGATGCTGGTATCCACGTTGCGCTGGAGCGCCTGCGAATGCTTTTCGCCGGCGAGATCGGCGTAACTGAACTGTTGGCCTGCGCCGAGGCCCTGCACTTTTCCATCGCGCACGGAAAGCGTTTTGACATCGACGTTAAAAGTCTTTGCCGCGGTATCGATCAGCAGTTGCCGTCCAGCCGCGCAGCCTTTGCGAATCGCCGGCACGGCCCTCGGTGTGGTGCCACTCCCGGCGGTGCCGCCATCGTCAGGGCAAAGCTCCGTGTCGGCCATGATGAATCGCACCCGCTCGACCGGTACGTGCAACTCCTCCGCCGCGGCCTGCGTGAGCTGCGTGCGCGAGCCTTGTCCGACCTCCACCTTGCTCGTCAGCACCGTGATCGTGCCGTCCGCGCCAATGTGCAGCCGCTGGGCGAGACTGGCCGGGCCGCCGCCCCCGCCGCGCGGCGCTCGTTGCGCGAAGATCGAAGGCACCGCGACGGAAATCAGGATGCCCGCTCCGAGCACTTGAACGAATTCGCGCCGGCTGACTTCGAAATGATAGAACGGCCCTTCGTGTAATTCGTACCGCTCAGGTTCGGTGAACTCCAATTCCTCCTCGTTCCACAGCGTTTTCATTTCGCCTCCTTCGTCAATTGCGCGGCGCGCTCCACCGCTTTGAGGATGTTCACGTAGCCGCAACAACGGCACAAATTGCCGTTGAGCGCCTCGACCATTTGTTCGCGCGTCGGATTCGCCGTCCGCTTCAGCAGCGCGACCGTCGTCAGCACCATCCCGGGCACGCAATAGCCGCACTGCATGGCGCCCTCTTTCACGAACGCCTCCTGCACCGGGTGCAACTTTCCGTTCGTGGCCAGGCTCTCGATGGTCTCCACCTTCGCGCCCGCCACATCGCCGATGTCCGTCTGGCACGACCGCACGGCACGGCCATCAATCAACACCGTGCAGGCGCGGCAGTCCCCTTCGCCGCATCCGTATTTGGTTCCCGTAAGATCGAAATCCTCCCGCAGCACTTCGAGCAAACTGCGCCGCGATTCCGTGGCGGCGCGCTGCGGCTTTCCATTCAGCGTGAATTGCACAGTGGTTTTCATGAACGCACCTTTGGTGTTGAATCGACGTTGAACTTAGACACTCAAGCCTGTGAGGAAGTTACGTGCGAGCGCGACGATGGATCGGGAACGCAGCACCGTTGAACGGGCCGGTTCACGGATCGGGAGTCGCTGGCGTTTCAGCGCGGCGCGGTCGTATGACATAAGCCGAAACCGGACTTTCGTGGCCGTCGCGATCCACGGCCTTCACGCCGAACACAAGCTGATCGATGGGCGTGTTCTTCAAAGTGAATTCACGGACGTTGCCGGCCCAGATTTCACGTTCCCAATCGGGAGCGGTTGTCGAACGAACCACCACGGTGAAGCCGGCAAGGTCCAACTCAGGAGTCGGGTGCTCCCAGCGCAGCACCGCGTCGTAGCCGGAGCCACGCGTTACTCCAGGCCCTCGCCTCGTGGCCGCGCCGCTGGATTTCGTAATGGGTGGTTTGGGCGCGAGTGCGAGCGCAGCAGCAGCGGCAGCGTTGATCCGAATCACCTTTGCTGTGTAACGAACCGACGCGTTGGTGAATCTGTCCGTAGCGGAGTGCTGGTTCGCAAAGTTCTCGCTGGCTGTCGTGAAGCGCACGGCAGGATAACCCTCCTCATTGAACGCGGTGTGATCCCCGCCGCGGCCAAAACGATCGTGGCGGAAAATCATGTCCACCGTCATCGCAGGATAATATCGGGCCGCAGTCGAGCGCACGAACCGCGCGATTTGGCGTGATGGCGAATCGGCCGGGTCTTCCGAAAAGAGCAGGACGCGACGATTGTCGCTGTCACCATTGCCACTCACGTCGTTTCCGATGATGTCGTTGTTGAGCACTGCTTCGACTTCCTGCTGTTCGCTTTTCAATCGCTTTGCCAGAGAGCGCGCGCCGACAAGCCCTTGCTCCTCTCCCGCAAAGGCGACGAAGACGAGTGTGGCTTCGAACTGATATTGGCTGAGGACGCGCGCACATTCCATCGCGCACGCCGTGCCACTGGCGTTGTCGCTCACACCGGGCGCAAAGAGTTCGGCAGCCTTCTCAGGTTGTCCGCGAAGATTGACTGCATCCTTGAGATTCACGGAGTCGTAATGTCCGGTCACGAGAATCCAGCGATTGGTTGCCTGCGGTGCCACGCCGGGCAGAATGGCGACGACGTTGCGAAGCTCCACGTCTTTCCATACCCGCCCGCCTTTCGGAATCCGGTGCGTATCAAAACCCACCTGAAGCCGCGGGCTGTAGCGTGTGAATTGATCGAAAATCCACTGCCGCGCGACACCGATGCCGCGATTCGTCTGGCCCGGATCGGAGAGGGTGTGGCGGGTTTCAAAACTTTCGAGCTTGCGAAGAATGGCAGTGATGCGCTCTTCCGAGATTTCCGAGACGATCTTTTGAATCAACGGGTCCTGCCGCTGAACAGGCTGCACTCCCTGATCTATCGGTTGCGCCTGAACCGACGCAAAATTCGGAAGAGCGATGATACACACCAAAGATCGCAGCGCTCGAAGCGTCATGGGCATGAACAGGCGATAGCGCGAGCCACGGTGGGAGACAATCCTTTTTCATGGGAAGGCCACGCGGAATCAGCCCGTCCGCTGTTGATGTTTGACCAGTCTGTAATCCTTTTCCGGCGCGGCACCCTCCTCGCAGCAGCACAGCACGTTGAAATCCCGATCCCGATTCCTTCGTGACGCAGAAAGACAAGGTCGATTCGAAGTCGATGCCTGCGCCCATCGCTGCGCTTCAGCGATTTGGTTCATGCCATTTGAGAAAACTTCGCATGGTAAATTTTTTGTGAACTCCATGAATGGCACGAGCAATGGTCTGCTCCTGCCAACGCGTCTCCAAACGCAACCAAACAACTAACGCATAAAAAACGTCTATGAAGCTGAAGTCTTCAAAAAGCAAAATGCCCCGCCTCTCGCGAATGCACGTCGGCGCCTGTGTCGGTACGGCCTTGCTGGCCGCCGGACCGAGCGCCTTTGCGCAACAAACCGAGTCCGGCAACACCGTCCGCATGGAACGCCTGGAAAAGGAAAATGCGGAACTCAAGAAGCGTCTCGATGCGCTTGAAACCATGGCGCAGAAAGAAGGCCTCGCTCCCAGCGCGACCGGGCCGAAATTCGTCAAATCGCTGTCGGAGATGCAGATCAGCGGCTTCGTGACGGCGTCGTATTTTTATGACACGAGCACGCCGAAGGATCGAAAATCCAACGGCTATCTGTGGAACACTTCCGAAGATTCTTTCTCCATCAACAAGGTCAAGCTGACGCTGGCCAGTCCGCCCGCCGAACGCAGCGGCGAGAAGTTCAGCGCCGGTTATCGCGCCTCACTAATCTTCGGTGAAGACGCCGCCGTCGTGAACACGGGCGGTGAAGTGCAGGGACTCGAATCATTGCGCGAAGCGTTCATAGACTTGAATGTGCCGCTGGGCAGCGGCCTGAACGTCAAAGCCGGCCAGCTCATTTCACTGCTCAATTACGAGTCCGGCGACGGCGGCGCGGCCAATGCCAATTTCTCGCAAGGCTATCAATGGTTCTATACGGGCAACGGCCCGTCTGCGGGAGTTCAGTTGGGCTACACGTTTACGGATTGGCTCGACGTGAAGGCGCGCGTGCAGAACGGTATGTACGCGGGCGCCATCGACAACGACGATTGCAAGACGCTCATGGGCGCCATCGGCCTCAAGCCCGCGAAGGATTTGTGGATCAGCCTCATTGGATTTGCCGGACGCGAGAACCCCGGCTTTACAGTGGCTGGCGGCTCGGTTCTGGCCGGCTACCAGATTCAGAACTTGGGCTTGGGATTTGAGTTCGACTACTTCAACTTCGATCGCGCGGCGGGCAACAAGTCCGATTTGTGGTCCATCGGCGGATGGCTCACGTATGACTTCACGGCGCAATGGGGTATCGGATTGCGCGCAGAGTTCCTCGATGACACGGACGGCTTCGGCATCAATGGTGTCGGCCTGGCGGGCCGGCCTGGCAGCGCCATTCTTTCACCTGACTCTAACGGAGAACTGGGAAGCGTGGCCCTCACGTTGAACTACAAGCCGTGGCCGAACGTCAAGATTCAGCCGGAAATTCGTTTCGACCGCACGAGCTACAAGAACGGCTTTGATGGGGCAGAGAGCCGCTTCTTGATCGGCACTGGTGTTTCGTACCTCTTTTGACCGCCAACCTTAACCAAACAAACTCAACCGAATAGCCGAATATGAAACGTTCCGTAATCAAACTCATTGCCGCAGCGGGTGTCGCGCTGGTCGCGTTCACCGCGCACGCCGCGGACACCGTCAAAGTCGGCGTGCTGCACTCGCTTAGCGGCACGATGGCCATCAGCGAGACGTCGCTCAAAGACGTGCTGCTGTTCACGTTCGATGAAATCAACAAAGCCGGCGGCATCAAGACCGGTGGTAAAAATTATCTGATTGAGCCCGTTGTCGTGGACCCCGCCTCGAACTGGCCGTTGTTCGCGGAGAAAGCCAAGCAGCTTCTCGAAGTGGACAAGGTCTCGGTGGTATTCGGCTGCTGGACGAGTGTGAGCCGCAAGTCGGTGCTGCCAGTGTTCGAGAAGGACAACGGGCTGCTCTTCTATCCGGTGCAGTATGAGGGCGAGGAGTTATCGAAGAACATCTTCTACACCGCCGAAGCCGTGAATCAGCAGGCGATTCCCGCCGTGGATTACATGCTCGCGGAAGGTAAGAAGAAGTTCTACTTGCTCGGCTCGGACTACGTTTATCCGCGCACGACAAACAAAATCCTCAAGCAATACCTCCGCTCCAAAGGCATCCCGGATTCTGACATCGAGGAAATCTACACGCCATTCGGCCACACGGATTACCAGACCATCGTGGCGGCGGTGAAGAAGTTCGCGGCGGGCGGCAAGGCGTGCATCATCAGCACACTCAACGGCGACACGAACGTTCCCTTCTTCAAGGAATACGCCAACGCTGGATTGACCTCTGAGAACTGCCCCGTTGTATCGTTCTCGATTTCCGAAGACGAATTCCGCGGTCTGCCGGCCAAGGATCTCGTCGGCCAGCTCGGCTGCTGGACCTACTTCATGAGCATCAAGTCGCCTGAGAACACCAAGTTCGTGAAGGACTTCATGGCTTGGATCAAAGAGCCGAAGGTCACGGGCGTGGACTACAAGGTCACCGGCATCGATGCGAAGGGCCGCGTCACCTGCAGCCCGATGAACCTCTCCCGTATGGGCGTGTATCTCTGGAAGCAAGGTGTCGAGAAGGCCGGCACGTTCGACGTGGATAAAGTGCGTGACGCGCTCATCGGCCAGAAGTTCAAAGGCCCGGCGGGTGAAGTCACGATGCAGGAAAACCATCACCTGATTAACAACGTGTTCAT
>JGI10216J12902_101428027_pt1 | contig 42247 bp, 25 predicted proteins | sample KanNatreferecore_FD_12902 | JGI IMG/M metagenome (IMG submission 12902)
CGGTCCACATGATCGAGACGATCAACAAGCTGATGCGCGTGCAGAAGCAGTTGATTCAGGATTTCGGCCGCGAAGCCACGCCGGAGGAAATCGCCGACGAAATGCAAATGCCCGTCGAGCGCGTGCGGGCGGTGCTCAAGATGGCGCAGCAGCCGATCTCGTTGCAGTCACCCGTAGGCGACAGTGAGGACACGAACTTCGGCGACTTCATCGAAGACAAATCGGCGGAGAATCCGAGCGAGATGACGAGCTACAGCCTGCTCAAGGACAAGTTGCAGGACGTGCTCACGAGTTTGACCGAACGCGAACGCAAAGTTTTGGAACTCCGCTTCGGCCTCGGCGACGGCTACAGCCGCACGCTCGAAGAAGTGGGCAAGCAATTCAAAGTCACCCGTGAACGCATTCGCCAGATTGAAGCCAAGGCGCTGCGCAAGATGCGTCACCCGACGCGCATTCGCCAATTGCAAGGCTTCCTGGAGACGGAAGAGTTGCTGGGCTGAAATCAGTTTATGCAGCCAGAGGATCGGCGGTTGGCTTCATCACCGGTTTGTTGTGGATGACGCAAGCTCCGCGCGAATCCGCTCCTTCAAAGCGGCAACAGCTGCTTCTCGCCCCATACTGCGAATGCTGTCCGTTTCGCCGACGCCCAATTCGATCGGTTGCCCGGCGACCACGATGCTAAAACCAAACTCTTCAAGCGATATATCACGATTGCACCATCCCTGCCTAACCGTGACTCCGGGAATCGAGGCGAGTGCGTTGCTGGTACGGTTGTATTCACCATAGTAGCCAAACGTGCTCCCTCGGTTGCGCGCCGAATCCCATTTGTACCATGCAATGAGAACTGCGGGGATTGCAAAGACAACCAACACGCTGACGATCAATAGCTTCACACAGTCTGTCTCGTCTTTCTTCCCAGAATCCGATCCAGCGAATCACTCGTCTGGTAAATGAGCGCCTCGGGATAGTGCGGATACGGATGAAAATATTCGAACGTGACGTATCCGCGATAGCCGGTCGCTTCGAGCGCATCCATCACGGCCGGCCAGTTCGTCGTGCCATCGAGCAACGGGCGAAATGTTTCGAGCGAGTAGTCGGTGCCCTTCTTCGTGAATTCCTTGAAGTGGATGTTCTGGATACGCTTGCCCATCACCGGCACCCAGTGTTCGGCGAATTGGAACATGGAAATGTTCCCCGTGTCGAAGTGAACGCGCACGTGCTCGCTCTGAAAACTGTCCACGAACGCGTTCATCTCCATCGGGGTCATCAGGTAGCCGTTGAAGAAAATGTTCTCGATGTTGAGCGACACTTTCAGCTTCCCCGCCTGGCGTTCGAGCGTGCGCACGGCTTCGCGGGCGCGCTGGTCGCAAACATCGTTCGGCACTGGCTCATGGTCCGTTCGCCACGGAATGTGAACGGCGCCCGGCACAACCAGCACGTTCTGCACACCCAGGTCGTGCGCGGCTTGCGCAATTTTTCCCGCGAGCTCGATTCCACGCGCGCGCTTCTCCGGGTCGTTGCTCGAAAGCGGATAAGGCCAGAAGAGAAACGAACACAGCCCGCTGATTTGAATCCCGATGCGGTCCGCCATCTTACGGATGTTTTGAAACTCCTTCGTGCCTGACTTCGGCGAGAGGTCGCTTTCAAGATCGTAATTCAATTCAATGCCGTCGAAGCCGGCATCCTTCGCGAGTTGCAGGCATTCCTCGAGCGTCATGCGCTGCGGATACGGAAACGCCCAGAGATTGATCGACTTCTTCATCTCGTAGCGCTTCGTCGAAGCGCGGCGCGCATCCGGCTTCGACGCTTCCGCGGCCGAAATCGCGCGCGGCGTGAGCGCAGACGCAGCCGCAAGCAGCGCTGCGCCCTTCAACGCATCACGGCGGCTGAGCAAAGATTCCGCGCCAGCATCTGGCCGTGGAAACAAACCATTGTGGGAATTCATGGAAGTGTCATTGCAGGAAAATGGCGCGTTGGCAATTCAGCAGTCGTAGCGGACACGTTGGAGTTCACGCTTCAGCGTGTCCGGACAAGCTAAAGCTTGAACTCCAACCTTCCGCCGCACTGGAAAAAACTTCGCGAGAGATTCGGTTGATTCGCTGCCGTGCTCGCGCTCAGGCCCGCGCCTGGACCGTCAATACGGAATTCGCGGAGCCGAATGGATTGGGCGCGCTTTGCTTCGCCTGCGGATCGGACATCCATGCGCCGTCCACCACGAAACGGTATTCGTATTGGCCATCCGGCAGTGTCAACTCCTTCGCCCACTTGCCATTGCCGAGCGGCACCATTGGCGTGGCCTGCGGCTGCCAGTTGTTAAATGAACCGGCCACGCACACGTCGATGGCATCCGGCTGATACGTTTCCAACCGGACTGCATGTCCGTTGCGCGCGCCGCCGCGCCGGCTTGTCTTGCTTGCTTTCATAATGACCTTTCTCTTTGTCCGTCCGGCGGCTTGTCGTCCGCCGATGCTGGATTCTCCGGGTCATTCCATTGCACACCATACGGCCCGGCTTTCAAGCCTCCTTCAGTAGCAAGTTATTCACCGTTTAACCCAATACAGCAGGGCTTCAATCAATGGCCGTCTTTAGTTCTCCTTCGCTTCTTTCGCAGCCTTCGCGAGAACTGGCCTCACTGCGCCGTCCAGCCGCCGTCGATGAGAATGTCCGTGCCCGTTATGAAGCCCGCGTCCTCAGAGCAAACGTAAACCGCGAGCTTTCCAATCTCGTCGGGATTGCCCCAGCGGCTCAATGGAACTTTGGCGAGAAACTGCGCGCTCAATTCCGCGTTCTGCATCAGCGGAATGTTCATCTCCGTTCCAAATACGCCGGGGCTGATTCCATTCACCGTGATTTTCTCCGGCGCAAGCTCCAGTGCGAGCGCACGCGTGAAACCCAGCAGCCCGGTTTTGCTGGCGGAGTATGCGGTCCGTCCGGGAATCGAGACGTGGGACATGATGGAAGTCAGATTGATGATGCGTCCATAGCCTTGTCCCTTCATCAGCGGCACGAACGCACGGCACAACAGAAACGCGCTCGTCAGGTTCGTATTTATCACGCTGTTCCACTCGGCCAGTGTGAATTCCGTGACGGTTTTCCGAATGTTGATGCCGGCGTTGTTGATGAGGATGTGTAACTTACCACCGAACTTCGCCGTGAATTCTTCCCGTACGCGCGCGACTTGCGCTTCATCGCCAACATCGGCCACGAACACTTCGGCGCGTCCCCCGGTTTTACGAATCTCCCCGGCCACTCCGTTCAGTTTCGCCGCGTCGCGCGAAACCAGCGCGATGCCCGCGCCTGACTGCGCGAGTGCCACCGCCATTGCCTTGCCCAGCCCTTTGCTCGCGCCCGTAATAAGCGCGGTCTTGTTTTCGAGTGATTTCATTTTGTTGGAACGGAAACTTCGTGTTGTTGCGCTGTGGTCGTTGTCGTCGTGATTGAGAATTCCACCTGCCCGCGCCGCGCGGACTGCCGCAGCGGCGTCGCTCCGAGTGTGCCGCGCAGTTCGTCGAGATAAGCCGGTGCATTCACGCGCTTCACCTCGTTCCGCGCCTTGTGCAGCCGCTCTTCGATGCCAAGCCGCGCCGCTTCCTCGGCGTAGTGTGGCTTGCCGATAAATTTCAGCAGGTAACTGACGTGGCGCTGCCAAAGTGTCGCGTCCACCGATTGCTTGGCGCGCAATCGTTCGGCGTACCAGTCGCTCGCCAGCATGTTCTCGCGTGTGAACAGCGCGCGAGTTTTGGCTTGGTTTAAGTCACGTCCTTCAAACTCGCCGTGCGCCATGATGTGAAGCAATGCCTTGAGCGGCGGGCACGCCATCTCGATGCTGCCGTCGTTGAAGTAATGCTGCGCCACGCGTTTCTGCGTGCTCACGATGTTGTCCATGCCGTCGGCGAAAATGTCGATGTCCTGCGTCTCAGGTTTGAGCATCGCATCGGTGATGACGCGGTCGGGATGATTGAACATCCGCCCGAAAAACGTGCGCACGAAGCGCGCCGTGATGCGATAGCCGAGCCGGCTTGCGAGCACGCGCGCGCCGTTGTGCTCGAAGTCCCTGCACTTCTCCAGATAACCGTTGCGAATCAAAAACTTCCCGTCGCGCTCTTCCACCGTCATGCGCGAAAGAATCTCCGGCACGAGCAAACTGATGTCGTGATCGACGCGCACATGCGGGCCGACGTAGCCCGCCGCGGTGACGAATCCTTCGTGGCCCGTCAGCAGATAGCTCACGAGCGCGTCGTTGAGATCAATGATGGGCGGCAGCGCGTTGAACGGCCCTTTGGTCATCGCGCCCTCGCTGCCGGCTCCGGTCGTGGACGGCGACTTGCCGGTCATCGAGCAAATGAACTCCATGAAAAGCTCCGGCAATTCCATGTAGTGAATCGGATTGTAAACCGCGAGTGAGCGAATCTTTGTATCGGGCGGATTGTTCCGGCGCCCGGGCACAACCACGTTCACCGGCTTGCGCACCGGATGTTCCAGCGGCACGCGGCGTTGGAAACGCATCGACACGTCCGCCACGTACACATCGCGCGGCTCCATCAAATCGGGACGCGGCTGCAAGTAACGCGGGTTCTTCGTCGGCTTGCCATCGATGACGCGCGGGTGCGACGTGGCGACGAGATAATTCGCGCCGCCCTGCTCCACGAATTCCCTGATGAGCCGTTGCACCGGTTCCGTGTATTGCGTGAACTCAACTACGTCCTCCAGCAAACGCTTCGCAGTCTCAATCGTGAGCGGCTCGTAATTTGAGAAGAAATTTCCGCCATGCGAGAAGTCGAGTTCCGCCTGCTTGTCGTAGCCGCGATGAATCGCGTCGTCAGGCCGCTGAAATAATTTGAACTCACAGTTCTTCGTGAATTTCACCGACGGGTTCGTGTATTGCGAATTCAGCCCGGCCAGCTTCGCCGCTGGAACGACGGCGGAAGCGGTGATGTCATCCTCCATTTGAATCTTCTCCGCCGGATGGAAATCGCTTCGCAGGCCAAAGATGCGCCACGAACCATCCGGCTCGTAACCCACGCGCGCATAGCTCGCCACGAGCTTGCGGTTCTCGAATTTCAATTCGTTGCCCGGCACGCCGTTGATGACATCGACGCTGAAGTGGCTGCGCCAGTCATCGCCCCATTCGGGCTTGTAAAAGCGCTTCACGACAAACACGAGCTCCTTGAGGTGCTGCGGAATGGTGCGCAGCCAGGCGTTGTATTCGGCCGAATATTCGCGCGAGGCCGGCGTGAGTAATTTGATGACAGAACCGATGGAGCGTTCCTGGCTGAGAATCGGCCGTGAATCTTTGTTATTCTTCGCCGGGTCTTTGAAACGGTTGGCGTAGTTGCGCTTGATCAACTCAGCTACCGCGTCGAAGTCCTTCTTGAAATCCACGACAAAGACCGGTCCTTGAATGATCGAATCGTCGATCGATTTGGAAATCTCCGATTTGCCGCCGCCGCTCACGGTGCACGGCTTGTGACAGAACACGCCCTCGCCCACTGTGCCGACGAGCCGCCAGTTTTTCGTGCCGGGAATGCGTTCCATGTGGACCTTGTAGCCGGACGGGCGCACGTAAACCTTTCCCGCCAGCAATTTCATTTTGTTGAAGCCATCCCCGTGCGGCCAACTCACCGTCTGCGTGCGCAAGTTGAACTGCACGTGCTCGCTCACGTAAACAACGTCGGAGTTCTGCTGGTCGATACCATAGCCCTCCGGACGCACGTCCATGATGCCACCGTAAAGTCGCGCCACTTCGTCGAATGAGTAATCGAGCCGGGGCATGTGCTTGCGGCCGATCATTTCCTCGCCGAGATCGTAGCTCGGAAACACCAGCGCGCCGCCCGCGTGTTCTTCTTCGGCGAGACCGAACAGATTTGCGGCGTAACTGATCTGCGTCTTCACCTCCTTCTTGCAGTAACCGAAATAATTGTCCGCGATGATGGTGACAATGACCCCACGTTCATCACGCACCGTCAGCTTGAAGGCCACGCCGTTGTTGTAGAGTTCGCTCTCGTCCTTCCAACACATCCCATCGCGCCGCTGGCGTTCGCTGGCGTTGCCCCAGTGCGGCAGTCCCACGTCGCGTTTCTTCAGGCGAACGAGATGCGGAGCCAGAATCACGCAGCCGGTGTGGCCAGTCCAATGATCGACATCGAGACCCGCGTCGTTTTCGGGGAGAAATGGATCGCCGCCGTTGCCGAAGATCGTTTCGACGAAATCGAGATTGCTCACGAGGCTTCCCGGCGCGAAGAACCGCGTCTCCATCGTCTTCTCCGCGATGAATCCCGGCACTCCAGGAACGACAGTCGGCCGCAATAACAGCGACACAAAAAAGCGGGCCTCCTCTGGCTGTGATGCTGTGAAAGGAATGCGCAGAGAATCCGCCGGTGGATTGAGTGCGTGCTGAAGCATCTCCGCAAACGTCCGCTTCGGCACCGCCTTCTTGTCATCCGGCACCGGCAACCCGCCTTCCACCACGTGGAAGACGCCTTCCGTCGTCCGCCGGTCGCTCTTGGGGTTGTGCAGCACGCCCTGCTTCACGCGATACGACGTGAGAATGTCCGACGTGAACACGTCCGCGTCCGGCGGCAATGACATCGCGCGCGCCACGCCCGGACGGTCGAGAACGAAAGTCAATCCCGGCAACTTCGGCGCGAGGCCCGTCTCATAAAGGTAATCGTCAAGGAATTGTTGAACGCGCCAATCGGCCGGGCAGAGATAATTCGCGAGCAGCCGTTCCGTCTCGCGCTGGTGCTGCAACAGCACCTGCACCATTTCATGAAACTCTCCATCGTCCCCTATCTTCGCTGTCGGACAACCCAAAGCGGCGAGTTTCAAGTTGATGTACTGCCACAACTTTTTCTCGGAGGCTGGAACGGAACGCATCACGCTCATCACAACGGCGAGTGACGATAGCGACGGTGCGAGGCGAAGCAAGCGCGTCTATTTCAAGTGCAATCGCCCCAAACCAAACTGATCGCCCATCGCCACCACTTTCCCATCGCGGAAATGGATTTCGATGAACTTAGAGCCGCTCACTGGCTTGCCATTTTCATCTTTCAGCGTCGCGACAAGTTTTCGCGTCTTTGCGTCGAACACGTCGGGCGTGTGGCACCAGGCGTATTTGCCATCGAGGCTGAAGGTGATCCAGCCGTGGCCACCTTGGGAAAGTTCCACGTGCGCGGCCTCGCGCGGCGGCGTTTGCGTGACGTCGAAGATGAACAGCTTTTTGCCATCCTGATCGCTGATCCAAAGTTCCTTTTCGTCCGGCGTCAGCCCCGCGCCATGCGTACGGTGCGGAATCAGTTTGTCGTGCGTCACCACATCGTGCGCGAACACGCGGTGTGGCACTTCGCCAGTTTTCAAATCCACCACATCAAAGCCGACATGTTTGCCGAGGCAGGCGTAGGCGTAACGATTCCGGCTATCGACCGTGAACGGAAACACGCCGGATTCGCCAACGTCTCGCACGTGTAGCGCCACTGAATCGTCGCGCGTGCGGAAGACCCAGAAATTCGTCTCCGTGCCTAGATACGCGAACTGGCCATCAAGGCTCGCGATGCTGTTGTGCGCCGCCACTCCCGCAGGTATCCGTTTCAGCAACTCGCCATTCTCCGCGTTCACGACGAGAAAGCCACTGTTCGTCGTCTTCAGCCACCAACCCGTCGGCACGTAGAGTTTTGCGCCGTCTGGCGTGATGCACGCGCGGTCGCAGCCGCTGTCGTATTGGCGTTCCCAGAGAATCTTCTCCGACTCCACATCGAATGCGCCGAGACGCCGGTTCGTGGTGGAGTAATAGACGGCGTGGCGTTTGACGTTGCCACAGAATCCGCGCAGCCCTTCCTTGAACGGAATCTCAATGCGTCGAACGAATTTGTGTCCATCGTCGATGTCGAACACGAGAATGCCTTTGCCTGAACCGCCTTCCTGCGCCCCGTCGGGCGTGCTCAGATAGAGATAACGTTTGAGCGCGGAATCAGCGGCGTACGATTGGGCGACGAAAAGCGCAAACGAGAACAGGAAAGCGAATAGCGAGCGCATGACGCAAAGTGTTCTCCTGTCACGCGCGAGAATCAATATTCAATGCGTTCGATGGCTCATCGGAATGCCTGACAAATCCATTTCAAAGCTGATGTCAGTGCTGTCCGCCGTGGCCTGGTGAATTTCAACCGCAACCACGTTTGTTCCTTCCACGAGGAAACTGGCGGGAACTGTCGCGGGTACAAAGATTTTGGCGTCATCGCCGGCATTGCGCGCGAGGGTAAGACTATTGACCGCGCCAGTGTTCATGTTGAAGCGCGCCGCTTCACGCCCATTCAAGTACACCACGGCGCCGTCATCGCGCTTCACATTCATCAGCAGGTGGCTGTAGCTCGCAATGTTCGTGACGATGAAGGTGCGGCGAAAATAAGTGGTGATGTAGTGTTCGGTGTCAGCGCGGTCGAAGCCCGGGTTGCCGTTGTCTTCAACGCGAGTTGCTTCATCGCGATCTCCATAGCCCAGTTCGGCGGGGCCGCCTTTCCATGAACTGTCGTCGAAATTCTGCGCATGCCACTTCGTCCCCTGGTCAGATCCATCATCGAGGTATTTCCAAACCGAGCCGGTCGGAAAGAATGTGTTGGCCACGGCGATATTAACGGGCATCGCATGGTAAGTGTTTCCCGAATCATCCAAAGCTCGCGCGGTAAACTGATGCAAGCCGCCTGCAACCGAACCCCATATCGCTTTGAACGGCGCATCCGTCGCTCGCACAACGGCCTCACCATCGACAAAAAACGTGACATTAGTAATCGAGCCAGTCCTCAACATCGGAAAAACAGCGACCGTGATCGCGTTCGTGTTTTGGATAACCGTGCCATCAACCGGAGACGTGATGGTGACGCCGACATTCGCGACCAGAACTCGCATAACCGCGGATGTTCCGAGTTGGCCGATACTGTCCGTCGCCACAGCGTAAAATGAATTCGTTCCGGCGGGCGCGTTACTCACCGTAAAATGGTGAGGAGGCTGGCCCGCGTTGCCGAGGAGTGTCACACCGCGATACAGACCCACATTTGTGATTGGGCCAGCGAGCGACGTTGCGTTCACATTCACCGCGATGTTGCTGCCGATCGGAAATAGACTGCCACTTGTGGGCGAATCAACCGTGACGAAAGGCGGCATCACAAGACTCAGTTCAAGCGTCCCCGTGACTGGAATCGAACCGCGCCCGCCGCCCGTGAACACGCCGCCAACTTGAATCTGATACTCCGTTCCCGCCTGCGCGTTGAATGTGACGAGGCTTTCGCCTACTCCCACCTCAGATGCGTTGTCATTTTCGATTATCACGGTCAACGCATTCACGGTCTCGCCCGTATAAACGGCCAGATAGGTGTCGAAATCGCTGCCGATGGTATCGATGACCACCGGCCCCGACGTGGGCGCAATCCACTTCCACCACAACGTGTTACCCCACCGGACGAGGCCGACCTGCGTGTTCTGGATGCGCTCACCGCGTTCATTGCTGGCGCCGGCATTCAGCGCCGTCTCGTGGGCCGGAGTGTCGAGCGTAAAGCGATCAACGAAGTTGTCGTTGGGAATGCGCGGCGGCTTTCGAGGCCGGGGTGGAACAGGATTGGCGGGAGTGACTTCCTCCTCGGTTGTATTGCCATCAACAACGCTGACGCTGTTGGATTTCGTGGAGTCGTGGGCCTCGATCAACGTGCCACGCTTCCAGGACCGCAGGAGAAAGAAGAACTCGACGCCAAGCGCCAACGCCAGCAACAGGCCAATCGACGTCCAAACAACGATCAATTGCCGGGTGCGACGGCTGCGCTGCGGTGACGGTGATTCATTCATAATGCCGCTGATTTACGGACTTGAAATGATTGCGCTCAGAGGCTGCATGGCCAGGTTGAGTTGAACGGTCCCTCGGGCGGGAACACCTCCGCCGGTGTAAACGCCTCCCACTTGAATCTCGTACTCCATTCCGCGCCGCGCGTTGAACGTGACGCGACTGGCACGGCCTCCGACTTCCGATGCATTGTCGTTCTCAACGATCAAATTCAAAGCGCTCAACCTAGATCCAGTATACACGGCGAGAAACGTATCGTAGCTGCTGCCGATTGTATCGATGATCACGGGACCCGACACTGGCGCAGTCCATTTCCACCACAGCGTAGCGCCCCAACGGGTAGCGCCGCTTTGAATCCGTTCCCCAGTTTCCGTGTCGGCGCGATTGTTCGTGCGCGAAATGCGGCCCGGTGTGCCCAGAACCGCGCGATTGGCAAAATGGTTGTTGGCCAGCCGCGGCACGGAATTTCCAGGCGGATTGCCAGTAACCTGGACCACCGCGGTAGCCGGATCGTACACGGTGATTGACGCTCTATCGCGCATGACTAAGGACGTTAACACGGCGGGCACAGTCAGGAGAACACCAGCTACAATCCCAAGGGTCTTCAGGTTCGCATAGACCGTAGCCTTAAAGAGAGCCAACGTTGTGGTCGTTTCCGCCTGGGCCATCACGTTGGCGAAAGTGGAGGTGGAAAGTCCCGTCGGCGCGGCATGAACCGTCCGTTCCAGCAACACACTCGAAAGCGCTGCGATGGAAAGCGTGACCCCGCGGCGCAGAAAAAATCCGCGCAACTTCTCCAGAGCCCGGTCCACACGAACGCGCGCCGCGTCTTCGGTTGTGTTCAAGGCTGCGCCCACCGCGCGAAAGGGATGCCGTTCCAGGAAGCGCATCACCACAGCATCGCGGTCTTTCTCACCGAGAGATTCCAAACCTTCATCCAGCAACGGCTGCATGGCCCGCCAGATTGCCTCCTCGCCGGAGTCGTCAATTGATTGCATGGCAAAGACCTCCTGTTCCCTCCCGGTTCGCCGTCGTTCCGATCTCAACGCTTTGGACGCAGTAAAACAGGTGTGGCGATAGAGCCAACCGCCCAATGCCGCGTGGTTTTGCAAAGCGTCGGCTTTGCGCGCGAGATCGATAAACACGGTCTGTGTGATGTCTTCCGCAAGATGTGAATCGCCGCCGACACGCCGGAGTGCGGTGGAATAAACAAGGTTGGTGTAGCGCTCCACCAATTCGCGAAAAGCGTGTTCATCGCCGCGCTCCGCAAAGGCGCGCAGCAGTTCGTTGCTGTCTATCATCGCCGGTTCATCCGATTAAACCCGCTCCCGCAGCGAACCGAACAGAATTTTGCGGATGATCAGGACCAGTCTCGAACGGCTTACGGCAAGCGTAGTCGAAAGAAGCGGGCCGGGTCGGAAGCGGGACGCGTCACTTGGATGGTCCGGTTCGTGGGCGCAGCACCGATGGCCTGAAGGATTTGCCAGTGATCCACAGCCGTCGCGTGTTCGAGTGTGTAACTCACATTCGCCTCGGCGCGAAAGGCGAGGACCACATTCGTTTGGGCCAGCGCGATGGAATCAATCTTTGGCGGCAACGCGGCTGTTGGAATGCCTGACAGATCCATGTCGAAGCTGATGTCCGTGCTGTCCGTCGTCGCTTGATGAGTTTCGACCGCGACGACGTTTGTACCTTCGACTAGAAAACTTGCAGGAACCGTCGTCGGAACAAAAGTCGCGCCATCATCGCCGGCGAAACGCGCCGGAGTGAGATAATTCACGACACCCGTGTTCATGTTGAAACGCGCCGCTTCGCGTCCGTTCAGGTAAATCACAGCGCCATCATCGCATTTCACGTTCAACCGCACATGGGAGTAACTCGCTACGTTCGTGACGACGAATGCTCGCCGGAAATACGTCGTCATGTAACGCACTGCGTCGGAAGCATTGTAACCCGGCGTGGCGTTGTCCTCGACGCGAGTGGCTTCGTCGCCATCTCCGTAGCCGAGTTCGGCAGGGCCGTTCGTCCAGGAATTGTCGTCGAACGCGGGCGCATACCAGTTCGTGTTCTGGTTCGATCCGTTATCGAGATATTTCCAAACCGAATGCGCCGGAAAGAAAGGTCGTGTAACGCTGACGGAAACCGGTGTCGCGTAGTAAGTGTTTCCAGAATTGTCCAAAGCGTTCGCGCTCAGACGATGTGCGCCGCTCGCGACTGAATTCCAATTCACAGTGAATGGCGCAGCGAAGTCCTGGCCGATAACCTGTCCGTCCGCGAAAAAGTTGACCCTGGTGATCGAACCGCTTGGCAGCATCGGAAAGGCGGAAATCGCGAGCGGGGCCGTGCTCTGGAAAATCGCACCGTCTGCAGGGGAGATAATCGTAATGCCTGCATTCGCCACCAACACCCGCACGACGGCAGAAGTTCCCATCTCGCCAATGCTGTCTGTCGCGACCGCATAAAAAATATTTGTTGCCGCGGGCGAATTGCTCACTACGAAGCTGTAGGAAGCGTTCGTGACGCTGCTGAGGAGCATTGCGCCGCGATAAAGACTCAGGTTGGTAATCGGGCCAGCTATCGACAATGCAGTGACATTGACAGTGATGTTGCTGCCGATCGGGACAACGCCGCCGCCAACAGATGAAGAGATAGTGACATAAGGCAGCAAGGCCACATTGAGTTGAATGTTGCCCTTGGTCGGAATGCCACCGAAGCCGCCCGTGAAAACGCCTCCGACCTGAATCTGGTACTCTATGCCCTCGTCCGCGTAAAACGTGACGGAACTGGCGCCCACGCCGGTCAGCGAGGCGTTGTCATTCTGCGCCACGGCTGTCAAAGCACTCACTACCGTGCCGACATACACGCCGAGGAACGTGTTGTAGTCGCTGCCGATGGTGTCGATGGTCACGGTGCCGGAGACGGGCGCGATCCATTTCCACCACAGCGTCTCGCCCCAGCGGTTGAATCCACTTTGGAATGGCTCACCCGATTCAATCGTGGCGCCAGCGTTCGCTCCAGCGACACGGGCCGGCGTATCGGAGATGAGTAATCGATTGACGAAATGGTCATTCGCCAGCGGGTCGGCGGCGGCCGACATGTGAACTGCCAGGAACAAGATAAAAACAGATGCCAACGCGGAATAATGGACGTTCCTCGCCAGATGTGCCGCGGAACGAACAATCCCGCGTCGCTTGAATAGTTGGGGCAAAGCGCGTTCATCACTCTTCTTCTCAAGGATCGGCCGTAATCGTTGTATGTTTGTCATCGGTTCACTGGATCGAACCCGCTGTTCTCCAGACCGAACAAAGAAAAGTGCTTCTGTGGAACTTGTTGGGAATTGTTGCGCGAAGGTCAGAGAGTCAGCCATTGCGTCCGTCGGGTTCAATCCATTCTTATCGGTTCAACGTTTTTGTCCGCTTTCGCGCCGCAGCGGGTCTTTAATAGAAAGTGTGATGGCCGATAGCCGACAGTTGTTTGCCGAATATGTGAAAAGTGGCTCTGAATCCGCGTTTCGCGAACTGGTCGCGCGTTATGTCGATCTCGTCTATTCAGCCGCCGTCCGGCTGGTGGATGGAGACACGCATCTGGCGGAAGATGTCGCGCAAACTGTTTTCGCGGACCTCGCCCGCATGGCCCCGACTCTCTCTAAGGACATCATGCTCGGCGGCTGGCTGCACCGGCACACTGTTTTCGTGGCGGCAAAGACGATGCGCAGCGAACGCCGCCGTCAATCCCGCGAAAGGCAAGCCGTCGAAATGAATGCATGGCCAGATCATTCCGAAGCCAACCTGAAACTGGTTGCGCCAGTCCTCGACGAAGCGATCAATGAGTTGGGGAGCGAAGACCGTGCCGCCATTCTCCTCCGTTTTTTCGAGCAACATGATTTTCGTTCCGTCGGGGCGGCGATGGGCAGCACTGAAGAAGCCGCGCGCAAACGCGTGGCTCGTGCTTTGGAAAAACTGCACACGCTCCTGAAGCATCGCGGCGTCACCTTCTCGGCCACGGGATTGGGAGCGGCAATGATCACCGAGGCGGTCACGGCGGCGCCCGTGGGATTGGCCGCCAGCATTTCGACCGCTGCACTTGCCGGAACCGCAGGAACGGGAACAGCGCTCACTTTTTTGAAATTTATGGCTATGACAAAACTCAAAGCTGGAATCGTCGGCGCCATTGTGGTCGCCGGCGTGATGACTCCTCTGGTGGTCCAGCACCAAACGCAGGTGAGACTGCGCGAGGAGAACCAATCATTGCGTCAGCAAGTGAAACAAGCGACGCAGTTGGCAGCGGAGAACGAGCGACTTTCAAAACTTCTCGCCGACGCAAAGAATGCTCCCGTGTTGCGCCTGCCGGCCCCGCCGATGGCTCCTACCGTCGTCCCAGTCGAAACGGCGACGGACGACTTGCGTTCTACGAATCTGATTGCCCAATTGCTCAAGGGCGGTGACGCGCCGAAACTCACCACCGAACAAATCGACTCTTACCTCAAAGAGAATCGTCGCAACGCCGCGAGCCTGCTCGCTGCCTACCGCGCGACGAACGATCCGAAGCTGTTGCAGGAGGCGATGGAGAGATTTCCCGACGACCCGCAAGTGGCGTTTCACGCCGTCTTTAAGAAAGACGCTTCGCCGGAAGAACGGCGGCAATGGCTGGAAGCATTCAAGCGAAATGCTCCTGACAATGCGCTGGCAAGTTACCTCTCGGCGCTCGATTACTTCAAGACCGGCCAGGCCAATCAAGCCGTGCAGGAACTCATCGCCGCGTCCGGCCGCGCACACTTCCAGGATTACTCCGCGGATTCTGTTCAGAACGACGAAGAAGCCTGGCGCACCGCCGGCTATTCTGTTGCCGAGTCCAAGACGCTGGCTTCAATGCTGTTGGTCCTCCCGCATCTCATCCAACTGAAACAGTTGAGCCAGGAAATGGTCTCGCTCGCGAATTCCTACCGGCAGACGGGCGACGAAGCGTCCGCGCAAGCGGCCTTGCAGATGGGTTTCAATCTTGGCCAGCGCCTCGATGGATCGCCGGGACAGGCGTTGATCTCGCAACTTGTCGGCATTGCCATCCAAAGCATTGCACTCCGGGCGATGGAACCGAACAGCCCGTTCGGGAGCGGCGGACAAACCGTCAAAGACCAACTCGACGAATTGACCCGGCAACGCGCGGCGATTCGAGAACTCACATCTCAATTCGACAGCTTGCAGCAACGAATGTCCGACCAGGACTGGATCAGCTACAAGGACCGCTGGCGCGCTTTCGGCGAAATGGCCGCCCTGCGCTGGATGATAGGCAAACACGGACAGCAATGATCCGCCGAACAAAATCCTTCCACGGCCCGTAATCCCCGCGCTGCGCGATTGACTTTTTCACGCGGCAAGCGCGTCCTTTCAACATGCCTTTGCTTCCGCGCGCTCGCGATGCGTTCACGCTCATCGAGCTGCTGGTCGTGATTGCGATTATCGCCATCCTGGCCAGCCTGCTGTTGCCGGCATTGGCCAAGGCGAAGGGCCGCGGCCATCGCACTTCGTGCGTGAGTAATCAGAAGCAAATCTCGTTGGGCTTCCGGCTGTGGGCGGACGACAACGACTTCCGGTATCCCTGGCAACTGGACCCCGCTGAGGGCGGAACGAAAACAGTCAAAGAGGCCTGGAAACACTTCGCCGTCATCTCCAACGAAATCGTCACCCCGCGCGTGCTGCACTGCGCCAGCGACGCCGATAAAAGAATCGCCGATAATTTTTCCGCGGGCAGTCTCGGCCTTCGAACGCTGACGAACGATGCAGTCAGTTTCGCCGTTGGAACGGAAGCGGACCAAAACCGGCCGATGATGCACATCGTGGCAGATCGAAATGCGATCGGCACGGACAATGGAGATTGCCACCCGGCTGATATTCGCGGGGTGATCACGATCTTGAATCCATCGGGAATTTCGCGCTGGGACCGGAACATTCATGAGTATGCGGGCAACATGGCGCTCACGGACGGCAGCGGACAGCAGTACACGCAGTCGGCTCTTAAAGCGCATCTGGCCGTGGCCGGCGATCCTAACCGGAGCAATTGCATCCTGAAGCCGTAACGGCCCGATTGTGGTCTCGCGAAGGCGGCGAAGGAAGCGAAGGGATTTACAATCCGGTTGTAGCGGCGCTCTGTGAGCGCCGTTTCGGCGGTTGCAGACCGCCGCTACAACAATCTGGACTACTCCTGGAAATTGATCCGATTTGATTCTCCTTCACTCCCTTCGCCGCCTTCGCGAGACTTCTCTTGTTCGCGCCATCAGCCAGCGATGGCTTTCAGTTCATCCGCGTTGAACGCCTGCAGCGTTTCGGTGCGAACGTTGCCGAGCGACGCGAGTTGAGCCAGGCAGCGAAGAACCGCCTTTTCATCTCCGCTGAGAATGACTACGCCATCACAACGACCCACCGTCCAAAGCTGACTCTCGACCGTGACGCCAAGTTTCTCCGCGTCCCGCTTGAAAGCCTGCGCGCGGCTCGCGCTCTCTTTGATGTTGTGAATGCCTTGTTCCGTGAAACGAAGAAGACTGATGTATCGAGCCATAATTTCCTCCGGTTTTGTTTTTCTTCTTTCTGAAACACCGCCTGACCACTCTGCGGTCGTCCCCACCCTCAGCCATTTTTCCGCGGGCACAAGGTCGAAAGCACGCAAACATCGGCGCACGCGAGTTAAACTTCAGATCGGAAACGCATTGAAGAGTTTTCCGGGAATCAGTTAGAACGTCGGCAGTCCTCTTTGCCGCGTTGAAAGCTTCAGTTGTCGCGGCAGGCGTGAAGCATCGACACGACGTTCGATGCACTCGGGAGCTATGTTCAATGAATTGCGAACAGCGGCGGGGTCATTTCCATCGTCCTGGAATCATTTTCTTCCTGAACAACCAACCAAGGAACATCCATGAACAAAGGAACCAAATGAAAAAACTAAGACTCATCGCAATGGCCGCGCTCATCAGCGCACTGGGCACGGCGGCAACGTGGGCGCAGGAAAAGGGGCTGAATACTCGCTGGTACATCTCCAGCGGCGGCGGTGCGGGGACCATCCTCGATGGCGATGCATTCGGAAATATCATTGACGCCGACTGGCAGGCCGTCGGCCATGTCGCACCTCCGGATGAATGCGACTGCGTCCACTACCATGGCGTCTTGTTTGGTAAAGAAGACCCCGCTCCAAACGGCTGCGGCTGGGGCTGTATCATAGAACTGCCGGTCAATCCCATCGTTGCGCTTGGAGACCTGCTCAATGCCATTGATCAAGTGGCGCTGATAGATCCGGCGCTGGCCACCAAGCTCGACGACATTTTGGAGACTGCTGCTTCGTCAGCGAGCAACAACTGCAACACGCTGTTTCTTTCGGCGTTGAGCGCGATGGGAGACGAGTTGAATGCAAGCCTGTTCGACGAGCCAAGCATCCTCGATCCGTATGTTGAGTTGATCGAGGACATGGTGCATTACGCTGCGCTGGCGCTGGATAACATGAACCTGCCCCCGCCAGTAGTTACAAACGAACCGCCTTGTTGCAGCGTCATGCTTCTACGCCGTCACGGTTCTGCCGCCGCGAGCAAACTGTTCGACGCGAAACGGAAGATAAATGCAGATGTGGGCGAGGTGATCGCGCTCGATGCCAAGAGTTGTCCTGAAGGCGGCCCATTCCAATGGGAATACAAATTCAAGGGCCAGGCGAAAGGGGACGTGCCCAGAGGTTCTGGCGTCAGCTTCACCAATAAACGCTTTTGCGTGCTGTCAGAGCGACCAACCACAGTGACCGTAACCGTCTCCTTCATCTGTCCGAACGGGAGGGAAGTTAGAGACACCGTCACCATTAACATTCAATAGAGAACATTGAACTGAAACGCGGTGAACGCGGGTCCATTTGGCCACGTTCACCGCGGTTGATTTGCATTTAAGCCGGCAGCCTGGGCGTCGTTTCTTTTGCAGATGACGCCGCCAGCAATTCGTTCAGCAGTTCGCTTTTCTCCGGCACCATCGTGATGCGCGCTTCGCCGTCGATAATCTTTTGCGCTTCGAGGACGGCGAAGAGGCTGGAAGCAACTTCCGCGTCGCGCGAAATCTTTTCCAAAGCCGCGCCGACAATTTGCGGACGAATGGCGCCGGCTTTTGCGAACTCAATCGCCGCCTGCCGTTCCGCCGTGCTGGTGATGATGCTCACCTGGTTCGCGCCGTCCTGTTTGATGGCGGAGGTCACCTGGCGCAATCGGTTCACGACCTTGCTCTCGATTTGTTTAATCATGCCCACGTCGCGAAAGTGGACTTTGCGGATGTAAACGGAGCCGAGCTTGTAACCCCATTCGTGCGACTTGGGCGAAACTTCCGCGCGCACGGTACTGCTCATCGCATGACGATTGATGAGCATCTCGGCGAGCGGGAGATTGCTGAGACAACGCACGGTGGAGTTGCTCACATTCGCGGCGAGCGAGCCGCGCGGGTCGGTGTTCTTGAACAGGTACGCGACCGGATCGCTGACGAACATTTCGTACCAGATGCCGATGCCCATCGGCGCGCCCTCTTCGGAATTCACCGGCTGGCTGCGGAGATATTCCTGGTCCAATCGCATGTCGAGCACGCGGCGGCTGCCCAGCCAGTTGATGACAAACGCGCGCCAGCCCAGCTTCGCGAACAGCAGATGAAGTCCCGGCTCGTCGACGGTCGCGATGACTTTTCCGAACAGCACATAGACGAAGCAGCGCCGTTCGGGGACGATCGTGTACAGGCCGAACAGCCGCGCGAAACCGAGAATCACCGGCACGAGAATCAGACACGCGATGAACGTCGCGGCAGCGGCGATAAGCGTTTGAACCAGCGGATTCATTTCCGCGCCTCCAGAAAGACCTGTTGCGCTTCCTCGAAGAGCCGCAGCCGCACGTTGCGCACGTAGGCCTGCAATGCTCCCGAACCGCTCTGCTTCAACTGTGTGAGTTGGTCCGCCAGCCGCGCCAATGGTTCCACTTCGGCCTGGGCCTTGAGCGTTTCGATTTCGACCGCGCGTTTGGATTGCACGATCTTCTGGTCCGCGCCGGCCTGCGCGAGACTGATGTCCGACGAGACCTGATTGTAAGCCGTATTGATCGCCGCCAGCGCCGACTCCACTTCCGGCGGCGGATCGATTCCCGTGATCAGCGACGCGTCGAGCACCATCCCGTAGCGCGCGGCGGACGAACGGCATTCGCGGTCCATGTGCTCGTTCAAATCGCGGAGGTTTTTGCGAATGTCGTTGATCGAAATTCCCGCCGCCATGGTGGCGTCCGGGCCGGCGGCAGTTCCATCCACCGGCTTGGGCGGCGCTTCGAAGTTCGCAATCCGCTCGCGCAGCACCGACACGAAGTAACCCATGACGTGAACGAACGGTTTCTTCACGCCGAACAGATACGCGTAAAGATTACGCTCGGAGACGCGGTAGCGAATTTGCCCGGTCAGCCCCGTGTTCAACTGATCTTTCGTGACCGCTTCGAGAATGGTTCCGCTCATGTTCGCAGCCGGGTCTTCGGGATCGACGGCCATGTTCAACGTCGCCGTGGCGATATCGACTTTGTAAACGCGCTCCCACGGCCATTTGAAATACGGGCCGCCCGGCATGATGACGCGCACCTGCGGATAGGCGTAGCGGGTTTTCTCGTCAGCGTTCAGCGCTTCGGAAACCGGATCGTCGAGCGTGGTGAGATTGGAAACACGTTGCGCGCGGCCAAAACTCGTTTTCACCGCGCGCTCGTTTTGATTGACCGTGTACAACCCGGCCACGAGGTAACGAACCAGAAACCATGCGACGAACCCAAGGATGCAGCCGGTGATGATGGACATACGCGCGTTTGGACTGGCCTCTTGTTAACGGGAGCTGTGAGGGATTCCAAGTGGAATTGCGCTCTGCTCGCGTCTGCCGCGCTTTCATTCGTTGCGCCGCAGGTTCTGGACATCAAGCCCCGTTACTTCCGGTCTGTTTTCTTCAACAGAGTACGATAAATGGCCCGGGCCGCGTCCGTTTGTGGCAGCGTGTTTGGGACTTCGACATAGTTCTGCGCTGTCGCGGCGGCGAATCGGTCACCGAACGCCGTCCGAAGCTGCGTCACGACCAGATCAAAGACGGCGAAGAACTGATCGTTGCCGCCCTTCCCAGGATTGAACCCGATTACAATTCGGTCGCCCACTCGCCATGCGCCCAGCGCGAATGCAAACCCGTGTCCTTCAGCGTAACTGCAAAGCGTGTTTTCGGCGCGGGACGTGACTTTGGCGTCCACGAGATAAAACGCTTCCGCTGCCCCCGAAAAAATCTCCGCTACCCGCCGTTCGTCTTCCGCCTGGGCGGCATTGATGTGAAACTGTGGCGCCTTCATCGTGACCTTCGCTATCTTCGCCTCGTTTGCGAGACATTCCAGTTTTCTATTTCCCCGCGCTCCAGCCGCCATCGATGATGAAGTCGGCGCCGGTGACGAACCCGGATTCGTCGCTGGCGAGATAGAGCGCGGCAGCGGCAATTTCCTCCGGCTGCGCCATGCGGCCCAGCGCTTGCGTGGCGGACATTTCGCGGCGCGCTTTCTCGGGGTCCGGGTATTCCGCAAGCCGCGCCTTCACGAACGGCGTTTCAACGCGACCGGGACAAATGCAGTTGGCGCGCACACCAGCCGGCGCGTGGTCGAGCGCGAGCGCTTTCGTGAACCCAACCACGGCGAATTTGCTCGTCGTGTAAGCCAGCCGGTCGCGCACGCCCACCACGCCGCCGATGGAGGCCATATTGATGATGACGCCGTATTTGCGCTCAATCATCGCGGGCAGGAAAACTTTCGTGACGTTGAACATGCCGCGGACATTCACGGCGTAAATCCGGTCCATGTCCGCGCCCGTCGTTTGCAACATAGTGCCCACGTGGCCGATGCCGGCATTATTCACTAGCACGTCGAGTCGCTGGAACTTCGCGTGAACGGATTGCCGCGCCTCTGCACACTGCGCTTCGTTCGTCACATCAAGCGCGAGAAAATCGGCGGCGCCTTGCCCGCCGCGAATCGCTGTCACGGTGTTGTTCCCGCCCTGCTCATCGCGGTCCGCCACGAAAACGTGCGCGCCCGCACGCGCGAACACTTCCGCAATGGCCGCGCCGATGCCGGAAGCGGCGCCGGTCACGAGAGCGATTTTGTTGTCGAGTCTGAACATGGCGGGATGTTGAACCACGAAGATGGGAAGAGACCAAGCTCTTCTCGCCCACCCACGAATCGCCTGCTACGGGCATTCCCGTTGTAAATAAAAGTGGCGGGCGGGCGTCCAACCGCCGAAATTCGGAAAGTATGTCCTGTATCGAACGGACAATTCAGGTGAGCTACCGCCACCGCGTTTACTTCACGCGCGGCGTGTTCGGCGCCGGCAACGATTTGCTCAAGCAGGTGATGGCCTTGGAGAGGAGCAACGCGATAGCCAAGGCGCTGGTGGTCGTGGACGAAACATTGGCCGAAGCGCAGCCGAACCTCATCAAAGAAATTGAGGCCTATTTCGCGCGACATAGCGGAGAACTCAAGCTCGTCTGCGCACCGATGACCATCGAAGGCGGCGAGCGCGCGAAGAATTCCTACTTTCACGTTTCCGAAATCCAATCACACGTCGAGAAACACCACATCGACCGGCATTCTTACATCGTCGCCGTGGGCGGCGGCGCCCTGCTGGACGTGGTGGGACTCGCCGCGGCCACGGCCCACCGCGGCGTGCGGCACGTTCGCATTCCCACCACGACGCTGAGCCAGGACGATTCCGGCGTGGGGGTGAAGAACGGCATCAATGCGTTCGGCAAAAAGAATTTCATCGGCACGTTCACGCCGCCTTTCGCGGTCATCAACGACTTCGATTTGCTGGACTCATTGCCCGCGCGCGACAAACGCGCCGGCTACGTGGAAGCGGTGAAGGTCGCGCTTATTCGCGACTCGGCGTTCTTCAACCAAATCGAACGCGACGCGGACAAGCTCGCGGCCTTCGATTCCGAGGCGATGCAACGCGTCATCTTCCGTTCGGCGGACCTGCACATGAACCACATCGCGACGAGCGGCGACCCGTTCGAGTTCGGGTCCGCGCGCCCGCTCGATTTCGGGCACTGGGCCGCGCACAAGCTGGAGCAGATTTCCGATTACCGCATTCGCCACGGTGAGGCCGTCGCCATCGGCATCGCGCTGGACGTGATTTATTCGCGCAACATGGGGTTCCTCGATGCCGTCAGCACCGAGCGCATCCTCTCGTTGCTGGAGAAACTCGGCTTCGAACTTTTTGCCAACGAATTGCTCCACGAGGATTCGAACGGCGATCTCGTCGTGCTCAAGGGGTTGGAGGAATTCCGCGAACATCTCGGCGGGCGGCTGACGATCACTCTGCTGCAAGGCGTCGGACGCGGCTTCGAAGTTCACGAGATGGATTCGCCCACCGTTCTGGCCTCGATTCACGAACTGCACGAGCGGCACGAGCAACACGGCCTGGGTGCAGCATCGGCACGCGGCTGAGAAAGAAAACAGCGTGCTGCGACAGGTTGCCATCGGCACGCTGGTGATTCGGCAAACGCTCGTTCGCTACGGTTCGAGCGGCGTAACTACGCGATAATATTTCTCAGGATCTTGAGGCGGATCGGAGACATTCACATCAATCGTCCGCACTGTGTTTATGACACCCAACACATTCGTAACCTTGATCCACGGCGCATTCACAAGATTTGTCCGATATTGCACCGTGTAGGAGATGTTCGATTGCGCCACAAATTGCAGTACGTAAGCGTCTGTCGGCGACCGAGCGATCTTTAACACACTCAGCGCATTCGTGGGATTCGTGCCCGCAATGTATTCGTCGTGGTTGCTCGCCCCGTCACCGTCGAAATCCAGCCCCCCGTCCGCGGTGTTGTTCGTGGCGAAGCCATATTGCTGTTCCCACGGGTCGCCAACGCCGTCGCCGTCGGCATCCACCTGCACCGTCAACTGCACCGTGAAGCTGTTCACGCCGCCCGCGCCACTGGCCCAGTTCGTCACCGCGGCGCGAATCGGCACCGGGTTTGGATTGCCAATCTGCACGTTGGTGAGGACGAGCACGGGCACGGTGCTGGTCTGGATGCCGACGCCATTGCGAATCCACCGATAATAAAGCGGCGGCGCACCCGTGGCCATGACGCTGAAGACGGCCGTGCCGCCTTGCGCGATAGTGACCGGCACGGGTTGCACCGTGAAGCCCGGCCGCACCAGCACGTAAATGAGCGCGTTCGTGCTGTCGAGGAAACCGAAGTCGTCAAAGACCCTCACCGAGAAATTGCCGTGATGATCCGTGAGGTTCGCGCCCGTAAAACTGTGGGTGGAATTGGTGGCATTCGGAATATCCACCCCTTCGAAGCGCCATTGGTAACGCACCGTTCCACTGCCGAAGGCCGCGGATGTGAGCGTGACGTTCGTGCCGGGCTGCACAAACTGGTTCACCGGCTGAAGCGAAAACTGAAGCGGTGTGAGCACCGTCAGGAAGGCCGTGGAACTGAACGCGGCGCCGCCTGAATTGTAAGCGATCACATCATAAAACCCGCTATGGGCGTACTGGATGTTCGCGAGCGTCAACGTCGTGTTCGTTCCGCCGGGAACGGGCGTGCCGTTCAGGCGCCATTGCACTCTCACTCCCGTGCCGCTGACCACTACGGTAAAGTTTGTGGTGCCGCCGACAAAGGCCGTGGCATTTACCGGCTGCTGGGCGATCGATGGCGGCGTTCCACCCTGGAAAATATAGGACGCAGTCGGCGCCGCCGCGACCCAGTTGGTCGGATCGTTGCCGTAAGCGGAGTGAACAAGGCGTTGCAGCGATGCGCCGCCGCCATCAGCCGCTTTGGACCACGGGTCTTCATCCAGATAATCGACTTGATCGACGAGGATATAAGGCACGGCGCCATTCGTAGTCGGCGTGTCAGGACGACGAAGCCGAACGCTCTCGCCCGAGTTGTCCAGTTGACCGCCGTAAGGACCAAAAATCGGGACGCCCACTGGCACGCCATATTTGCTGCGGAACGCGGCGAGCTGGCTGGTGTTGGTCGGATTGAAATTCACGACCAGCACGAAATTGCTTGCGCCGATGCTCGCGTTGGTCGGGAAATCGAAATCAACTCCCGAAGTCAACCGCCACGTGTTGGACGGATGCGACGCATCGTAGAGCGCCACATTGGTTGAGGCGAGATTTTGAAGCTCGATGAACTCATCGATGGAGTTGTCGCTCACCACGCCGCCCACAAGGACATCGGGCGGATGATACATGATTTCGCTGATGACGACCGGCCCGACGCGCGGCAGCGAGTTGCTGGCCCCGAGCGTGTTCGCCTGTTGCGCTACGAAATGTTCCTGGCCCTGGCTGTTCACGTAGCGGCCAAACGTCACACCATTTGCCGCCGCGCCGAATTCGAAGCCATGCGAGTAACCGGTCGGTTCGCCAGCCGCCGCAGAGAAAAGATACAACTCATCGCCTTCAGAACTGAGCGAGAAACCAGTCGGACCATTCGTGAACTGCGATTCGTCGAATAGCAGGAAACCGCCCGCGGGAATGACGGTGGCCGGCGGGATGACATACTTGATGTCAGCCGTCGGATCATCGGTCAAAAACCAGCCGCCGATGTTCACGTCATTCGTGCCCGCGTTGAACAACTCAATCTGATCGAGCACCGGGAAATCGGTGTGCGTCAGCGCCTCGTTGATCAGGATTCGGCCGAAGGCCGGCGGCGCGGGATCGTCCACGCCGGGCGAGCCGCCGGCATTGCCGCTGGCGCGCCAGTTCGAAGCAATTTCCCACGCACCGACCGGCAGCGTCGGGTCCTTGAAGACCAACGACCAGCCGAACCCATCCGTCACCGGCAGCCAATTGTCGCTATAAGTGAAATCCAGAATCGGCTCCAATGCCGGGCCGACCAGCGTGATGCGCTCGCCTTCGTTGGCGAGATTGCCGCTGAAAACGCCGGCCACGTTCGGCTGTGCGCCATAGCGAGAATTGAACGCCGCGAGGTGCCCCACCACCAGCACGTAACCGCCTGGCGCGAGCGTCGTCACGCCGCCCGTCGCGCTGAACGTGAAATCAACTCCATTCGTGAAACGAAAACCCGCCAGGTTCAACGTGGTCGTGCCCACATTCTTCAATTCGATATATTCGAAATTGTCCGCGTCATTCGTGTCCGATTGCGAAGTCGGCGGGGCGGGATGATACATCAATTCGCTCACCACCAGGCGCGGCGGCGTGATGTAGTAAGTGGAGACGCTGTCGCCCGACCACGGCGTGCTCACCACCGGGTTGCGCGAACCCGGGCCGCTGATACCCGTCAGGTTGCGGTGATTCGCATTCACCGCGCGCGCCCGAATGCGAACGTTGTTCGTGATCGTAATTGGGCCGTTGTAAAGCAGCGCGGCTGGATTCGTCGTGCCCTGGAACCCGCGCGGGTCGCTCCCGTCCACCGTGTAATAAATCCGCGTGCCCACCTTTCCGGAGTTGTCCGTTATCGAAACCAACGCGCCCATCGGAATCTGGCCTTCCGGACTCGGCAGCGTGGGCCGGTTCAAAAGATTTGTGTCCATGAAGTGAATGTGCTCCACCAGCCACTTCTTCTGGAAATCAACTTCGCCCTGATACGTTCCCGGAAAAGTGTGGCTGTAAACGCCGCCGCCGGCATTGACGATGCCATTGCGCGGATTCGTATCCGACGCGCCATTACCGCCCCAGCGCTTCTGCTCGCGCACTTGCGACTGGCGCAACTCCGCGTGGAAACCATCCACCATCGCCACCACGCGATTGGTGTCCAGCGCGCTCGTGCGCCACATCTGATACCGGTCCACCCACCGCTGCCAGAAATCCACGTCCGTGAACCAGAACCTCATGAAATTCGGCGGCGTGGCCCCCTGGAAAAAGTCCGTGCCGTAATCACTCGCCCCCAGCGGGTCCCACGCCTGCCACGCGCGTGGATTAAACGCGCGCAGGTCCGACCGGCTCGTCCCTAAACCGCGGTCCACGTCCCACACCGGGCCGAAGACCAGCTTGCCCCCGCGCTGTTTGTAAATGTAACCGCTCAGCCGATACCCATCCACGTTCATCGTCGCCACGTTCACGATGTGATGGTCGATGGAAGCATCCACATCCAGGTAATTGGAATAATGGTTCGTGCTGGCCACGTTCGTGAGCGAAGTGCCGCCAGAAAGACCCGCGTTGAAATTATTGAAATAAGAAAGGATGTAAGCGGCCTGCGCCGCCCGCCCCGGATTGGCTGGCGGCACCATCTCCAGGCCGTCCGGGTCCACATAATTGACATTGTCCCCCACGCCGGCCGGGCTGAACGTGCGCTCATTCGGGTCATCGCGGTCAATCTTGAGCAGCCACCCGCCGGTGATGGTGGTGGAGTTCGTGTGTTCGGGGCGCAACTCATCGATGTCCACCCGGGCGCCATCCCGCTTCACCTTTTCCTCCAACACATACACGCCCGCGTAATTGCCCATGGCCGCTCCCGTGGCATTCGTGTCCGCCGTCAGGGCCCCTGAATCATTTCGGAAGAAGACCTCCACGAAACGGGTGCGGGAGGAATAGAGGCCCATGTCCCTCGCGAACTGGTGCATGATGGGATTGTGCATGAGCGAAATGTCGAACCCGTTCGGCGCGTAAAGCACCCAGTCCGATTCCTTGGGCAGGCCGAGAAAAGATTTCTCCACGTCATTATTGAACTCATCCCACAGTTCGACGGCGTAACTGCCTTTGGGATAGCCCTGCGTGCTGGAGCCGCGCAGGTTGATGCCCGCGCGCGTGACGAGCTGGGGCGGCTGATTGAGCGAAGCCACCCCGCCAACATTATCAAAACACTGGATGATGACGGAATTGTCCGGCGTGGGGAACCCGCCCGAGATGGTGCCCGCCCCCAGGGTATGAATGACCACGATGGGCAGGTCCGACGTGAACGTGGCCGCGCCGCCCGCGATCTGAATATAGGACTCCGTGCGGGGCGGGCCGGGAAAGAAACCGGGCGCGTTCGGAAAGGCGCGCGCGCGCACTTGCATGGAGCCATTCACGGAAATGGGGCCGGTGTAAAGAGTGGAAGAAGCGGTGGGAATGTTCGTGGCCGTGGCGAAGCTCTGGGCCGTATTGACGATGGTGTAGCGAATGACGCTGTTAGAGTCGTCCACGCTCAAAGTGAGGTTGAATGGGTTGATGAACGTGCCGTTCGTATGGGAGAAATAGACCTCCGGCCCGAAACCGGCTCCGCTCGTCACGTTGTTGCTGCCCGGAGTGGGAGTGGTGTAAAAACCGACCAGTTCCAGGTTCACGCGGTCCCTGCCGTAAGAAATGTCCTCCTGCTGCGCCGGATAGGCGGGAGAGAATTGGGAAATGATGTTCGTGAGGGGATTGACCAGGGCCAGAAACTCCCCGCCGTTATTCAACTGAAAATTCGTGTGCAATCGGCCCAACACATTCGTGCGGTTCTTTCCCGAGGCGAAGACCACAAGGTAGCCCCGGCCCGGAATGGTCGTGCCGTTTGGAATGCGCCACTTCGTCAGATTGTTCGTCGCGTCCGTGAGGAACCAGCCGCCGATGTTCCCCACCGACTGGTCCGAATTGTAGATCTCGATCCAGTCGGAGCCGTCGCCGTCCTCATCGCGTATCGCATTGACACCCCCACCGCTATTGTCCGCCATGAATTCCGTGATGAAGAACTGCGGCAATATGATGTTCGTATTCAATGTATAGACCCAGGAGCTGCCCCCGAAATTGTTGGACGGCTGGGCCAAATCCGAAATGCCGTGGGCGGGCGCGAACGCCACGTTCACCGTGCCGGTGGGCGGCTGCGAAAACACCCAGGTGAAAGTTGTGGGGGAGGCCACAATCACATTCGTCGCCGCCGCTCCGTTAATGAGCAGGTCACCGGCATCCACACCATTCACTGCTTCCGAGAAAACGACTTCCACAGAGTTGAGTTGCTGCACCGTAGTTCCGGCCACGGGGTTGCGGCTCACGATGGTGGGCGGTTGGTCATCGATCGTTGCCACGAGAGTGGCGTCCACAACCAGATCGCTGCTGGTGGTGTTGGCATTGAAAAGTTGGATGGCAAGCAAATTCGTGCCGTCGATGAGCGGGCCGCTGATGTCAACCACGTGCGTTTCGGAATTAGTCGCCGATTCGGCGGCTGAAGTGGCGGCAGAATCGAAAGTGGGCGTAGCGGGATTCCCTCCGCCCGTGCAACATTGGAAACGCATCACCTCCCGGCCATTCACCCACGCCACCACTCCGTCATCCACCATCACGCCCAACCGGATGGCGGAATAAGCCGCACGATTCGTGACCACGAACGTTTTACGAAGGAAAACACTCAGGGTCGCAGCCGGAACAGTGGTTACGAGTTTCGCCTCATACCCATTGGGATCGTTCGGTGTTCCCGTGACGTATCCGAGAGGCAATGCGGCATTGTTCCAAGTGGCATTCTCCACAAAATTGTTCGTGCGCCACGACGCGATGGGGCCGCCGGCCTCGCTCGTGCCGATGCGGTAACGCCAGCCGGTGGACCCCCCAGGCACATCGATTCCTGCCGGCACCAGAACGACTTCCGCGGCTGAGGCCGCCAGTGCCGAAAGGCTGAGCAATGCGGCAACAACGAACTTCGAACGAGCAATGAGTGCGAGTATCGTTTTCATGGATTGATTTAAGCGAAATGAACCTTCAGACAGCCTTGCAATGGCGAAACGGCGACAGACATGGCTTTGGGCATCATGTTTGGGTGCGGGCTAACTAAGCAGAAATTAACTCTCGAAACAAATGTTTTCTACCAGCGCGGCGCAAAAATGTCGCGCGATTGAAACCGTCCCGTCACAGCAAACAGAGACAGGATTTAGAGGATTAAACAGGATTCCTTCAGACCAATCCTGTAAATCCTGTTTAATCCTGTCTTCATCTCACGGTTCCGGCGGCGGAGTCACCACGCGCAAGTAACGCTCATCGGGCAACGGCGCCAGGATGTGATTCACCTCCACGGTGCGAACACCGGACTGGCTGGTGATGTTCGTCAGCGTGTTCCATGCGGTCCCGCCCGCTTGCGGGACGAAATTCGTCCGATACTGCACGGTGTAGGCAATGTTTGGCTGGGCGACAAACTGGAGCAGGGCCGCATTCGTGGCCACCGTAAAAAGTTTCAAGAGACTCGACGGATCAGCCGGCAGAGTGCCCGCGACATACTCATCGCGATTAATCATTCCATCGCTGTCGAGGTCCAGGGACCCATCCGCAATGCTGTTGGTGTTGAAGCCATACTGGACTTCCCATGAATCTGCCATGCCGTCGCCATCGAAATCCGGGAGCACAAACATGTTCACGGTGGTACTGTTCACGCCGCCGGCGCCGCTGGCGAGGTTCGTGACCGCGCAACGAATGGGCACGGGGTTCGGGTTGCCAGGCTGCACATTGCTGAGCACCAGCACCGGCACGGAACTGGTCTGGATGCCCACGCCATTGCGAATCCATCGGTAAGTGAGCGGCAGCAGCGGATGTTGCGGCACCGCCTGGACGGTGAAGCGGGCACTCTGGCCTTGGAGAACAGAGAGGCCGACGGGCTGCAAAATGAAGGATGGCCGGACGAGCACAATCACCGTAGCGGGCAGCGTCGAGCGCGTGCCGATATCGTCGGTGACAGTCATCTCGTAATTGCCCCCGTGAGCGAACAGGTTCGCATTGGAAATGATGAGCGAAGTATTGGTGGCGTTGGGGATATTCACGGGCGCGTCACCGGGCGGCGTAAAGCGCCATTGGTAGCGCAGCGGGCCGGTGCCGGTAGCCGCCGCCGTCAAGGTGAACGTGCCATTGGAAGCCACATTCTGTGATTGCGGATGGAGTGTAATCACCGGAAGGGGCAAGACGTTGACGACCACTGGAATGCTGAAGGCGGAGCCGCCACCGTTGAAAATGCCGACCGTATAAGTGCCACTTTGGCTTGGCACGATATTGGAGAAAACCAGGGTCGCGCTGGTGGCGCCGGGCACTGGATTGGAATTCTGCTGCCACTGGTAGGTGAGGGCCGTGGAACTGGACACGACCACGGAAATGTTCGTCGTCATGCCCTCGGTCACGGTGATGCCAATCGGCTGCTGGAGAATCACGGGCGGCGCGCCGCCTTCGATGGCCCCGCCCGCGCTCGTCCGCGCCGCGGCCCAATTCGTCGGGTCATTGCCAAAAGAACCATTCACCAGCCGTTGCAATGACGCGCCCAGACCGTCCGCGGTCACTGGCCACGGCGGCAAATCGCGATAATCCACGCGGTCCACGACGATGAACGGAACGTCGGGGCCATTCGGCATATCAGGCCGGCCCAGGCGGACGCTCTCTGACGAATTGTCGAGCTTGCCGCTGTAAGGACCGTAAAGCGGCACGCTCTCCGGCACGCCGTACTTGGTGCGAAACGCGATCGCGTCGGGAACGCTGGCGGAATTGAAGTTCACCACGAGCGCATATCCGCCCGACGGAATGCTCGTGTTCGTCGGGAACGAAAAATCCACCGCGCTGCTCAGCCGCCAGGTGTTCGACGGATAGAGCGTGTGATAAAGCGGCACGTTCGTGGCGCTGATGTTGTGCAACTCGATGAACTCATCGAGCGAATTGTCCACGAGGTTTGTGCCGCTGCCCAATTCCGGCGGGTGATACATGATTTCGGTAATGATGATCGGCCCGACGAGCGGTAATGAGTTGCTCGAGCCAAGAGAATTCGTCGCCTGGGCCACGAAGTGTTCCGTGCCCTGGCTGTCGATGTAGCGGCCAAACGTTCGCCCGTTCTGCGCCGCACCGAAGTTGAAGCCGTGATGGTAGCCGGTGATGAATCCGCCGCCGCCGGAGAAGACGTGAAGTTCGTCGCCGTCCGAGCCGAGGGCGAATCCGTTCCCACCGGGATTGAACTGCGTTTCGTCGAAGAGAACAAACCCGCCCGCCGGAACAATCGTGCCTGCCGGAACCTGGAACTTCTTGGGCGTGTTGAAATCATCGGTGAGCCACCAGCCGCCAATGTTTACGTCGTTGGTGCCGGGATTGAAGAGTTCGATGGTGTCGAACGGCGGAGCAGGATCGGTGTGGGTCAATGCTTCGTTCACAATCACGATGTCAGAAGCAACGAGAGCCGCCGGATTCACCGCACCGGGGGAGCCGCCGTCCACGCTGCTGATGCGCCAACTGGTGTTGGTGCTCAGGTCGCTGAACGCCGTCTGGTCCTGGACGACGAGGGAGAAGCCGATGCCGTCGGTGAGGTTGAACCATTCGTCGCTGTAATCGAAATCGAGGACGGTCTCGAGGGCGGGGCCGACGAGGGTGACGCGTTCGCCGGCGTTGTCGAAATTGCCGGCGAATTCACCGGCCACTGCTTGCGCAGGGCCGCCGCCGTAACGGGAGTTGAAGGCATTGAGGTGTTTCACCACGAGCACGTGAGCGCCGGGCGCGAGGCTGGTCACTCCGCTCTGGGCGGTGAAGGTGTAGTCGATGCCGTTGGTGAAGCGGAAGCCGATGAGGTTCAGCGTGTTCGTCCCCACGTTTTTGAGTTCGATGTATTCGAAGTTGTCCGCGTCGTTCGTGTCGGTCTGGGACGTGGGCGGGGCGGGATGATACATGAGTTCGGTCACGATGAGGTCGGGCGTGTGGACCACGAACGTGGCGGCGCGAGGGCCGGACCAGGGCGAAGAAATGGGCGGGTTGTTCGGGCCGGTCAGGTTGCGGTGGTTGGAATTGAAGGTGCGCGCGGTTACGCGGGTGTTGTTGTTGAGGGTAATGGGTCCGCCGTAAAGCTGCGCGCCGGGGGCGACTGCGCCGCCGGAAGCGCGCGGGTCGCTGCCATCGAGGGTGTAATACATGGAGCTGCCGGGCTTGATGGGCGGGGCGAGGACGAGCTGGAAGCCGGAGGAAATCATGCCGCCGTTGGTGTTGAATTGGGGCCGGGCCAGGAAGTTGGTGTCGATGAAGTCGAGGCGGTTAGAATACCAGGTTTTCTTCCAGAGGATTTCGGTGGCGTAAGTGCCGCCGCCGCCGCCGGTGGCGGTGCGCAGGTTGCGGGGCCATTTGGCGAAGTCGCGCGGCTGGGCTTCCTGGACCTGCGCCACGACGCTGTCAATGGTGCGGATGACGTTGGTGCGGTGATAGACGGTTTCGCGAAAGTCCTGGTAGCGGTCGATCCAGCGTTGCCAGAAGTCGGGGGACTGGAAGAGGCGTCCCCACCAGGGGGTGAAGTTGAAGAAGTCGGTGCCGAGGTCGCCGGCCTGGGAGCGCCAGGTGCGGGGGTTGGCGTCGCGTCCGTCGGTGGAGCCCTGGGTGCGGTCGTAGTCCCACGCGGGGCCATACTCGATCTTTTTGTTGCGGTCTTTGTAGAGGTAGCCGCTCAGGCGCAGGGCATCGACGTTGAAGGTGATGACTTCGTGGAGGTGGCGTGTGACCCAGGAGTTTACGTCGATGTAGGCATTGTAGCCGGTAACGGGGTTGGTCCAGTTGGGGCTGGTGAGGGCGGTGGCGAAGTCGTTGAAGTAGGTGCGGATGTAGTTCACCTGGGGGGCGCGGGCGGGGAGAATCATTTCGTCGTAGTCCGGCTCGATCCAGTTGAGGCCGCCGCCGGTGACGAGGAGTTGGGATTCGCCGGGGGCGGTGCGGTCGATGCTGAACATGTAGCCGCCGGTGATTTCGGGAGCGGTGAGGTGTTCGGGTTCGAGTTCGGAGATGTTGATGCGGTTCACGTCGCGCTTGATTTTTTCTTCGAGGACCATGACGCCGTGGTAATCGGCGGAGGTGATGGCGCCGGGGCTGCCGGTGTCGTCCTTGAGGTAGAGTTCGAAGAAGCGGAAGCGGGAGGCGTATTCGCCCTGCTGGCGGGCGAATTCGAAGGCGAGGGGGTTGTGGATGAGGGCCGGCTCGAATCCGTTCGGGGCGTAGAGCACCCAGTCGGATTCGTTGGGGAGGCCCATGAGTTCGATGGTTTTTTTGTCTTCGAAGGCGTCCTGGATTTTGAGGAAGAAGCTGGATTTGCCCGCGTCCGAAGCGACGGCGGTGCTGGAGCCGCGCACGTGAAAGGAACCGGCCTCGGCATCGTCCGGCGCGTTCGTGATTGAAGTGAAGCCGCCCTTCGGCTCGAAGGTTTGCATGACGACGAATTGGCGCGCTTTGTTGACGGGCACGGGGCCGAGTCCAAAGTTGTGGAGAATCATGACGGGCAGTGTGGAGCGGAAATTGAGGATGTTGGTCTGGTTGGCGAGGGCGATGAAACTCTTGAGCGCGATGGGGCCGGGGAGGAGTCCCGGCTCGAAGGCGCGCGCCTGGATGAGCGTGCTGTTGGTGATGAGGATGGGGTTGGAGTAGCGAAGGGAATTGGTGCTGAGCCGGTTGGTGCCGAGGGTGTAGTAGATGACGGCGTTGCTGGAAGGGGTGCTGAGGGTGAGCAGAAACGGACTGGTCTGCACGAAGGTGCCGCTGTCGCGCGAGAATTGCACTTCGGGCGCAAAGCCCGCGCCGCCGGTGGAGTTCGCCGCGCCGGGTGTGGGAGTGTTGAAGTAGCCGAGCAACGCTGGATTAAGCCGGTCGCGCCCATAGGAAACGTCTTCGGACTGCGACGGGTAGGTGGGGTAAAAATCCGAAATGACATTGGTGAGGGGATCGACCAGCGCGAGGTATTCGCCACCGGAAGCGAGCTGGAAATTCGTGTGGAGTTTGGCGGGATTGTTGGTCCGGTTTTTTCCGGAAGCGAAAATAACGAGGTAACTGTTCGCCGCCATGCTCACATTCGGGATGCGCCACTTGGTCAGATTGTTCGCCACGTCGGTGAGGTAATGTCCGACGAGACTCGCGGCGGTGGGTCCAGGATTGTAGAGTTCGATCCAGTCCGAGCCATCGCCGTCTTCGTCGTGCAGCGTATCGCCGCCGACGGCCATGAATTCGCTGATGACGACCGGGGAGCCAGCGGCGTTCGGGTCCAGCGTGTAGGTCCAACTGTCGCCCGCGAATTGGTTCGAAGGCGACGCCTGGTCGCGAATGCCGTGACCCGGCGCAAAAGCGACGGTGACCGCTCCGGTGGGTGGTTGGGGAAAATCAAAAGCGAACTGGTTGGGACCGGCATAGATGATGCCCGTGGCTGGGGTGCCGTTAATCAAAAGGTCCGCGGCATCGACCCCGTCCACCGGCTCATTGAAGAAAACCTCGATTTGAAACAAGCTCCGGACGACGCTGCCGCGAGCCGGGATCGTGCTCGCCACCGTCGGCGCGGCGGTATCGACGATCGAGCCAAAGAACTGTATTTCACTGAACTGCATGCTGTTCGCGGTCGTCCCGCTGCGCACACTGGTCACCAACATTCTGTAGGTGTTGAAAAGCGCTGTGTTCGTAAAAGACACCACCGCTCCGTCGCCCTCGCGGCTCGCGACCCCCGCCAGTCCGCTCGCGCCCGAATAGAGCAGCGTCCACGTGGCGTTCGTCGCTGCCGTCAAAGGGTCAGCGGCCGTGGTGCCTTCGATGGTGACGGTGATCGGATCGCGCTCGGACGCGTCATTGGCCGCGCTGAACTGCAAGCCAGTCACAGTCGTGAACCCGCCCGGAATGGTGATGATGAAGCCGCAGTTCACCTCGGCGAAGTTCAGATACTTGCTGCCGGTCGCTCCATCAATGGCAAGATTCGGAGATTCACCGACCGGATAATTATTGGCCCCCGCGACCGTGCCCGCCGTGGCGATGGCGCTGGTCGGACTGCCGGGAGTGGCCGCCACACCGATGATCGGTTGGCCGCCGGCCAGCAATTCCGCCGCGGACGCACTCCAGCCGCCCGCCATAAACACAGCAACCGCGAAAGTCAGGGCCGCAAACTTCATAGCAATTCGTCTTTTCATGGTTTTGAAAGCCAACACGTGAAGCCCTGGAATCCTTGCGCGGTCGTGCGACAGAGGAACTGCCTGGAGCATTCAAGCCTGGGTCGCGCGAAGCATACGATGAAACTGTTTTCTGACAAATGGATTTCGCCCGAACGTCACCTGTTTGTCGAACAACAGGCGTTTCACGTCAGAAGACAGGATTTACAGGATTAAACAGGATTCCTTCAGACCAATCCTGTAAATCCTGTCTTCATCTCACGCGCACTGCATGGCATCCTTCCGCGAGTGTCTGATTCACCGGTGACAAGCCTTTACGTGCATGTGCCCTTCTGCGCGCACAAATGCGAATACTGCGCCTTTTACTCCGAAGCCTCCAGTGGCGAACTGATCAATCGCTACGTGCAAGCGCTCGTGCGGGAGATGGAATTGGTGGCGCACGACTTAAAGCCGCGCACGGTTTTCTTTGGCGGAGGAACGCCCTCCATTCTTAATCTTCGCCAGTGGGAAACGATTCTGCGCGCAATGGAGCGGCTGAACCTGCTCGGCGCGCAGGAATGGACCATCGAATCCAATCCGGCCACCGTCTCGTTCGACAAAGCCAAACTGTGGCGCGACTTCGGCGTAAACCGCGTGTCGATGGGCGTGCAATCACTCGACGAACGGTTGCTCGATCGTCTCGGGCGCATTCACTCGCGCGAACAGGTCTTCAAAAGTTTCGACACGCTCCGTGCCGCGGGCTTCGACAATCTGAACATCGACCTCATGTTTGCAATCCCCACGCAAGCGATGGAAGTTTGGCGCGCCACGTTGCGTGAAGCCATCGCCCTCGGCAGCGAACACCTTTCCTGCTATGAACTCATTTACGAAGAGGACACTCCGCTCTATGCACAGCTCAAGGCCGGCGAGTTCGACGTGGACGAGGAACTGGCCTGCGCCATGTATGACGAGTTGATTCGGGTGGCTGGCGAGAATGGTTTTGTTCAATACGAGATTGCGAACTTCGCGCGCAACGCTTCGCTTAAGTCCAAGGTCCAAAGTCTAAAGTCCAAAGTCCAGGAATTGCGCGCCGCTCCATCGACCTTGGACCTTGGACTTCGGACCTTGGACATTCCCGCGCACGCGTGCGCGCACAACGTGAACTACTGGCGCGGCGGCTCCTTTTACGGACTCGGCCCCAGCGCCACCAGTTATGTTCGCGGCGTCCGCACGAAAAACTGGTCGAACACCCAGCTCTATTGCGAACAACTGGAGAAAGGCAAACGCGCCATCGAATCGAGCGAAGAACTTTCGCCGGAAGCGCGCGCCGGCGAAACGGCGGCGTTCGGTTTGCGAATGCCCATCGGCTGGCGCTTCGATGAATTTCAGCAAATCACCGGCTTTGATTTGCGCGAAGGCTGGATGGAGGAAATGAAACGCCTCGTCAATTGCGGATGGGCGGAAATGGATTCGGATTCATTTCGGCTCAATGCTCGCGGTCTTCGCTTTGCGGACGCGGCAGCAGAAGAGTTTCTTCGCATCCAGCTACGGCAATCGTCCGCGCCATCTCTCACTTCGGCACGCGATTGATCGTATTGTAGATTTCCCACTCCACCGGCGCGCCAGCGGCGGCTTTTAGCGCGAATTTGATTTTCATCTGCATCACCGGCTTGAGGTCCGGGATTTCCAGCAACACGCGCTTGCCGTCGGCGGAAAGTTTTGCGGCCCGCAAGTTCACTGTGTCGCGGCCTTTGTTTTCGGGATTGGCCACGGAGTAATCATCGCTGCCATACTTCTCGGTCCAACGATAGTTCCATTGCTCCACGCTGTAGTTCTGCAAATCCTCGGCGGAAGCGCGCTCCAGCGCATCGCTGAAACCGATCTCAATTCCATTACGCCGGACGTTCAATTCAGCCGGCATGTGCAATGGCTTGCCCGTGTAACGGACGCGCTGAAACGCTCCGTCCCTCACTCCTTTGGTCTGCCAGCCCTTCAGGCCGACAACGTAAAGCTGTCCGTCGCGCGGATGGAAGCGCGCGCGCTGAATGCCCGAGTCGAACCTGAGGGGAAATTTCACGATGCCTCCCTGCGCCACGCCATCGACCTTTTCCCACAACACGTCAAAGAGCGAGGCCATGCCGTAGGAAGTGTGGAGCAAATGGTTCGTTAACACCGCTGGCCATTGGCCGCTCGTGACCCACACCTGGCCGCCGCCGGAATTGTCGAGCGCCTGTGGAATCCAGCAAAGCGGCGGTTCGAATCTGTTCGTCGGCAATCCGTGCGCGTGCGGCACATAACCGTAAAACTTTCCCGGCTGGATCAGATTGATGCGCCCCGAAGGAATCCAGTTGCCCTGGTTGTCACTGCAGGTGATCTCATCGCCGGGGCCAACGCTCATGCCGTTCGCGGCGCGCAGGCCGTGCGCGATCAATTCGGCCTTCGCGCCGTTTGCCGGCACGCGCACCATGCCCCCATTCAAGGGATAAATTTCGTCCACGCGCTGCCCGGCGCGCGTGTAGTAAAAATTGCCGGCGCTGTCCGTTTGCAAATCCATCGCGAAGGCGTGGTAACTCGGACTCACGCCCGCGTCGTTGTTGAAGTTCTCGTAGTAGTCGGCTTCGCCGTCGTGGTTCAAATCGTGGAGCCGTGTGATCTGATGGCGTTCCAGAACGTAAATCTCGTCGCGAACAATCTTCAGCCCGAGCGGATCGAACAATCCTGCGGCGAACCGTTTCCATTTCACGTTCTTCAGTTGCTCATCGATGCCGGACACAATCCATACGTCTCCGTTCCACGTCGTCACCGCTGCCCGGCCGTCCGGGAAAAAGTCGAACGCCGTGAGCCGCATCCAGGAACGCCACGGGTTGTTCTCTGGAACGACAATCGTGTCCACGACGAATGGGCCAGAGTCGCTGCCGCGTTTGCCGGAAGTGGTCAGCGTCTGCGGCCAGAGCGCGGGCCCGCCTTTGCACAGTGGCTCCAGATCGCGCCGCGTGACGCGCAGCGCCGCACTCGGCTGAATAACCGAGGGAAGAGAACCCGTGAGACTCAACGTGCGTGTGAAAACAGCACTGGCGCCCGGATTCTCCATCCCCGGCATATCGAGCACATCCGTTCCGTCGATCGTGTAACGAAAGATCACGTTGTTCCCATGCCGATAAAAGCCGCGATACTTCTTCGCGACGCCGGGGGGTGTCTCAATGGAATTGGTGAATTGAATCGTGCCGCTCGCGCGGGGCGGCCATTCGCCTTTGTAAGTTGTGAGATGCGTCTTCGACAAGTCCAGCCAACCGCCAGTCCAGCCCGCCGCGTAGCGCAGTGTTTCCGTATCGAACAATATCGCGCCAGCGTGGGTTCCCGCAGCGAGCTTGACCGTCACTCCTTTCGAGACCGCCTCGTTCGTGAGTTGCACCGTGTAGTCCAGGAACGGCCCGTAATCCATGTCGAACCCGCGGCCAGTGATGGCGGCGCGCGCGGCGAACGCGCAAACGACGACCAATAATGAAACCAAACAGCGGCGCATTAGAGGCAGTGTCGCGGATGCCGACGCGAGTTTCATCTCCAAATTCAACCCCGAATTATTCGCGCCGGTGGTGTGAACGCCACTGACAAAACAGCAGCGCGAAGCAAAGGACTGCCCCGGTTGGCTTTGCCATGCCGCGGCCAAAGATCACCGTGGAGTTGAAGATCATGAAAACGAAGAACAGGTGAAGCACGACGGACCATTTGGGATTCCGCGCGCGAAAATTTTCTCCGCGCAGCCACCAGACGATGCAATCGCCCAGCCAGACGGCGGCGAACACGTAGTTGAAATAAATTCCGCCGCCGAAGTTCACGCCGACCTGATTCAACGTTTGCCGCCATGTGTCTTCGGCGGCCACGGCGTGGCTCCAGTCATGATAGAAATGAAACGCTGCCGCGACGTGCGCGAGGAACAGGATGCAGCCCAGGGTCCAGATTCTCCGCGCCCGGATTTCCGCGTGCGCGCTGTCGCGCAGTTGCAGAATGACCATCGCGCCATAGCACAGCAACGCCAGCCAAACTGTTCCCCGCGTGATGAGCGCCGCCGTGTCCATCCGCGGCAGCGTACAAAAAATCTGGCCCGGGGAAGAGAACTTCCACGGGCCAGCAGTCCCGACTATGCGGTTAGAATAATATCAGTTTGCTAGTCGGACATTTGTTCAGCGAACGTCGCTTTCCAGGAGCACGGCATTGCCGCCATCGCGCACGTCCAGCTTCTTGAAAAACAACGGAGAGGGCGCTGCATTCGGAAACGCGCCGACGCTGATGCGTCCCGCCCCATCCGCGGAATAGGTCTCCACCGGAATATCGTTCACGCAGAAAATGTATTGGCTGCTCTGCCCGGCGGCGAAGAGACGGAACTGCACGCTTCCGTTCTGGCACGCGACGGCCACGCAACCAATCGCGTAGGGATCGTTGCCGGTGTTCTTGAGTACGCTGGCGAGTTCGAAGGCCATCGCCTCGGATTGGTGAAGGTCCACTGTGAGAACGACATCGCCGTTGGTATTGGCCACCGCAAGCTCGCGAACGTCCGTTAAAGGGTCGAGCGCTTCAGGCAATGCGTGCCGGCCATCCGGTCTCGACCAGCGGTTTCGGAAATACGTGACGTGGCCGGCGCCTTGTCCGGTTGTCCTGAAGCCTGCGACGGTGACCCAATCTGGATTTGTGCCGACCTGGGCGAGCAACGTGTAAGATGTGCGAGGATCGAGATGACGGACCGCAACGCGCAGGCGCTGATGATCGGAGTTGCCCTGTTGTGTGAGGAAGGCTTGGACGCGGCCAGTTGCATTGGAATCCACGCCGCTGGCCGTCATCGTCGCGTCCACTGAATAGCGGACTGTGTTTGGACTGTTTGGGTTGGCCTGGGCGACGAGCGCACTCGCGAACAGGGTAATTATTGAAACTGCCCTTCTGATATTTTTCACGTGCTCGTTTAGCAACGCCGATGCCAGCGGATTGGGACAAAACGGAATCCCGTTCTTTCAACACGCCAGGAGCATGGATAGAATCGAAATGCCTTTCTGTTGGACAAACGCAGGACATGTGAGACGCCCCGATGCGAAGAATGGGACGATTACTTGAGAAGCCTCACACCTTGGGGGCCGGGCAATTGAAACTTGACCGTGGCGCGGGGGAGCGTTTATCTTCCGCGTCAGAAGTCAAATGCTGGTTCATCCAGCGCGTGCGAAGTCGGAGAAGCATTTCTACCGACTTTTTTGTTCCCCTGATGGGGGCGGAGAAATGATATGAACGCTGATTTTTTAGCTGTCCTGGAGTTTTGGGAACGGGAAAAGGGCATCAGCCGCGATGTCCTCATTACGGCTGTTCAGGAAGCGCTGGTGCAGGCGGCCAAGAAGGCGGTCGGCCCGGCGCGGGAGCTTCGGTGCGTCATTGACCAGAAGAACGGGGACATCCGTGCCTTTGCCAAGCTGGTGGTTTCGGACAAGGTGGTTTCCAAGCACGATCAGATTTCAGTATTCGACGCGCGCCGCATCAAGCCGGACGCGCAAATCGGCGACGAGGTGGAAGTGGAAGTCACGCCCACTGGCTTTGGCCGCATTGCCGCGCAATATGCAAAGCAGGCGCTGATGCAGCAGGTGCGCCGGGCGGAGAAGCAATTGATCTTCGTCGAGTTCAAGGATCGCGTGGGCGATATCATCAGCGGCGTCGTGCGGCGCTTCGAGCGGTCGGATGTGACGGTGGACCTCGGCAAATACGAGGCCTTGCTGCCTAATCGCGAGCGGGTTCCTACGGAGGAATACCAGATTGGCGAGCGCATTCGCTGCTACGTGAAGGCGGTGGAGAGCGGCGCGCATGGGCCGGAAATCATCCTTTCCCGCGCGGACCCGAATTTCGTCATCAAGCTGTTCCAGCTCGAAGTCTCGGAAATCAACGATGGCACGATTGAGATTAAGGGCATCGCTCGCGAGCCGGGATTCCGTACGAAGATTGCGGTCTATACTCGCGATGAGAAAGTTGATCCGGTCGGGGCTTGTGTCGGGCTACGCGGACAGCGCGTGAAGAATATCGTGCGCGAACTGAACAACGAGAAAGTGGACATCATCAAGTGGTCGCCCAATGTCCGGGAGTTCATTACCAACGCGCTATCGCCGGCGAAGTTGAAGAACTTCGAGGCGGATGAAGCGAAGAAGCGGGTGAAGATTACCGTCGCCCCGGACCAATTGTCGCTGGCCATCGGCAAGCGCGGCCAGAACGCGCGGCTGACTTCGAAGCTGAGCGGATGGCAGGTCGATATCGAACCCGAGCACATTGCGGTGGTTGGATTTGAGGAGCAGGTTGCGCAGGCCGTGAAAACGCTGGCGGCCATTCCGGGCATTACACCGGAACAAGCCGATGCGCTCGTGCACACCGGCTTCACAAGTTTGGAAGATTTGTTGCAGGCGGAGCCAAGCGATTTGGCTGGCATTCCGCAAATTGGGGAGCAAGCTCCCGCGATTTACGACGCTGTGCGTGCGGAAGCAGGTCGCCGGCAATTGAAGGTCGGCCAGCCAACTCAAACGCCTGTTGCGTGATTATGAAACCCGGTACCGCCAAATCGAGCCTGTGATCGCATGAAGACTGCGATGACATACCGGGGCCGAAAAAACTTATATGCCCGTTCGCATTTACGAAATTGCCAAGAGTCTCGGCCTGGAGAACAAGAAGGTTCTCGAAAAGGCCAAGGAGCTGGGCATTGCCGCCGCCAAAGTCCCGTCCAGTTCGCTGGACAAGATCACTGCTGAATATCTCGTCGAAAAACTCGGCGGAAAGAAAATCGCCGAAGCACCCGCCCCGCAGCCGACGCATCCTGTTGTCGTGGTCGGCGAACCGCCCAAAGCACCGCCTCCTGCCGAAGCGCCCGCACCCGCCGCTATTTTAGAAACGACTGCGCCCACAGAAACCGTGACCGCACAACCTCCTGCGGAGCCTCAGCCGCCAGCTATTGAATTGCCTGCGACGGCGGCGAAAGTGGAAGCACCCTCCCAACCCGTGGAGCCGCCGAAGCCTGTCGAACCGCCGGGACCGAAGCTCGGTGAAAAAGTCGGCTCCATTCAGTTGCCCCAAAAGCCGCGTTTGGGAGAGAGACTCGGGTCCGTCAAATTGCCGCAACGTGGTATTCGCCCGGCGCCATCGACTCCTGCACGGACCGGAGGATTTCAGTCGCCTCAGCGCGGCGGCGGATTTCCTCCACCCAAGGCGCCCGCGAAGACAGCCGCTCCCGCTCCGTCCAAAGCTCCGGCGCAGCCGCAGATCACGCTGCCGGATAGCGCGCCGGTCATCATCATCAAGCCGCCGATTGTCGTTCGCGAGCTCGCCGATCAGATGAAATTGAAGCCGTTCAAGATTATCGCCGACCTGATGGGCCTGGGCGTCTTCGCGAACGTGAACCAGGCCATTGACGAGCAGATTGCGCAGCGAGTCGCCGCGATTAACGGATTCAAGTTCGAAGTCGAGAAACGCGAACGCGGCGGTGGAATCGTTCACGCCCCGGTCAAGAAGGTTGAACTCGACATTGAGGACAAAGCCGAAGATTTGAAGCTGCGCGCACCCGTGGTCACGATCATGGGCCACGTCGATCACGGCAAGACGACGCTGCT